>Ga0209434_1001493_pt1 | contig 10545 bp, 13 predicted proteins | sample ETNvirnome_2_300_FD_184068 | JGI IMG/M metagenome (GOLD analysis project Ga0209434, IMG submission 184068) | Marine viral communities from the Pacific Ocean - ETNP_2_300 (SPAdes) (version 2) | ecosystem: Environmental > Aquatic > Marine > Oceanic | place: Pacific Ocean | collected 2013-06-22 | reverse complement strand
TTCGACATAGACGTAGACAGTGCAGTTTTCCTTGATGGCACGATTACATCAACTAGCGGTATTCTCTATGTCTCAGGAGCATTCACCAAAGCTGCGGGCATGGCTGCTCTGCCAAGCACGCTGACTGTTGAACTTGACGGGAGCGGAGACGTTACCTGCAATGCCATAACGGGCGGGAAACTGACTATAAATACCTCTGGCACAATAACCCTTGGCGACGACAACTTCTGGGCCAACTGGACGATTCGGGGTGCAGGCACATTTGATTACGACTCCAATGACCTTGCCATCGTTGGCAATATAAACGAGGGCGGCAGCGTAGCTTTAGCTAATCAAGGAACAACGTTTATTACAGGCACAGCTACTGCTTGTAAATTTAGCGATGCTACAGCGAATCGGCTTATTTCAGATTTGAATGTTACAGGCACAATGACTATTGTTTCAGGCTCTTTTTTCCGACTTTACGGAATAACTATCGGCTCAACTGGAACAATAACAGACGGTGGCGGCACTGGGTTTTTGGCGATACATGAACCGACTGACAACTTCTGGACACAAAATGCAAGCGGTGTTGTTAGTTGTCTAACTAGGTTGTTTTCAACATCGGGCACGCCCAGTACCGGCGCAGCTATGATCTTGTCTGGTGAATTACTGATAACCCAAGGCGATTTCATAGCCGATGGCGATATAACCATAACCGCAGAAGATTTGAATATGACAGGGGGCCTGGGCGATTGTTCGCTGGATATGGTGTCTTTTGCCCTTAGTAGTGTAAATGTAACTGTCGGGGCTTCTGCCAATGCAGTTACCTTGGACTTGGGCACTGGTTCACACACTATAACTGGGACCATTGCCGATGGCGGCAGCGGAGGAACACATACGCTTATACTTGATAAATCTATTATAGATTTATCAAGTGGAATATTAAATGGAAATGACATAACTATAACAACTCTCTCAAATAATTATGCTACAATTATAGAAGGAACAATTTTGAACGTGACAATTGCTTCTGGTTTAGGAATAGACGCAACAAATAGTGTAACCAATGGTGGAGGAAATAATCCAAAGGTATATTTTTCTTTTATTAGACCAGGATTTTCAGACAATATAATTAACATAGGAGGAAACATCCTATCCGTAAATACTAAAATATCTAATTCTAATAATGCCCCAACTCTATTGACTTCTTATTCTCCTTCCTCTCATTTAATATCAACAAATAACAACTACACAAAAAACTGTGTTTTAGGAGGATTGCCTCTTTCTATATCTTTACATAAAAACATAAACACGAATCCTTCTGTCAATAATGATGTTGATATATACTATACTTTTGATATTATAGAATACCTTAGTATAGATGATGCCGAAGACTTAAATACTGCTCAATTCCCTTCTGCAAAAAGTTTTATGTTAAATGGAAATAAATTATACGCTTCTAAAATAAATAATTTTTATTATTTTAAAATTTCTGACACACGAGAAACAGCAATTCCTACTAGGAATATAGTATTAAACGGAATACCTATGGCAACGGGAATAAATAATGAATTGATACTCAGAAAAACAAATTACACAATAAACAACTTAGCAGATCCCTCTTCAGATATGATTGACTTCATAGAATTTAATATGGGGGGAACTCCTATGCAAGCGGGAAGAATAGAAAATAAATATTATTTAATCGTAACTCCAGTTACCGTAGAATCTGGATTACCTTAATTTTCTACCCATTCTTTTATACTTTCTGCCGCTTTCTTTGCTGATAAAATTTCTTTAAATTCTACTTCTTGTCCTCTTAATTTTTTTATATTTCTTGCCATTTCTTTAACTTCTTCATCAGAATGCATATACCCAAAATCAGGAAAAGGACATGAATATAACCTGTCCCACTATCATATTTTATCATTTTGGTCCCATACTATTAGTTTTACCAAAAGCTTTATCTTTTACTATAAAAATATATAAAAAACTAAAAAAAACAATAATTCCCATTAAAGGTCCAAAAGCAAAAAGTATAAAAGGAATAGGAGAAGGCTCTACAACGGATTCAGTCTTATTCCAATCTGGACTATAGAACATTAACTTAATACATTCTTTAAAAGATATTTTCTCTTTTTTAAATTCTTCAAAAGAATTTGTCCTAATACACTTTAAGAACCAGTAACAAAAAAGATATGTAGATAACAATCCAGTAATTAAATAAATAGTCCAGAATAAAATCATTCCATATCACTCCTAATATCCAGCATCTCAAATCTAGTTTGTTTGTCAGAAAATTTTTCTTCTTCAATATTTGTTCCGCAAATTTTAAATTTTTCCCACATGTCTTTTATTATTAGTCTTTTATCTCCTATAACCCGACAATTATTTGTCTTCAAAAGATTAATAAATGTATTAAAAGTAGATATTTTTAGAATTACATTTTCCCACCCTTTATATAATAATATATCACAATTTCTACTTTTGTGTAACAAAGAATTTCTATTATCATATATACACTGAGGACGATTTTTATATGTAAAATCTCCTTTCGACTTTTTCTCGCACAATTCGATAGTATTAAAAACGCTAATAGTCCATATATTCCTTATCTCATCTGATAAAGCATGGGCATAAATAGGTGGAAAGTCTGTTTCCCAAGTCTTTTTATCACAAATGAATAATAATTTTCTGTCAGACATCTGTAAAATCAGGGACTATTCCCTTTTCTTTCAATAACAAATAATCAGGGTTCAGACATTTCAAAGATAAAACATCTGTATCTTCATAGGCATGAATAACCACACCTTCTTTAATATGTTTTGCTTCATTTTCTCCAGCAAGAACAGAAGTTCCCTTAGATAGTTCTTCTATTTTTTTGAAATCATAAGGAATGATATCTAAAACAGGAACAGTCTTTACACCAAATATCTTACAATAATGTAAAAATTTTCTATAAGGTTGTTGTGTCCCATCTAATTTTAGACTAAAAGCACGATAGTCAAGACCTTCTTTAACTCCGTAATTTAGACTTTTTTCTCCACCAGATATTCCTGCTCCGTATACTTCTCCATAAAGTTCTACTTGTTTATGTTTGTAATAAAGAACCATAGTTTCCATAAGGTTAAAAACAGGGTCTATCGTATAAGGATACCAATAAGTGTTCTTTTTCATTTCTTCTATTGTTTCTGGTCTTTTTCTATTTACTCTATTGGAACCAGCTTTCCATATAGCAAAAACCTGCTCTCCTTCTACTTCATCTGTAATATAAAATTCTTGTGGGGCTAACCATCTATCATTGTCTAAAGAGACATCAACTTTACTAATTGAAAGACGTGATTGTGTCCCATCACATTTCTCTGTAACAGCTACCATCTGACCTTCTTTAAAAACATCAGGATAGTTTCTAATATTTTCTATTTCTGTCATTCTTGGGAAATAAGGATCTTGTGGTGCAGCATCACCCATTCCCCCTCCTCTCACTGGGGGTTCATATTTTGTAATACCTATTTTTTTTGCACAGTCATACCCTTTTTTCCAATTTTCGACATTAGGCAGAATTAGTCCATAAGACATTTCTCCTCTAAGTTTAATAGACTTAACTCTATTTTTTGCTTTCCCAGCTAAATAATTTTTTACATTAAATTTTTCAGCAATGTCACTAGGAATTAGAGAATCAGGAGGAACGAAAATGACATTAGCTCCTTCTCTATATTCATCTTTACCGATAATACATTGCCAATTTTTAATTTGAGCAATATCTAGACGATCAGCATTTGGATGATTTCTCACCTTCTCTATTTTACAAACTTCTACAATAAGATCGCTCATGTGGCATCCTTTTTTATATTAATTAATCTATCTCCATCACCATTTATTATATTAACTTAATTTTCACTTTCAAATAATAAATTAAAGTGAAATTTAAATTGTTCTTGAAAGAGATAATTTAATATTAGGGTCGGGTCTTTTTCTGTTGTAATTATTTATCCTTTTTAGGTTTAGGTTTAGGTTTTATAAGAATTCTAGGATTTTTTGGTGGAGGATTTCCCTTTCTTTCGTTTGATTTTTTTTTCATTCTCTGACCTTTCTTATGGAGAATTTCTTAATATCCTTTCATATTATTGTAAAAAAACAGGGAAATCTTTAACTAAAATAAACAGGTGGTATCCTAGTTCTAAAACTTGTAGTAATTGTGGATGGTATAATAAAAAATTAACTTTAAAAAATAGAATATTTAAATGTAAAATTTGTGGAACTAATATAGATAGAGATTTAAATGCTAGTATAAATATAAAACGAGTTGGGACATCAACTCTTTGCGAGTCTAAAGACTCAATAGAATCCTACAATCTTTAGTTGTAGGAGTATGTCAATCATATATTAACCTACATAATTTAATAAATGGGTTAGGTTTATCTTTTTTAGTATAATAAACAACCATTAGTTCATTTCCGTTCTTAACAAGACCAGTATACCCACAATGAAACAAATTATCATCTGTCTCATCTTCTATCTGAATTACTTCTATATTTTTTTCTTGTGACCTATCTACATCACAGGTTAATAAAGAAATACCTACATCCTTAGTATTTCTATAAGAAGCAAACATTTTTCCATTTTCATAAAGACATGTCATCCTGTGTCCGTAAATATTTTTTAATTCTCCATTTTTTTCCCATTTGACACCATCAACAGACATATATTTACGAACTAATTGAGGAACCATTTTGCCTCTAGAGAGATAATATGTATTATCTCTTATATACGCTTGTAGGTAATTATTTTCTACATTAATAATAGAAGCTTCACAAAACTTTACACTTCTACCTCCTCTAGCTATGATACTACAATCATACCATGTTCTTCCTCCATCATTTGAGGAATTTACAAGTTGAGTTAAACTATTATATGCTGTATCTACTGAATGATTAGCACAATATAATTTATTTTTAAATTTTATTACTTTATCTGGAACCATTCCTTTCATTTGTGTTTTCTTTACATCCCAACTATTACCATCATCCGTGCTCTTTAATACAAAAATATTAAAGTCAGCCTCTCTTTCTCTTCTACTATTTTTAGTGTCGCACACTATATTTAAAGATCCATCATTAAGATAAAATAATCTTGGACAGTTCCATACAAGACCTTGACTCTTCATACATGAGACCCAAGTCGTTTCCTCTTTCCATGTTCTTCCTTTATCTATAGACTTTAAGAAATGTAAATAAGAAAAAAGTGGATGATGATCATCAGCACTTCTATAAACTATAAAAAATTTGTCAGTATCATGAATACTTTGAATAATATCGGGAAAAGAAAGATATTCTTTTTCATCTTCAGCAATGATTTGATAACTTTGAATTTTTAATTTACTCATGGTTGGTGACTCCAATAAGAATCATTAAGTTCTTCCCATGATGTAGTAGGTCCATCTTCTTTACACATTTCTTCAAAAGCTTTATCTCTGTCTTTTGGTGGACCATAAAAAGTTAATTCTTCAAGAATCCCACATAGAAGATCGTGGACTGTAATTTGTCTGTATCCTTCAAGATCTTTTTTAAGACTAGTTTGATTCCATAATTCTACCTTATTATTCAATTTTACCACAAATTTTTTCAGATCATTCAGAGGTGTCAAAGAAACATCAATAGCTAAATCAGTCGAAGCTTTTGAACCTTTCCCAATTCCATGTATTTCAGGTTCCAAAGTAATTTCTTTTCTATTTTCAATATCTTCCCCTACAACCGCAAACCATCCGATTTCAAGATATTCTATTTCTTCATCATCATCTTTTATCCCATCTTTTTTTATCTCATCTATAAAATACTGAAGAGGACAGTGCCCCATATTAGAGGTAAAAATTCTTTCAATTATATCTTTATCTTCTTCTATAAAATTAAAAATATCTTGAAAAGTTAAACCTTCTTCGAGTTCTAATATATTACTTAAATAAGGTATAAAAGAACAAACTGTTTCTTCTTCGTGGTCTTCATGACCTTTTTCAATATAGTTAGAAGACCATATAATATTATTTTTTGTTAATTTAATCATTATTATTCCTTATCCTAAATCTATTAATTCTGCTCTTGTAGTTTCTCTATACGGGACAGATATCTCAGGACAGATTCCTCTTGCCTTATTTATTCTTTTAGCTAATTTTTCAGTTGATTCATCGACATCAATAGAACTTCCATCTTTGAAAATTAACATAGTCCATTTTTTTGCGACCTGATGTGGCTGTCCATACATATCATCTGTTTCTGTTTTAAAAAATAATTTTTTCACATCCCAGACATCTATATATATAGGAAAAAAATTTCCTCTTGGATCGACAGTTATTAACACTTTAATATTCTTTCTTCCGCAGATTTACAATAATCAGGATTTAAATCTATTCCTATATACCTTCTATTCAATTGTTTTGCTGCTACACAAACTGTTCCCGAACCTGAAAAAGGGTCAAGGACAACATCATTTTCCTTTGATAACAATCTTATCATACTTTTTATCACTTCCAAGGGAAAAACAGCAGGATGGTCTATATTTTTTGTATTTGCTACAGGAGAATCTATAATATCTCTCTTCATTGGTTTGCCAGACATCCTAATTATAGTAAAACCTTTTTTCTCCATCTCATTATTTCTTCCTCCCTGTTGTCCTCCGTAAGCAGGTTTGTGAATTCCCTTTATTTTCATCCTAAAATCTTCGATTATACCTTGCTGATAATCATTGATAGTTTGTCCTAGTTTCATTTGTGCAATAACCTGTTGCCCAATAGATAAATTAGATTTTTTTATCAAATCAAAATATCTCTTTCCTTTTTTTTCACTTCTTTTAATAAGGTCCCCTTCACAATTATATTTTTCTTCTTGAAAATCATCGACATACCAGCTATCTATATTATAATAATAATCTTTGCTTTTAGCAAAGTGAAAAAATGATTCTGTAGTATTTACTAGTCTTTTCTTATGAGGTTTAGGAGTGGGATTAGTTTTTACCCAAGTAATATCATTTATCAACATCGCTTCGGGACAATGCTGAGTTACAGCTATAGCAAAATAATGAGGAATAAGTTGTAAAGACCCTTTTATATATTTATCACCAATATTAAAGACTATATTACCTGTGGGTTTACAAATTCTATAACACTCATTAAATATCTTTCGTAGAGTCCATATATATTTGTCAACAGTTTCTTCTTCACCTATTTCTAAATCGCTTTCTGTATATTTTCTTTGTTTAAAATATGGGGGAGAAGTAATAATAAGGTCTATAGAATCATCATCTAATCTACCTAACTCCTCAAGACAATTTCCACATATTATTTTGTTATTCAACATCAAGATTTGTCCATCTTTCATTTTCTATATTTTTTCTAATCGCAGAAATAAAAATTCTATGTCCAGTTATAAATTGATTATCCTTTTACCTCCTATTTTATAGTGATAGAAAATAAAAATATTATCTGTCAATGAGACCCATTATAGAAAGTGTTTTCTTGTTGATTTACCTTCGCAAAACAAGCACATTTGGGAAGATTTTTTATACAATCAGCCCCTATATAAGTACAACAACTTCTTAATCCTCCACAAATATCTTTAATGATTTCTTTAACAGATCCTTTATATCTTATTTCTACACACTTCCCCTCACTTGTCTTGTAATCAGATACCCCTCCGTTATGTTTGTTTTGAGCATTTTCACTGGACATTCCATAAAATTTGAAAACAGATTTTTTTCTTTCGTGACCAGGGATATCTTCTATTTTCTCTCCAGGACCCCAAGAATGAGGACTAAGCCAAGACCCCTCACATTCGTCCGTTCCTGATAAAAATCCTCCCAACATAACAATATCACTTCCTGCTGCAAAAGCTTTACAAATATCTCCAATTCTACTACAACCTCCGTCAGAACAAATATGCCCCTGGAGTCCGTGTGCAGCAAAAGAACTTTCGTCAATTGCACTGAGTTGGGGATACCCTACTCCTGTTTTTACCCTAGTAAGACATGCACTTCCGCTCCCTATCCCAATTTTGACAATATCTGCTCCGTTCATTAAAAGTTCCTCAGTCATACTTTGCCCTATAATATTTCCTACCATAATTACTGATTCTGGAAACAATTTTCTAACTTTTTTTGAATAACTTATCAAAGTCTGATTAAAACCATTAGCCACATCTATATTAATTAAAAGAGGGAATAAAGGAGGAGGCTGTCTGCAACTATCAAGTTCTTTCTTAACTTTAAGTAATTTGTTCAAATCTTTTAAACCGATAGTATAAAAAACATGTTTCCATAAACTTCTATTGCTGTCGAAAAAATTAACCAGTTCTTCTACTTTATAATGCTTATGTAAAGCTGTAAACATTTTTTGTTCACCCAAAACTTTTGCCATAGCAAAAGTTCCTACACTATCCATATTTGCAGCTATTATCCCAGTGCCTTCTATAACTAAGGGAGAATGCTTAAACCTAAAAGTTCTTCTCAAGTCTACCTTAGATCTGCTATCTAAATCTGACCTTTGAGGAACAATGAGAACATCCTTAAAATCTAATTTTGTTTCATTATCTATAAGTTTTTTCATATTTTTTTACCTTTTATAATTTCTTTTATCTGTTTGGTATGATCATCTTCATAAACTCTCACTATGTGTTTCCAATCTCTATATTCACCATCCCAGTCTAGACCATAACCGACAAGAAAATCATTATGATATATTTTTTTACCAATATAATTAATCTCTATTTTTTTTTGATGATTATCTCTGCTCAATAAAACACAAGTTTTTAAAGTTTTATATCTTAATGCGTGAAGATATTTTAAAATAACAGATAATGTTTTTCCTGTATCATAGATATCATCAATTAGTAGAATATCCTTATTAGCCATAGAGGTTATATGACGCATATCTACTTTTATTTCTTCTGACGATTCTTTCCCTTTATAACTTTTTGCTTTAATAAAAAAAGGTCTAAATTTATCAGATAATTTTTTTAGGAGATCTTCACCAAAATTTTTAGCACCATCCAAAACAATAATACAAATCACTTCTTTATAGTCTTCGTAATCTTTTTCTATCTTTTTAGACAATTCAAGAACAATATCATTGATTTGATCTGTCGTGAGAAATATTTTATTTATTGCATGGAGCATTTATTCTCCTCCAATATTCTTTGTAAACTTCATTTTATCGGCCTTCCATATTTATCTTTTTTTAATGGTCCAGTATTTACTTCTTTACCATTTACTACTTTTTTACCATTTTTTTCTTCTTCTTTTTTCTTTCCTTCTAAATAATTTTTACTTCTATAATCTGTAGCATGAAAACCAGACCCTTTAAGAATAAAACCTCCTCCACCGCTTATTAATCTCTTTAGTTTTAATTTTTTACATTTAGGACATTTTTTTAGCGAGGAAGATTTAATAGACTGAAATTTTTCAAATTCGTGTTCACAATTATCACATCTATATTCATAAGTAGGCATAACAATATTCCTTAACAGAAAATCTATTATATCATAAAAAAATCACTTTACAAAAAAAAAACCCTTCTTCACCGAAGTAAAGAAGGGAAACAAGCACTTTATAACAATTAAGTAATTGAATAGTATGTTTAGCCTGTTTTTATTTTATTTTTTCCTCTAAGTTTTTTATCCCATTTGTTATCGCAATATTTCAATTTTTTATTTAATCTGTTGTTTCTTAATTTTGCTATCGTTTTTTTGAACCAACTGTTTTCATCACTTCGTAGGATACTCATATAATTCTCACTTTAATAGCGTGAAAAAGAAATAAAAATTCCTGCTATCAAGGATTTTTATTTTACTTAATCCATCTTTTTATTTAACATCCTCCAAAAGAATTATAACAAATTATTTTTCACTTTAAAGTAAAAAATCTTCTAATTTACTATCGTCAAATTGAATATCTTCCGTGGCAAATATTTTTTTATACCAATTTCCACTTGCCGATTTCTCTGGTAACATATCCTTTTCTTTTTGCTTCTCAATTCCTCCAACTATTCTGCTGGCTGCTGATAAAACACTTTCAAATCTTTCTATAACAGACTTTTTATCCCCTCTTTTCATAGCAATATAGTTAGCAGCAAAAGTAGGCTCTTCGAAACCATAATGTTTTAAAACGACATAAGCTGTCGCTTCAGCATCAGTTTCTTTTTCTCTATGTTTTAAACCTGGTCTATCTATTCCAAAGTGAGAAATAGAATGAGCTAATTCGTGAATAATTGTGGAAAATTCTCTTTCCCCATATGAGCCTTCACTAATTGCTATTTCTTTACCTTTTGACCACCCCCCAGCATGTCCAGTATCCACTTGTCTTTTAATTTCTATAACACTTGTTCCTTCAGTTACATCTTTTTTATCTTTATTCATAAGTCCACTTTTCGCAGCACGAACAGCCAAATCTATAAGAGAAGTAGTTATTTCAGTAGGAGTATTATTTACGCTTCTCCATTTATCATCAACTTCTGCTCTTATTCTTACTGGGTCTTTATCTTCTTGTCCTGGAATAGGATCTGTCTGAGTTAGATCATAA
>Ga0209434_1001491_pt1 | contig 10553 bp, 11 predicted proteins | sample ETNvirnome_2_300_FD_184068 | JGI IMG/M metagenome (GOLD analysis project Ga0209434, IMG submission 184068) | Marine viral communities from the Pacific Ocean - ETNP_2_300 (SPAdes) (version 2) | ecosystem: Environmental > Aquatic > Marine > Oceanic | place: Pacific Ocean | collected 2013-06-22 | reverse complement strand
TGTCTATCAATTCATCTAGATCAGCTTGATCAACATCTTCAAGCACCTCTATAATTGATCTGCCCCCTTCCTCTTTTCCAATTGACCCATCAATTGAGATCATATTTTGAAATTTTATAGATTCAAGACTAACTCGAACCATGTTCTCTGTTATACCCAATATTTCTGCTATTTCAGCTGTGCTAGGTTTTTGACCCAGATCATCCTCATATTCCTTTACAAGGTTCTTTATTTTATACGCTAACGATGCTGCATGCGCAGGAACCTTAACAGTATTTCTATTTGTTCCAATATGCCTACAAACAGATTGCTTAATCCACCAGCTTGCGTAAGTGCTAAACTTAAACCCTCTTCGCCAGTCAAATTTTTCTACAGCTTTCATCAGACCAATGTTTGACTCTTGAATCAAATCTTCCATGCTACAGCCGCTTCTATAATATTTTTTTGCAATGCTGATCGCTAGCCTAAGATTTGATTCAATCATAATTGACCTAGCCTGTTGGTCACCTTTCTCAATTCGCTTAGAAAGAATAACTTCCTCCTCTCGCGTCAATAGGTTGGTTTTCGAAACATCCTTAAAGTATGCATCAATAGATTGGGACAAATTTACCTCCGATTCATTTAGAATCAACTTTTAAATTTTATCTCTTTGTAAGGAGATTTGCACGGGAAGTGCCAAAGTAAACATCAATTTGATCTCAACTAAGAGTTCCTGTTATGTATAATGTAAACACGAACGAACCACAGGAAAGGTCGTTCTATAAATTTTAAACAGATGACATCTGATTATTTTTAGATGAAAGATAATTTAGATGTGCGATCTTTCTATGCTTTCTAACTTCCATCTCTCGTTGCACATAGCAGAGCTCAATTTCAAGAGAATCTCTCTTGTATCCGCGTCTCTTCTCATGAGTGAGTCTATCTTCTAAATAATTTAGAAGTCTACTAAGATTATATTCATCCATCATCTTAAGCTCATCAAGGCCATTCTTCTTCATGCTGGTTCCTTAGCTGGTGCATATTAATAATACAGCATAATAATGTAATTTACATGAAATTAGACAACTTTTATAAAGACACCAAATCTGTTCTTGAGAAGGGTGGATAGCTCTGACTTACTAGTTCGTAATTTAACTGTAACAGAATATCGCTTTCCTGACTTTAATCCTAACTCTCTTATTTCACCAACAGACTTTAAGGCTTTGTTTAATTTGGCCCATCTAAGAGCAAGCTGAAGATCTGTTGCATAGGCTGCGATGATTGTAGCTGATTTTGACTTTTTTCTTTTCATTGTTAGACTACAATAGACTGGCCCTGGTATGTGACCTTTCTATTGTTTAGAGTAAGAATAGTCACAATTTTAATACCCGGTAATGACTTAATCAATTTTGCTAGTGCTTTTAGATTATTGTAATCACTTCCAGACTTGGGTAGAAATTTAACATATATTTCAAGAGCAGTATCTGATCCCGATCTTAAAACAGGTTCAGTCTGTCCAACAACTGAAACAGTTGGAAGAACTCTAATTCTAGTCAGTGTGTCAGGAACATGAGCTTCCTTTTCCATCTTAAGACGACACGTGATGTTAATCAGTTCACGCTTGAGCCTGAGGTCTCGCTGTTCGAGTAATCTTTGTATTACAGAACGTAGCTTATTCTCCGTCACCATCTCAAGCACCTTACTCTATAACTAGGGGTTATGTTCTGGAAATTATAAAATGCCTACTTGATTTTCATCATTATCATCAATCATCGCACAACCAACAGTTAGCATCATTCCAGCAGCTGATGCTGCATTTTCTAACGCAGATCTAACGACCTTCAACGGATCTATTATTCCCATTTTTAACATGTCACCATATTCATCAGTTAGTGCATTATAGCCATACTCCATTTTCATTCTTGACACCTTTTCAAGAACTAAGTCTGGAGTTCCGCCAGCATTTTCAACTATCTGTCTCAGTGGAGATCTACATGCACTTCTGATTATCTGTGAACCTATGTCAAAACCTTCAAGCTTTTCTGATTTATTTATCTTAAACTTTGATGCTCTAACAAGTGCAACTCCGCCTCCTGGAACTATTCCCTCTTCTATTGCTGCTCTTGTTGCATTTAAGGCATCATCCACTCTATCCTTTCTTTCTCGTAATTCTGACTCTGTTGCACCGCCAACACGCAATACAGCAACACCTCCAGAAAGTTTTGAAATTCTTAGTCTCAATGATTCAGCCTCATCTCCATCAATATCGGGTTCATTCAGTTGATTCCTTAACTCGCATACTCTCTCTTCAACAGCTTCTTTTGTACCTTCTCCTCCTACAAATATTGTTGAGAACCTACCCACTATTATTTTTTTACATTTTCCCAGATCATCTAATGCTATATTTTCAAGATTCTCGCCTGTCGCTGATGAAATCACTCGACATCCCAGTGCCGTCGCAAGATCCTTAAGCATTCCAACTCTTGACTCTCCAAACCCAGGAGACCTGATTGCACAAATTCGTAATGATCCTCTTAGCTTATTGACTACTAATCCTTGCATGGCATCACCTTCCACCTCATCTGCAATAATTAGAAGGCTTTTTTGAGAACGCAATACCTCTTCTAGCATAGGTGTTACCTCCTTCATGCTATCAATTTTCTTATTACAGAGAAGAACATAGACATTTTCTAGCTCAACTGTCATCTTATCCTGATTTGTGACAAAGTATGGAGAGAGATATCCTCTATCAACTTGCATACCCTCTACAATAGTTAGTGTGCTATTAAACCCTTTCGCCTCTTCAACAGTTATTACACCATCCTTTCCAACTGCAGAAATAGCATCACAAATAAGATCACCTATCTCTCTCTCACCGTTTGCAGAGATTGTAGCTATCTGATTTATTTCAATATCAGTTGTCGCAGGAGTAGCTATATCTTTTAAATTTTCTATAACCTTTTCTACAGCGTAGTCTATCCCTCGCTTTATATCAGATGCAGGATATCCCGCTGCTAACATTTTTAATCCTTCTGAAAAAATTGACTGTGATAGAACTGTTGCTGTCGTTGTACCATCTCCAGCAACATCAGACGTTCTTGCTGCAGCCTCCTTTATCATTTGAACACCTAGATTTGCAAAAGAATCACGCAGATTAACAGCACGAGCAACTGTTACTCCGTCCTTTGTTAGAATAGGATGTTGTCCAGGCTGCTCTATTACGACATTTCTTCCTCTAGGTCCCATAGTAATCTTAACAGCGTTTGCCAGAACATTAATTCCGCTAAGTAAATCTTCTCTTGCATCAAGATCAAATTTAACAATCTTGCTTGTGTTATTCATCTTAAACCTTCTTGCATTAATATATCAATTAGTTAATTCGTCTTTCATCTCATGGGGTAAAAGTCTATATTGATTATCACCTAAGTCACACCAGCAATCGCCATCGCTGTCTATAAACCCAAAATTAACTCCGATTAAAGTACAAAATGTTTCACAGTTACCCATTTCTCTTCCTGCAGACTCACCCATGTAATATACACTTAAAAGTGTAAAGAATAGTGTCGCACTCAATATTATTATTCCCACAATTGTTCTTGTGAATCTTCTTATCATGGAATATTCTCAAGATTAATTCTTGCTGTTCTACCGTCACCTAAATCAACATCAACATTTTTAGAATTTTCATCCTTGCCATTCTCATTTAATTCATTAGATTCTGGGATTTTTGATATTCCAAATACCCTATCTTGTACCTCTGCTGCTGATTGTGTTGATAGCTTGATTAAATCCATTGCTTCATTTAGCAGATGTGTTTGTAGTGAATCTAATGTAATAAAAACATCAACACTCAAGCTTTCAAGAGATACACAAGTTGATTTTTTATCTGGTAATTGAACAACATATGAAATCTCTTCACCGTCTAGCGTCTTTCTGCAAATTTGTTCGACAACCTTTGCAGGAAATATACGAGAATCCTTCTTAGATAATAGATACACAACCTGACCTACATCATAACTCATCATCACTCCTAAGTGAGATTATACAGTGTAATCTGACAACTTATACAAGAACAGCCCGTTTTAAACGGGCTGTTCATATGGAAGATATCTTTGAGCTTGTTTTCTACCTAAATCCAATTCCAGGAAATGCAAGATTTACAAGGCCTTCTCGGCTGTTTGTGGGTTGATTGTCACCATAAACCCACTTTCCGTCTACCTGATAGGCACCTACTTCTTCAAGAATCCCTTGAATTTCACTTCTAACAGCATCACGAAGTCTATTTTCTGCAAGCTTGTCCTTCCGAAGTCGTCTTATCTCTTGCTGTAATTCGACCTCATCGATTTCAAGAACCTCATCACCGTCTTGAGTTTCATTTAAGTGTTTTCCCTGACCGTGTGCGTCATCCTTATCAAGTCCTGGGTCCTCGTGCTTACTACGATTCCCTGCTTCACTCAGTAGTCCTGAATCAGAATTCGAGCCAGGAAGGCCCGCGAGCTGAGAAAGCCTGTTTACGTCAAATTTCATGGTTAATCCTCCACTATAAATTAAATATACGACTTTATAAAAAACATCCCTATCGTATTACTCAGAATTTAAATTTTCTCTAACTTTATTAGTAATTGCCTTGCCCTTCTTTGTCGCTTCAGCAAGAGGGTCCAGCCCTAACGCAACTCTAACAGCATCGTATGTGCCGGCATCAAGCCCGCTCTTTAGTGCAGCCATGTCAGCATACTGATGTAAGTCCCATTGCATAACAGGTATCTCCTCTCCCTCTGTGTCAGGTTCAAACTCACCCGTCTCACTTGACTCAAAAATATACAACATTCGTGGCATTTCCTCGCCTGGCGGAACCATCACAAATGGAATGTTTGAAGAAGAGCCGTCACTATTCTCTTCATATAAGATTTCTGGAATCCAATTCATACTATTTAAATCGCTCATATAAGCCTCTGATTATTTGGAACTAAAAATTATTTCATAAAAAGACCAGAAAGTTTACATCTTATTCTATAATACCTACACTCGCACGTGCAGCATTAAACATATTTGACACATCGCTGCCCATGCCTGGAAAGCTTTTAACTAACTCTAACGTAGCAGTTTCCCAATCATTCATAGCGTCGTCTATCATCCATTTCAAAATACGCTCATTATAAGTTTTTTGAATTATACCTGGATCAGGTGAACTCGGATCTGTGTCTTCTAAGATTTTCACAAATTCATCTATGGGCATATCTGATCCTATAAATTCTATCAGCTTATTCATTTGTTCAGTAAGGGTTCCTACTTTTAAATCATTTATTCTCACTACTAAGCTATCTAGATCATGTTGAAGTGCGCTTCTGAACCTTGGAACATTTCCCTGCTCAAGAATTTTTTCCTCTTCTTCTCCCACTGCCTGTGTGAGAAGCTCTTGAACACGCGGAAAATAATGGTCAGGACTTAGGTCTGGATTTATCCATTCCACTAACTCATTAAAATATTTCGAGAATGCTATCACAAATAGTGACTCTGTTAAATCTTCGCCCAAGTACTCTGACAGCTTTGCCCAACCGCCTGATGCCATTATTATAAAAATTGTCCCAGACCATCCGCCCAGACCTTTGATAAAGCTACGAGGAATTATGCCACCCCAAGCCCTTACTGCATCCCGACCAAAAATATCATCGAACATGCTCCCCCAGTGTGTTGCAGGTATAGCCATGGAAACACCGCCTTGGCCGGCAATTGTCTCATTGAGAATGTGCCTGATTAGAATTCTTAATTCACTATTGTCAAAGTGCACCGAATAGCTCCCTTCTCTCAGCAAGTGTTCTAACCTTTAGTCTAACACCCGTTAGCTGCTCATAATAATTAATCAGTTCCTGTTCAAAATCATTGAGCCACTGTTCTTTAGTCTTTGAATCTCTGGTGGAAAAGTTTTTTCTCAAGCTTGATGGTATGCCAAGAAGTATCTGCTTTTTAACTGTAACCCAGTCATCATTGTCACCCACATATGTCATAACAAATCGAAGCTGATCTAGAATTCTATCTCTATCATCCTTGTGCATGTGTGTGAAATCTCCTAATAATCGACATCAGAGACTCCCTGATATCCTGTGATTCTTGTGCATCTCCCGCTCCTGATTCTATTTCACTGCTATGCTTGACTAGTCTCTTTGAATCAGGGAACTTCATATCTTTAACTGTTCTTGCAAATATCTCTCTGTCTGCAGAATTATCAAGATTTATTTCTGACTGCTCAAGCTTAGTAAGAGGTTTTGCGCTGAACTGTGTTCTCATGGCATAGTTTATTCCTCTATTATTTCTAAAGTATACAGCACCTTTTGCCTTAGGAAAGTCAAATAGTCTCGTCTTCTTCTGCCCACCAGGCCCCTGAATGATTACCTCAAAATCAGGATGTAAGTGATATAAGCCCTTTCCCTTTACCTGAACAAGCCCTGCACCTTTATGCATATAATAGTCTCTTAGGGCATCTGTTGACACTGTATATGCCGCAAGCTTAAGACCTGTGGGATCATCTTTAAGAATAACATGTACGACCTGTGTATACTCATCACGTGTGATCGGACCAAGTATGGACTCAATTGGCTTTACATCTCCCATTTCCTCTCTTCGACTGTTGATTCCGTCACGAATTGATAGCATTTTCTTTCTAACATTTGGCATGTCATCATTCATATTGACAAGATTAGCAATGTCCTGATTCTGTGGCTTGGGGTTAGAAGCAAAGAACTCACCCTTATCATAGTCATATCTCATTGTGGGCTCGCCTGCCTGCGCATTTGGAAGCTTCACCTCGATTCCTAGCTCATTGTCTTTTGTAGCGACGTAGATATCAGAGTATGCATTGTCTGTCTCAGCACGTACATTCATTCCTGCAGCTTGGAGTTGCTCGCCTATCTCATCCTCATAGATGTAACCAGCTTTTCTCTGGCCGCCAGCTGTGCCCGCAACACCAAATATGATCATCAAGCTGTCAAGCTCTGGCATCATAAAAGCTGAATATGTTCCGCTTGGGTTGGGTGATTCATAGGGTGCTAGCTCTACTACTTGCACTCTAGAAGCAGGAAGGAGCTTACCTTGCAGCCTATTGACAATGTCATTAAAATCATGATTATCACCTGTTCCTGACTTTAGCCCAAATCTCATTAGATTAAGACCTGGTGATGTTGTAGTAATTTTTTCAATGTCAGCGCCAAGAAAATCAGACTGCTTTAGTATACCAAGAACAACTCGTGCCTTTGCAGCATACGAACCAGCTGTATCAAATGCCTGTCTAGCGTCTATCTCAGGCTCGTCATCTACTTCATCATTTTCGTATAATAGCTTTCTGACTGCATATCTGAAGTGTGTCTCATAGACGTTCTCACTCTCTTCTGCTGGAATACTGGAGTCTCCTGATAATGCTGTATTAACAACATCCACTGCCTTCTGTGCTGATGCTCTTTTATTTTCATCCTTTGCTTTTAGTTTATGATCAATATACTCTTCGAATCTCTCTAGCGCCTCTTTGAACTCAGATGTGTTAGCAGCCGACATATGTGACACAAGTGCTTCAAATGTTCTGATCTCTGACTTGGGAACATTTATGTCAAGCAATGGCAGGTAATCATCAGGATCAACAATTCGTCCAGTTTCATCTGCTATGCCATTAATTTTTTTGCGCCATCCCCCTGGAAATACGATCGTGTACTTGACAGTCTCATCGGGTGTGGATTCTCTTTCACCTTTGATCTTTGCTAAGAGTGAGAACATTAGAACACGATACTCACCTCTTACCCTATCTTTCCCGCCGCCGGCAAGCTCCCACGCTCGATCGTCGATTGATTCCCTGGTAGAAGAAAAAAGATCAACCTGATAGTAAACACCATTCAGCTCAATCATAATAGCTGCGCCTGTTCTTGCTGATCCGAATCCAAGGGGATAGACACGAGGTATTCCCTCGACAAGTTCACTTTTAAGATATGGTAATCCCTTTAGCTTCGCAATCAGTGTGTCAACATCTTCCACACTAACAATAAGATCGACGTCACCTAGCGTTTCTGTGGGCGGTCCCCCTAGTAAATCGGGATTGTCCTCTGTGCTTCCTGCTTTTAAAACAGGCTCTAGCCCAAGAGGCTTGATCACATTATTCATCACCACATCTATGATTTTGGTTGCAGTTGCTCTTGGAATCCTTTCACTTGATGTAACAGGATCACCTAGTGACTTTCCTCGCGAATCCCTTGGCCTGAAAGCATTATTGCTCTCAATGAGAATTCTCATGAGAATTCTTTCTACAGCCTCCTTAAGCTCCTTCTTACTGTCATCCTGAATCTCTGCCTGACCGTATGCGAAAAAGCCTCTAAGCTTATTAATTGGAGTAAAAAGACCTGTTAGCTTTCTTGTCTTGCCCTTCCATGTAAAGACTATTCCCTCTGTTGCCTGTTCAAATCTTCCACCTATTTCTTCAGACTGATCATCAGATGGGACAATTCTTTCTAGTGCTACACGAATTCCTTCAAGATTTTTTGGATCTGTTATAATTTTTTGATTCTTAAATGCATTTTTAATATTTGAAACTTGATTAATGAGATCATCTCTATTACTTGCTCTTAGTGTAAATTCAAGATTTTTAAAGGAAAGCTCACCGATTCTCTGAATTATTCTTTCAAGATCAACAATTGATAGCGCAAGATAGGATGCTCTATTTTTAAGAATTTCTGTGTTAAATTTTTGCCATGCCTCCTTTCCAGCTACCCGTGGAAAGACTCGACCAATTGGACCTTTTCCTGTCATCACTCGTGTCACAGCATCTTCTAGCAGCTCTTCTGGTACTAGACCGCTATCAGCAAGATTTTCTCTTACCATTTGGCCTACTATGCCTCCAACAGTGCCTGTTTTTTCTATATTAAGCTGTGATAAAAGAGAATCAAGATTTTGCTTTATCTGCTCTGCTTCCTCATCTGTTGTTTCAAGAGACTTCTTTAACTTAAGATAAGGAACTGGTCCCATATAGAAGCTTTCATTTGTGATATGTTTCGCATTCTCAACAAAGCTATTAAACATTGAAGTGACATCTGGATCATCTGAATTGACACCGATAAATCTTATGCTTGGTTCATCGTATACTATTGTATTAGGATTTTCAGGCGTGAGAAGCGCAGATTCAATTTTAACATCTCCATTTTTAAAAAGCTCACTCCATAGACCTGGATCTTCTGCAGGAATTGCGACCTCTTCAATTGCGTCGTATGCCTTTATGAAAGCGTTTCTTACACTTTCTACTGGATGACTACCAACAGCGCCTCTGTCCTTTCCTTGTCCACCGCCACCTTTGCTAAAAAATAAAAGCCTATTATTTTGAACTGTAAATGTGATATTCTGTCCGTCCATCTTCTCCTGGACTTCCTCTAGCTCACCTGCCTTTGCTGCATCAATTAATTCGTATAGCTCTGCAATCGGCATCTTAAAATCTTCATAGAAATTCAAGATATGTGCAGAAGTCTCTTCATGAGAACCACCATTATTCTTCTCATTTATGAATCTTGCTGTCGCTCTTAGCATTGTATTTTTTGATATCTCTGATGAAATTATTGACTCTGTTTTAATTTCATCTCCCAAAAGAATATTGATTATTTGCATCTCCTGCTCTGGTGATAAAAAGTCAGGTAAGTACTTTCTAAGTGCATCAATATCACGCGATGAAACAGATGTTCTAATATTTGTACCGCTCACATTAGAGTAGTCTTCTAATTCATCATCTGTTGCATCTGGATATGTTCCGCGCAATGCTCCTGAAATACGTTCATTTTCAAGATGGGCAAGCTCATCAGGTGTCAAGCCCTCAGCTTCATCAGATGAGATTGTTCCAAATCTAAGAATTCCTCTCTCTCTAAGATCTCCAAAATACCTTTTGCCTAAATTTTCTCCCTGTTTATTTTCTCTAGTGTACATATTCAAATAATATTTCTGTAGATCATCAGATCTTCCGTACACCTTTATTCTCTCAACTTTATCTGCTGCTCCGTCCTTGTATTCACCTATCTTATCGATGACAGATCCCACTGGTGCAGGACTCTCGATCACTTCTATTCTTCCTGGATATTTCTTTTCAAGAGCATCTTTAGTTATATTAAAGATTTCTTTGGACATCTGCGGCGTGTATTCTCTTTCCGACGTACCCATTTTTCTTCTTTTAGGTTTCTTAGCTTTCTCGCTCTCAATTCCATAAAATAAATAAACCTTATCATTTTCCTCTAGTGCTAGTGCGACCTTACCAAAGTGACCTGTATGAAAGGGTTTGAATCCTCCGCCAAAAATTCCAACTTTCACTTTCTTCTCCTTGGCCAGCGATCTTTCATCATTTCATAAATATGCTCAACAACACTTGAAAAATCATGAACATGAATAGAAAGATGAGCTTTCAATATCTCTCCGTCAGTATAGATTTCACACCACTCATCAACAGGTTTTTTATTATTAAGCGTTAATTTACAAATTTCTTCAATTGACACTGGTGTGTAGTCCCAGATATCACAGCTTACATTCACACGATTTTCTCTAACCTTGGGTGCTATATGGATGTG
>Ga0209434_1001488_pt1 | contig 10569 bp, 10 predicted proteins | sample ETNvirnome_2_300_FD_184068 | JGI IMG/M metagenome (GOLD analysis project Ga0209434, IMG submission 184068) | Marine viral communities from the Pacific Ocean - ETNP_2_300 (SPAdes) (version 2) | ecosystem: Environmental > Aquatic > Marine > Oceanic | place: Pacific Ocean | collected 2013-06-22 | reverse complement strand
AGTTTCATTGCTCCTCATTTAGAAAAAACTATGTACGGCTGCTACCTATATGTTGATAAAATTTATGTATATAGAACTACCAAATGCGAGAGAGACTCTTCTTATATATGGCATTACGACAACAACCCAGATGAAATAGTTAAAAATATTATATATTTAAATAATGTTTCTGCAAAAAATTCTCCCTTTGAGTATCTAGTTAAGCCAGACGGTAAAGGTTATTTGTTCAATGGGACTAGAGTTGGGCCAGGTAAATGGAACAACGCACCGAATGGCTCCAGAGTAAATAAAGAAGTAAAAGAGCTTCAAGCCGTAGGACACGAACCCACAACAATTACCGGACCCAAAGGTACTACATTCTCATTTAATAATAACATAGGCCATCGAGCTAACCCTATCATAGAAGGCTATCGTGATGTTATAAATATAAGAGTGAAGCCCTCTTTAAATAGAATAGATTTTATAAACAAGAAATATACAACAAGTTTTGAAAAAGCTGGAGTAGTTGACCCCAACCCAGAGAAAATTAGTGTATAGGAGTAGGTGCAGCTAAAACGGCAGAGACCGCAGCATGTAAATAATTATTCTGCCTTGACAATTGATCATGTTCTTGTTATAATTACAAAAGCATGAACAATAAAACAGTTAGGATTCCTTCCTCATTCTGCATGAAGAGAGGCGAGGAAGATTTAAGCCTTCTTTTAAAATCCCTACAAACTAGAGCAGCAAAATACCCGCTGACAGAGGCTGAGTCGAGCTCAAAACAAAGCATTGTGGACGTTCTTAACAACAAAGGCTGGTACAAACTAGACTCTCTGTTTTCGGATAAGATCGACGTAATTGACAGCATTAAAGATAAGCTTGATTTTTATTTAGATAAAGGAGGAGAGCATTGTAAGTATGGCCTACTTAAAGATACTAAACCACCTCAATCAGAAGCGCGAGAGAAAGAGCTTTTTATGAGCGTAGTAAACCCTCTCTATAACGTACCAGAGATAGGAGACATACTATTTGATGACAGAATAATTGATATAGCGAAATGCTATTTTAAATGTATGCCAGCGGTAGGGACATTAAATCTTAGAAAAAGCTTCGCCAACACCCTGCCACACGCCCAAACAACCTTGTATCATTGCGATAGGAACTCCCCTTACCTGCTTAAGTTCTTCCTATATCTAGATGACGTAGAAGAGATAGACGATGGGCCGCTTACCTATGTTGAAGGGTCTGCTTATGAGAAACCTAAAGGATGGTTGGAAAACCATAGAGTGCCAGACGAGGATATAGAGAGAATATACGGCAAAGAAAAAATAAAACCCCTCACCGCTAAAAAAGGAGATGTTCTAACGGCTGTAACTACCGGATACCATAAAGGGCAGAAAGTCGTATCCAAAGACAGAACAATGCTAACCCTGAACTTCGTTTGTGGCCCAGAAGACTGGAGTGCGAAATCATATATAGATATCAAACCAGAGACCTGCAGAAAAATAGGACAAAGAAATGAACCTTTGATTGATTTTATGTATGTGGTCGAATAATAAACCAAAACTCCCAAACAGGAAGAACTCTGGCTTGTCTATCAAGCAGGACGGAACGATTTCTCACTTCAAAGAAGAAGACCTTAACCTTGTTTTAAAATGCATAGAGGACAGGAGGTCAAAGTATTATATACTCGACAAAGATATAGAAAAAGAAAAAGATATAGTTAAAGAACTTTACCAAAAAGGATGGGCTAAAATAGAGGGAGGATTAGATCATAAAATCGACACTTTAAATAAAATAAGTGATAAATTAAATTATTTTTTAGACGGCGGGCCTATGCCATTAGACAGCAACCTAGGCAGACAAGTAGGAGAAAATAATAATAAACTAACCCAAAAAGAAGCACGGGACACAGAGTTATTCCTCTCTATACCTGAGCCGCTTTACAACATACCAGAAATAAGCGATATAATATTCGACAATAGACTAACATCTATTGCTAAAAGCTTTTTTAGATGCGCGCCCGCCATAGGAACCCTGAATCTAAGAAAAAGTTTCGCTAATAACTTGAAGAGCGAAAACACAACGATGTATCATATCGACCCTAACTCTCCTTACTTTTTTAAAGTTTTTGTATACCTAAAAGATGTTTTATCGCCTGAGGACGGTCCGTTTACCTACGTAGAAGGCAGCGTAGATAATAAACCAGACAACATATTGCAGAAATACAGGTGGGAAGATGATGAAATAGAAGCCTTTTATGGAAAAGATAAAATCAAACATATAACAGGAAAGAAAGGAGATGTAGCGCTAGCCATGACCAATGGTTTTCACAAAGGCCAGAAATGCATTAGGAATGATAGAGAGTTACTTACCATTGACTACGTTTGTCACCCCGATAGCTGGAATGCAAAGCAGCAGATGAGCATAAAAAGAGAGACTTTCGAGAACCTACCCCTAAACAAGATCGCGTTAGCTGATTTCTTATATGTAAAGGAATGAAGATAGAAGACTTACATAATTCAGAACAAGGCCGAGACTGTTACATTTTAGCCTGTGGTCCATCTTTATCTAAGTATGATAACCAAGAAATAAGAGACAGGCTCAAAACCAGCTTAGTCTTTTCCATCAAACAAGCTTACAATGAATTCAAAGAAGAGACAGATTTTCATTTTTGGAACTGCTCCAATCTACCCCCTGACTATATGAATATACCTTACAGGTATATAGATAGTAGGCCAGATGTTGTTATAGCAAGCAGCAATTACCCCAGAGGACAAAGGTGGAGCTTAGACCAAGATTTTGATTTATTTTTTCAGGTCCCCCTAATAGAACAAATAGGAGGAAAAGACAATACTTTAGCCGTTAAAAGAAATTACGATGATTTTTTATTAAAGAAAACAGGAGAGAAAAGGCAAACAGGCCCCGGTATTATGTTGGAGAGCGTTTTACATACCGCAATCCACGTAGGAGTTAAGTCAATAACCACAATAGGGTGGGACCTTGATAAACATGGGAGCCACTTCTATAAAGAAGAAGATAAAGCCTTCATGGACAATAAAGGATGCGAGATTCCTTGGGATATAATTTTGAATGCAGAAGCGGTGCCAAGTATAAAAGAGTGGGTAGAAAGCAAAAATATAAAATTAAACATCTTATCATGAACAAGACTTACATTATAGCAGAAATAGGAATAAACCATAACGGCTCCCTAGATACAGCCAAAAGACTGATTGATATAGCTGCCGCTTCTGGATGCGATGCAGTTAAATTTCAAAAAAGAAACCCTGACGTATGTGTGCCTGAGCACCAGAAAAGTCTAGTGCGAGATACCCCTTGGGGCATAATGACGTACTTGGAATATAAATATAAAGTAGAGTTCTGGGAAAAGGAATACGACATTATTGACAAGTATTGCAGGCAGCAGGGCATAGCTTGGAGTGCCTCGCCTTGGGACTTAGACAGCTTAGAGTTTTTACTTCAGTACGACGTCCCCTTTATTAAGATTCCCTCTGCTATGCTAACCAACCTTGAGCTAATAAAAGCCTCTGTCAAAAGCGGCAAGAAGGTGATTTTATCCACGGGGATGAGCACAGAAGAAGAGATACATGAAGCAATCTGTGTTCTTGAACCGGGGCCTGAGATGTACGACTACGCCATACTACATTGCAACTCAACTTACCCTGCACCCATAGATGAATTAAATTTATCTTGCATTAAGACAATGAAAGAAAAATACGCTTGCGAAGTTGGCTATAGTGGTCATGAATTTAGGCTAGGAACTTCTGTAGCCGCTGTTTATCTTGGAGCTACTATTATAGAAAGGCACATAACTTTAGATAGAACAATGTGGGGGTCAGACCATCTTAGCTCTATAGAGCCGCAAGGTTTGTTTAAATTAGTCAGCGGAATAAGAGAACTAGAGCAAGCGTTTGGTGACGGAAAAATCAAGGTTGCTGAATCAGAAAAATCAGCTAGAGAAAAACTTAGAGGATAAAATGTGCCCGCTTTGTGAACTAAAAACAGTTCTTCATACTTATGACGACTCTGATCCTAGATGGATCATTATGGACTGCATGAGCTGTATTCTTCCTATGGTGGTTTGGAGGGGAGAGCCTTTGCACACGATGGATATCTCCGAAAAGGACGCAACCGACATGCAAAACGCCCTAGAGAGAGTCGGAGAGATAAAATTCGGAAAAGAAAAGTTCTATATCGATAAAACCCAAAGGGAAGTCCCCGACCACTTACATTGGCACGCACGGCCGAATAGGTTCACTGAAAACTATGAAATATGGCACTAGAGATTAAAGAAAACAAATTCATGGACAGCTGTTTTCAACATGACCGAGCTACAGAACCATTCCCGCAATGGGTAGTGCGAGACTTTCGCTCTAGCTTTAAAAAATTTTGTAAGTCAGTTAAAGCAAATAACGAAATTGTATATTCTGATTTAGACCACTTTAATAAATATAAAGATAAGATAGTATTAATAATTGGTGGAGGACCGTCAACTAATAGACTTGACTATGATACTATAGAAAGAGATTTCACATGGTCTTGTAATCACTTCTATTTAAACCCCAAGCTCTCTTCAATCAAAATAGATGTAGCAATGTTCATGGGGGAACCTGACCTAAAATCCAAGGAGTTCATCGAATACAGAGAGAGGTTTCAGCCATACTCAGGGTTCGAGGTACATGACCGTTGGTTTGAATATGAGTTTGATGATTATGAAAAATATTTTGCTATGCACACGAGGTTCTATAGCAGGCTTGGCGCTTGCGCCAGAATGATTCTATTCGCCTCTTTCCTAGGATGCAAAACGGTAAAGTTTGTGGGTCTTGACGGTTACGACCCCATTTACAAAGGAGATCACGCCCATGAGCCCGGGAAAAAACTGTTACCAGCTGTTTTCTCGGAAGAGTTTTACGACTCCGAGTATAAATATTTTTGGGAATACACAAAAGAACACTTCCCTGATACTGAATTCATCAACCTAGGAGATGGACAAAAATTTCACAAATGAAAGATATAAAAGATATAGTTTTCGTAATACAGGCTAGGCTTGGCTCTCAGAGAGTCCCTCAAAAGATGATTAAAAGCTTTTGCGGAACCAATCTGTTAGACATAGCTCTAGATAAGATGTCATTTTCGAAAATCCCAAGCTCTCAATTTTTCGTCTCCGCCTATGAAGACGACCTTAAGTCTATTTGCTACAGGAAAGATGTAAATATTTTTCACAGATCTAAAGAGTCTGCTGACTCAGAGGGTACGCCTATGAGCCTTATGTACGAGTGGTGGAATAAGCTGCCGTTTAAATATTGTGTCTTAATAAACGCCTGCGCTCCTTTTATGAAAGCAGAGACAATAGAACGCTTTACTGAAGCTTACGTGAACTCAGATTCAGAAGGCATGTTCGGGGTAATGAAAAAAAAGAACTACTTTTGGAATAAAGACTCTAAACTAATATCACCTTGGCCAGAAGGACAAGCTGTCATGAACACCAAGTTTGTGGAAGAAACATATGAGGCGGCGCACTGTTTATATGCTGGGAGAATGGATAAAATAGGAGAAGGTATTTGGATGGGGGACTTTAATAAACCGGGAGACATAGAACTTTTTCCAATGAAAGAGGAAGAGTGTCTGGATATAGATTACCAATGGCAATTTGATATGTGCGAAGCCCTTTACGGTTCAGGAGTAAGATAATGCTATATATATTTGAAATGGCGAATAATCACCAAGGCAGCGTAAAGCATGCCAAAAAGATTATTGATGAATTCAAGGAGGTTAAAGATCTCTACCGCATACAAGCGGCTATAAAGCTACAATTTAGACAGCTCGACTCCTTCATCCACCCAGACTTCGTTGATTCAGATTTAAAACTAGTTAAAAGATTTAAAAGCACGGAGCTTAACAAAAAAGATTTCAAAGAAATAGTAGACCACATTCATGACAGCGGCTTCATATCTATGTCCACCCCCTTTGATAGCGAGTCGCTAGATTGGTTTGACGATTTAAACATATCTACTATAAAAGTTGCTAGCTGTTCAATAGACGACTGGCCTTTATTGAGAGATATTTGTAAAAAGAATAAGAAGATAATCATTTCTACAGCGGGGGCAACAATACCAGAGCTACAAAAAGTTTATGATTTATTTAAATTCAACAAGAAAGACTTTGCTTTTATGCATTGTGTGGCGGAATACCCAACACCCATAGAGCGCTCCAACTTAAATAGGATTAATCAGTTAAGAAATAATTTTCCAGATATAGAGATAGGGCTATCTACGCATGAAAGTCCAATGCTCCCTCACGAGACAATAGCTCCTATAGCAAGAGCAATGGGCTGCACTATGATCGAAAAACATGTTGGAATAGGAGATGATCTTAACGACTACTCTTGCACGCCATCAGCTATTGGAATAATGATAGGAAAGGTTCAATCTGTTGAGTCAACCCTACGCAACAGAAAGCGAAACGAGACAGAAGCCTCTTCGCTAAAAACCCTTAAGAGGGGAGCATACTTGCGGGCTGACCTTGCAACAGGATCTAAGATAAGAGAGGAGGACGTTTTTTATGCTATGCCCTTGCAGGAGAACCAACTTGACGCCTCTCAGGTAGACAATATAGTAGGAAACACCTTAGCTAGAGATTTAAAATCTAATTCAGCAATAACAAAACAAGACCTTCAACAAAAAATTGACGAGGAGCTAGTGTCTAAAATAATAACAGAGGCTAAAAATAGACTAAAAGAAGCCAATATAAATTTAGATTCTAATGAAGAGATAGAAATATCAGCACACTATGGTTTAGATAACTTTAATAAGCATGGGGTAGTAATAATAAATAAAATAAATAGAGAGTATTGTAAAAAATTACTCATAGTATCAGAAGGGCAGCACCACCCATGTCACCACCACATTAAAAAAGAGGAGGCATTTGAGCTCTTATCTGGTGACTGTTCCTTGGTTCTAAACGACAAAGAGATCCAACTAAAGAAAGGTTCTCCAGTCTTAATCAACCGTGGAGTTAAACATTCTTTTTACAGTAGAGAAGGGTGCGTAATAGAAGAGATCTCCACAACACATTACCCGAACGACTCAGTTTATGAAGACCCGGTCATTAACTCTTACGACCTCTCTGAAAGAAAAATACTATGTTCGAGCTAGGAACAACATTAAAAAACTGTATTCTATTCTACAATGGGAAAGAGACCATTCCTGTAGATGGCCTTACGCCAGACAAAGTCCAAGCTCACCTAAGTAACATCCCCCACGGGGTAGAGGTCAATAGCCTTTGGTACTCCCCAAACAACGACAAGGTCTTTAGCGAGCATCAATATACACTACCAAGAAACGCAGGCAAGGAGCAGAACTTCTTCCTTCCCCCCACCGACGGAGCCTCGATTTTTTTGCATAGCGATTATATTACCAAAATAAAAGAAGAAAGAGTCTTTTCTAAACAAGAGACATTGGTTCATAATAACTATGACTGTGTAATAAGTCTGCCTGAGAAATATTCTAAATTCAAGAATAAAAAAGTTATGATAGTCTCTGGAGGGCCATCAAGCAAAGAAGTAAACTGGGACAAAATAGACTACGACTACTTATGGACAGTCAACGAGTTCTATAAAAACGAGGATCTTTCAAGAAAGCAAATAGACTTACTTTACCTATCTTCAATAGTAGATTTTGAAAGCCAGCAGTTAGTCGAGAGCATAGAGAACACAGAGGCGCTTCTGACTTTTCCTTTAGTTACCAACTACATACATGACAAGATTGAACTCAGTAGAATAGAAAACCTAACCAGTAGATTCGAAGAAAACAGCTCTTATAATTATACTAGATACTCCTCAACCCTAGGGGTAGGTTATAAACTCATAGTATTAGCTATATTTTCTGGAGCCTCTGAGATTTATACAGTGGGAAACGATGGCTTCGTATCAGAAAACATGGAGCATGCTTTCGACGGCAACAAACAAAGCCCGGATTGGTACTTACAATATGGAAACAGATTCCAAGACAGACAATTTGTTATATTTTGGGAGTATATAAAAACTTTACAAGAGTCTTTTAACTTTAAGATATATAACCTAGGAGAAGGAAAAGACTATAATATCTCATCAAGCATAACAAAAACTCATTTCCCTTTAACACAAGATATTTATGAAGCTTTATAATTTTAATTTCAAAAAGAAGCCGGGCCGCATTAACGGAAAGCCCCACGGAGACGTTGAATTTATGCTCGACGACGTACCCATCAAAGGCCATTGCATTAATTCGGACGACTCCTTCTATGTTAAATTGGAAGACGGCGTAGGACTCAAGATGATAAAAGATAATGAGGCTAGATATGGGACACTACAAGAGGCTTTTGAGAATATCAGCTACTTCAAAAATAAAAAAATAAATATTTTTCCAGAAGTGGTAGAGCACAATATAGACGGCAATCATCTTCTAATGAAGGTGAATCATTTAGAAGAAGAAGACTTACCCCATTGGGTACCAAGTTGGATTCCAGAGAATGATCACGCCTTCGTGAAAAAAGAGCTACAAGCACCACTCCCTTTGTTGAACAAATTAAACAACACCTTCATAGACGAGAAGATAGTCCCAGAAGATGAATGGTGCAAGGAGGGCAATATTATAGGAGATAAAATAGTAGACTTTCACCGCTTCAAGGTTGACAAAAACAGGTATGAGATCCCGACAGAAGCAAGTAAAGAAGACTGTCAGAAAATTTATAATAACGCAGTGAAGAGATACCTATCCAAAGGAGACAACAAATGGAAAGGCAAAATCTACCAAGGGCATACATTCAACAACGGCTTCTCTTTCAAAGGGTACAGCAGCGACGGCAAAAACTTCGATAGTTATAGAAAGTTAAATTTCTATTATATGAATAAAGCTAAAGGCAAGAAAGTCCTCGACTTAGGCTGTAACGAAGGCTTCTTTTCTACTCAAGCTAGCTTAGCCGGGGCCGAGTCTGTTACCGGAATAGATTTATACAACCACGACATAGAGTTAGCCTCTGAGATCAGAGACGAGATAACTGGTTTAAAAAATATAGAATATATAGAAGCAGACGCAGTAGACTTTGTAAAGAATGATAAAAACAAATACCATCTTACGTTCCTCTCGTCTGTGCTGCACCAAATATATCCCCACACGAAAGGATCAGAAAACTTTATTGCTGACATAGCTAGAAGGACCGAGTATCTTTGCTTTGAGTCTACAGCAAATCATAAACTAATGAACATACCATTAAAAGAAATGAGAGAGTTTTTCAGTAAGTTTTTCCATGGAGTTAGATTCCTCTTTGCCTATGACGCCTACTCTTCTGGATACAGAGTTATATTTATGTGTTGGAACCCAAAGATATGAGTGAGTATAAAGTTTTACTAACTACCAGCGGAATAGGCAGTAGACTCGGAGATCTAACTACCTTTACTAACAAGTCGTTAGTAAGAGTAGGGGATAAGCCCTGCATAAGCCATATATTAGATAACTATTCTGACGATATAGAGATTGTCGTGACTTTAGGCCACTATGGGCAGCATGTTCATGACTTTCTGAACCTAGTCTACCCAAATAAAAACTTTACCTTTGTAAAGGTTTCAAAATTCGAAGGGGAAGGCAGCAGTCTCGGGCTCTCAATGCTCGAAGCTTCAAAACACCTACAGTGCCCCTTTGTATTTAATGCCTGCGACACAATCGCTCAAGAAAGAATACCCGAACCAAGTCACAACTGGGTGTTCGGCTACCACGAGGCTGGCAACGACCAATATAGAACCATAGAGAAACAGGGATCTAAATTTATAAAATTCAGAGATAAAGGAGCCGCACCACCAAACACTAAGAACTTATCTTACATAGGCCTCTGCGGAATAAGAGACTTTGAAAACTTTTGGCAAAAACTTAAGCCCGAAAGCGAGTCAGACTGCCACGCTATAAACGAAATGTCTAAAGATGACTGTGACTTTAAAGTCATCGAGAGCAAGACTTGGCTAGACATAGGGAATACCAGAAAGTTAAGCTCGACTCGAAATTCAGTTCAATCAGAGCTAGAAGTGCTAGATAAGCCAGAAGAAAATATATATCTAATAGACGGCTCTATAGTCAAATTCTTTCATGACGAAAATATATCTAAAAAAAGGGTATCTAGAGCGAACAAACTAAAAGGACTAGCGCCAGAAATAACAGGGCATATAAATAATTTTTATAAATATGAAAAAATAGATGGCCAAGCATTTGCAAAAACTATAAACGAAGATAAGATGAGGTCTTTTCTTAACTGGTGTTCCGACGACCTATGGAAACCTAGAGAATCAAGTCAGCTCTTTATGGAGTCCTGCCGTAGTTTTTATTTCAAAAAGACTATAGAAAGAATAGATAAATTAGAGGAGGCCACAGGAATTGAGGACAAAAACGAACGAATCAATGGGATGCACTGCATTCCAGTAAAACAAATTTTATCAAACCTTGATTTTGATTATAAACTAACAGAAGGCATACCCTGTAAGTTTCATGGAGACTGTGTTCCAGATAATATAATAGAAAAAAATGGAAAATTTACCTTAAT
>Ga0209434_1001486_pt1 | contig 10575 bp, 31 predicted proteins | sample ETNvirnome_2_300_FD_184068 | JGI IMG/M metagenome (GOLD analysis project Ga0209434, IMG submission 184068) | Marine viral communities from the Pacific Ocean - ETNP_2_300 (SPAdes) (version 2) | ecosystem: Environmental > Aquatic > Marine > Oceanic | place: Pacific Ocean | collected 2013-06-22 | reverse complement strand
TGGGGCCTGCATGGTATCGCTTTTGGCGATGCGGTGGGCGTAAAGTGGGTCGCAGTTAGTGCCGCCTCCACACTTTGGAAAAGATCGAATCAGACATCTTCGAATGGCGACGATTGGGGAGCGATGGACGCCAATGAGCCAGCGTGGAACCGGCAGATGCGTTCCGTAGACACTGATGGTGCTGGTAATTGGGTTGCAGTTGGCGATGACGCATATGTTTGGACAAGTGGCGACAATGCTGTATCGTGGACAGAAGCGCAAACTGGACATCCTGATCACGCACTCAATGATTGGAAAGCTGTAAAATACGATGGCTCATCAGCTTGGTACATGGGCGGCGCCGCTGGCCATCTAATGAAATCCGTTGATAGCGGAGCCAATTGGACTGCCATAGACAATCCGTATGAAGAGGCCGGCGGCGTGAAACAAATAAATGGGATAGCATTTAATGTTATTCGCACAGAATAAAGGAACTGATTAAAAATGGGTGACCTAACAAAAGTTAGTGGAGTAGCAAACGCCGATATCGAGAAGATAGATGGCGTGGCTGCTGCTGATATTGAAAAAGTCAGTGGAGTTGCAAAGCCTTCTGCCGTTGTTGTTGCTAGTCGCTGGATAGTTGGCGGACCCTCTGGGAAGATTTATAGCACGACTACAGCAGATGGATCCTCCGGTTGGGCTGAACTAGTTGATATTGGTTCAGAAGGCGGAAAAAGTGTTGCGTATGGTCAAGATGAACTTGGAAATGATAGGTGGGTATATCTAGCCGGCACTAACGCTGCAGAAATCAATTACATTAGTGCATCTGCTGATCTGAGCGTTGATAGCAACTGGACAACAGTAAACTTTCCTACAAACTATATTGGAGTCGATGGAGGGCCTGGTGTTGCGTGGGGTAATAACGTGTGGATGTCTACCGGTAAGCGTATCCACGACGGAGATTCATATAGAACGATTATGCGTTCAACTGATGGTGCGATTACTTGGACATCCGTAGATCACGGAAGCACAGTTAACGATAATGCTGCTTGTATGGCATATAATGGATCTGATACTTGGGCGATGGGGCATCAATCTAACATGTGGACATCTACTGATGATGGTGCGTCTTGGACTGATCGAGGCGCCTTGGAGGGCACAAAGGATATAGCAGGTATATGTTATGATGGAACAGATACTTGGATAGCTGTGTTGATGAGTTCAAATATTTATTATAGCTCAGACGACTGGGCAAGTAATACAGAGGGTACAATAAGTGGACAAGGCAACCAATATGGATGTTGTTATATGAAAGGAACTGTTAACAAGTTTATAGCAGTATCGAGCGCGGGACAAATAAATCATAGTCCAGATGGTGCGACATGGACAGAGGCTTCTTCTTATGATGATACGAAGCAACTTTTTGCCATAGCAACAGATCATACAACAGCAATTGCTGTGGGAAACTCTGGCATTATTATGACAAGTACCGATGGTGATACCTGGACAATACGAACCACCGGAACAACAGATCAATTAAGAGGAATTGCTTGTAACATCATTGGCGCAGGGTTGAGATAAACAAAAGGATAAAATTATGAATTGGAATGGATATGTTAAAACATTAAAAGAAATTGAAAAATACCAAAGAAAGGTAAGAAAAAAACATGCTCGCAATAAGAAGATGTATACGCAAGGTGGGCAAGATGCTGGCATTGCATATCCTAATAAGGTAAAAACAACTCGTTCAAAATCTTCTCCTCCTGGTTTTGGTGCGATAGGCGAAGAGGTTGAGGCAGATAGTTTTGACATCAAGGAAGCCCTAGAACCTTCATTTTGGATAGACAACAGATTAGACTCTGAAATATCCAAAAGATTAACAGAGATCGCGAATGATTTTATTGAAGAGTTGGACATCGACGCCAAGATAGAAGACATTAGATTTACAGGTTCGTTAGCAAATTACAACTGGAGCAAATATTCTGATATTGATCTTCATATTATTTTAGATTTTTCTAAATTTGGAGCAGAGAAGGCAGTTCTTAAGGGGTTTTTTGATACCAATCGGATACTTTGGAACGACACACATTCCATCACTATTCATGGCTATGAGGTGGAAATTTATGTAGAGGATGTTAACGAAGAACACATTTCTTCTGGTGTGTATTCCATCAAGAATCATAAATGGATACAACAACCAATCCCAAGGGAGGAAAAAGTTGATGTAGCAACAGCGAGAAAGAAAAGCGACAACATTCTTACCAGGATTAATATGGTTGATAGATATATGGAAGATAGCGAGATAAAACAAGCCCAACGCAGTATTAAAAGATTGAAACAAAAGGTTCGTAAAATGAGAGCAGCAGGTTTAAAGAGTTCTCGTAGGGAATACTCACCAGAGAATATTGCATTTAAGATTTTAAGACGAGACGGATCACTGGATAGATTGGAAAATTTAAAACAAAAAGCATATGATAAAGGGAAGTCAATCAAATGAAGTTTGAAGAAATTAGTAAAGAATCAAAGGTTTATCCTGGCGAATACATTTTACATCAACCGACACAATCTATCGTGCTTTGCGGTGCATTTAAAAGAAAAGATGGAACAATTAGAGCCATGGCGAATGGACGCTTAATGGAAGATAAAATTGAAAATTTCAAAAAGATACAATTAAGCCCCGAAGAACAGCGAACAAGAAAAATAAATCGCTGTAAAGGATGTAGAAAATGAGTCAAAGTGTTTCTTCTCTTGTTCGTCAATTCTGTATGATTCAGCTTCAAGTTTTAAAAGATAAAGAGAAGAAATTGCGTAAGGAAATTTTAGATAGTAAGATGCAAAGAGAGTTTTTAGAGTCGATGCTAGTTAAGATAGAAGAGGATAAAAATGACAATAGTTAATACCAAGCGAAGTGAAAGTGTTGGTATATTTGCTGAAGCGGAGAAATTACTATCAGAATTTGGTTCAAACATACATTTATCGTATGCAATACAAAAAATGCTAAATGAACAACGAAAACTAGAAGCCTCATATCTCATGGCAGCGGAATTGCATGACGAAAAAGAAACAAAACGATTAAAAAGAGAACTTGATTCTTATAATTCATCCATTGATTATTCTTTGATTGTTGCATTAGAAGGTTTAGAAGATAACGCCTGATGACTACAAAGATATATTGTTATTGTCTTTTTGATAGACAAGGAACGTTTTATGGTGTATACTCTTCACTTAAGGCGATACATCGAGACGCTTTGAAGATAACCAATCGAGCAAGTTCAGAGGTTGTTTTAATGCTTGAAGGTAAGAGCGCGAAAGCAACGTTGACTAATTTACGCAATGCGCTAAAAGGAAAGACAGATGTTCAAATTATATATGCTTCTGGAGCACATAGAGCAAAAATAATAAAATCAGCTTTCATTGAATAAATGTAACATTTGTTGCATTGTATTGTAAAATGTGTTATATTAGAGACAGTTCTTTGTGATGGTAGCTTTATAGTTACTGTATGGGGCTTAAACCAAAAAAAGGATCTCTCGTTAGATGGGTAAATCACTATGATACATACGCTGCTTATCCTGAAGGTTTGGTTGGGTTGTATCCTAAATACAAATATGGTATAGTAATGGAAATTTCATCTGGTTCGGCAGCACAGTCAACATTAGTTGTGTTTTGCTATGATTGTTTAGATATGAAATGGCGTATATTGGATATAAATTACGATGATTACGAGATACTCACTTAAAAAGGAATTCCAAGATGGCTAATATTTTTTTCAATCAAGAAAAGACACCGAAAGAAGAAGCAAGACAAAAATTAATTGAGTTAGTTGAGAAACATACCGATAAGAACTTTGATGTTTTTTTTGAATCTGACGACGGAGGGAATCATATTGCTTTAGTTTTTGAAGTAGATAATCCAAAAGAATTATTAAGTCGTAAATTGATGGATTCTGTTTGGGGGCATCGTTGGATGGGTTGGCGTTTTGTGGTAGTGAAAGTGCCTTTTGGATATATTGATGCCGTGATGAAGATGGCAGATGACGAATAAAATACAGGTGGGTGATTTAGTCTGCTTGCATCGTCGCAAAAGAAAAGGTGTCGGTGTTGTTTTGAAACGTTCAACTGATATATTTGATCCTTTAGGGATTAACTTAGAGGAAATACTTTCTAAAGAATGTCCAACTCAAAGAGACCGGTTGGATAATATAGTCCATACGCTAAATTCTCTTAACAAGATTCATGGATTAAACACGCCCGAAGACAGCAAGCAACTACTTGATAGTATCTATCTTTTTAATACGGGATGGAGTGGTAAATTGAAGACAAATTTTGTATATATTTGCTGGCTTAAAAAGCCATCAAATTACGAGGTATCTGCAATTAGAAATGATTTGGGATGGTTTCCATCTGAATGGGTGAAGATATTGAAATAAACAAGGAAAGCATATAGAAATGATAACTTCATATACTATATATATTGGAGTCAATCGCGATGAAAATTGGTGATTTAGTCAGGATAAAAGACGGACATGAATTTAGCGATCCAATGTATTTAGATGGGTTAGGGGTTTATCTTGGTCAAATTGATTGGGTTGTTGAGGGAAACGCAGATACAAACTGTAATAGATCTTTTAGAGTGTTTTATAATGGAAGAAAACAGACATTTGATGAACCTTATTGGGAAGTTGAAGCGATAGAAAAAAATGAAAGTCGGTGACTTAGTAAGACGCAAATATACCACTGAAGCACAAAAACGCCGGATTCTTAAATTTAACGGCAAAATAGATAAGATAGGGATAGTTATTGAAATTAACGAAGAAAAAGATATGTGTGCTGTGTTGTTTGATGGAAGTGCTAACCGTTGTGTTTTACCGATGAGTGATGTATACTTGGAAGTTTTAAGCGAAAGGGATTGACGTTATATTTGTAACGTGCTATAATTAATTAATAAAGGAAACAAACAAAGATATGAAATATATTGATAAATGGAATAAATATTTGATTAAGGAATCTTCGATGTCGAGAATACTTCAACATATTCTTGAGTACGATTCTGCTATAGTAACGGCATTTCGCAAGAGTCCGTTATCATCGTATGCGTGTGATGTGGATCCCCCAATATTAGGTAGAGACGAGAAAGACGCATTGCGCCAAAACCGGGAAAGAAACCGAGGATTAAAGGCGATATTACTACGCAGAGGCTATGGTGTAACGAGGGTTGGAGGTTCGTATATTGAAAACTTCGACAAACCGCCAGAAGAACAGCAGGAAGTAAGCGAAGAGAGTTTCTTTGTTCACAATATGAAAGATGATCCAAGGTTTTTTGCAGCCATAGAAGCGTTGGGCGCCTTATTTTGTCAAGATTCTGTATTGCTTATACCGCAAGGGGGCAAGGATGCCTATCTGTTGGGCACCAATGACACTTGGCCAGGATTAGGCCGCAAAGAGTCAGTGGGAGATTTCAGAGGGGGAGAAGAAGCAGAATTCATGAGTCGTGTTCGCAAACGCCCATTCACATTTAAGAAGGTAGACGACGTTACAGAAACGTATGATAAATTGTCTCGCAACTCAAAATGGGCAGTAGCGAAAATAGCAGAGAGAACCTTACAAAACAAAAAATTACTATAATCGAAAAAAAAGCCTTGACTTATGAAAGGAAAAATGTTAAATTATAAAGTAATCAAAAAACACAAAAAGGAGAGTGAATGATTACCTTAATAGATTATGATAACGCCACAACCTCATTTGATGGAGATATTGGGGCGGCAATTAGATTATTCCGAAAAGAATCAACGACTTACGCTCGTTTAGAGTGTAGGCATCACCGAGCAGGCTCATTTGTTATCAACAGGTTATCTGATGATAGTTTGAGTTTTGATTGGAAAAACCACAATAAAAGGAGTTTGATTTGAAACAACCATTAGAACTATATCAGATTGTAATTTTTGCGTTAGCAATGTTAGCGGCGGGGTGGATGAGTGGGTTTTATGCTGGTTCAACCCGTGCATTAAACGTTTGCCTGGAAAACACAGAAGCATCCACGGAACATTCAGTACAAGAACTTGCTGATAATATGGATGCAATATTGGCGAGATTGAAAGAAGTACCACCAGAAGAGTAGAGATTGTGCGCCCATGGTGAAATGGATATCATTAGAGACTTCTAATCTCTCGTTCCAGGTTCGACCCCTGGTGGGCGTGCTGTTGGGCTTTTAACTCAGTTGGTCAGAGTGTTGCGCTCATAACGCAGTTGTCCTGGGTTCGAGTCCCAGAAGGCCCACCATTTTTTTATAAACAACAAGGAAAAACAATGACTTGGACAGTTATTTTATACAACGGGAATACTTATCATAGAGAAGTATTTCATGGTGCAATGGATAGCCAAGCTGCACTAAAAGAAGCGCAAGAGAAGTTTGGAGTGTCCTGGCCCCCGAAGGCGTGGGATGCATCTCGTCATCCAGTTTGGCCTATTAACGTGGTGGCAATCGTGGCAGGAGATCATCCTGTGCATCTCAACAAATAAAGGAGAGAATTTTAATGGAAAGAAGACTTAATAAAAAAGTTACTTGCAAGGACGGTTTTACTATGAGCGTTCAAGCTAACGAGGGTGCGTATTGCTCGCCGCGCATTGACAAGGCACTTAAATACACAGCGGTAGAGGTTGGGTTCCCAAGTGAGAGAGAAGATCTTTTGATGGAATGGGCGGAAGAACCAGAAAAACCTACCTGCACGGTTTATGGTTATGTGCCAACAACACGGATCACGCTCGTAGTAGCCAAACACGGGGGCATCGTATCGGGAGAACTCCCAGCAGGTATTCCATGCTTACAGGCAGAAAATGATGGAATTTAAGCCAGGTGATTTAGTGGAAATCGTCGGCAACGTGCATGAAGATGAATTGCCCGTTGAACGCATCGGGTTATTGATAAAGAAAGGCGCATATAATGATACGTTCATTGTTCAGTTTATGAATGGATATGAGTCGCAATATCATTCGATGTTTTTCGCAAAGATTGAAAAAAACAAGAAGACGACTTGACATGCTCTTGACATTTTTTCCCTTGATTGTGCGCAATCCTCGTGCTATTATATACATACAAATAAGGAGTTTGTAAATGGAAAATAACATGGTGAATTTGGATGACTATAGAGAGAAGAGGGAAAAAGAAGAAATTGATGAACTTCATCAATTGGTGCGGGAAATTCTCGATGTTGCAGCACCAGAGATAAGACCGTTTTATGTAAAACTTGAGGAGATGTTAACCTTGGAGGGTTATAATGATGAGTGATGAAAAACATATAATAACAGTTAAATTGAATCGCGATCAGATTTTAACACTGCTTTCCACCATTAAACATAGTGAGAATTCAACATTGATAGCAGTGTTGCGGGATGCTTTATATAATGTTAATGCACAAATAGGTGGAATGATGTGCGGTAGACATTCCGGCGCAACTTGTAACTCTCGTGATGATGATAATATTCTAACGCCAAATGATCCAGTGGATTGGTAGGGTGTGATGAAGAAAGGGGAGTTGTATATTTGTCATGCATGGAGCGTCCATGATGACAAACTTACTGCTAAATGGCTCATGAAAACTTGTTTATATCTTGGGGAAGATATCTCTGAAAGAGATGATGGATATATGGTTATAAATCACGCTTTTCTACTTAACGGCAAACGTGAAATAGTATCACAAGAGTTTTTGAAGTTTATGAAAAAGGCGGAATAATGAGACAGACAACAAATTTCGTTGTATACATCCAGAAATATTTATACATTGTGGGTGTTGTATCGTTTATTTTGTTGTCTTTAACGTTATTTTTAGCATTAAAAACGACATAGGAAGAGAAAAATGAATAGACTATTAACAATAGTAGCAATAATTATATTGTGGGAATATAGATTTGAAATTCTTAAAATAACAACTCAGTTATTGGAGCAAACTTTGTGAAAGTAGGTGATCTGGTACAACACTCCTCTACTGTGGGTGAATGTCAGCACAAATTTGGTGTCGGATTGGTGGTTAAGTTTCTTTTCGATGACGACTTTGGCGATTCAAGATGGGCTGTTTTATGGACTAACCCAAGGTGGGTGTTGAAAGATGGCACGGCAGTGATGTATGAGAGTGAGGTAGAAATTATAAATGAAAGTCGGTGATTTGATAAGATTCAGCAAGGAGTATTCCAACCAACCAGGTCTGGATTATTGCGTAGATTGGTTAGGTATTGTGCTCAAAAATACAACGAAAGAGTTTTTAGTGTTTTGGACATATCGTCCCGGTATCGCCCGTGGTATTGTTGATTACGGAAAAGATAAAACCGGTTTTGAGGTGTTGAGTGAAAGTTAGCGGCGCACCAGACGTAGGCGATTTAATCGTTCACATATACGACAAACAGCGCGGCATTTCTTGTCCTGGCTTGGTTGTTAAATGTCGAGGGAGTGAGTGCTTTATTACGTGGGCAGAAAAAGCTGCGGCCGCAGGCTGGTGGAGAAGAAGCGAACTGGTGGTGATTAGTGAATCTCGGGTGTTTCATCGAAACGAGCTAGAGAAACAAAAGGTAACCACTTAGAGTCTAAGTGTAGTAAGTTTGTCACAGGACGGACAAAAAGAATGAAAGTCGGTGATTTGGTTAGATTAAAAGAAGAATGGATCCAGGCTTGTGAGGAGTTTAAGGCAAAACGTCACAAAGTGGCTATAGTGACACAGGATTGGGATACTCATGATAACTTTGCTGTAGTATGGATGGGGGAAACTGTAGAAGCTGGTTTTAACGATGTCGCTCCTTGGAGTGATGCGATTATGGAAAAAGTACCTTGACAATCTCTTGACAACTTAGGGGTTGCTTTCTGTCTTTGTTGGTGTTATATTATATGTATGAAAAAGAAAAAGAACCAAAAACCAAAATCTCGCAACTGGCTTGCAGTACACGCACATTTTCGCAAAGGTGGCGCAATGAAAGATCGTAAAAAGGAAGCTAATAAGCGTGCTTGTCGTCAGAAGGTGCGTTTATGATGAAAGTCGGTGATATTGTAATGTTTACAGATAAAGGTAGATATAAAAAATGGTTTTATGGTAAAATAGGCACTATAACAAGTGCCGTTGGCGGTGGTGTTAGCGTGCAGTGGATGTATCCCGTTGCATATCTTGATATGCGTCGTGTAACCACAAGTAACTTTTCGGCTGATTATTTCACACTTATGAGAGCAAAAAAATGAAAGTTGGTGATTTGGTAAAGATTATTTATGATGACAAACTGGCAATCGTTACAAAGGTGGAGATTATTCAGTTTGGTAAAGACGAGTGTGTTAATACTTGGATTCACTTACACAATGAGCGTATGTTATTCAAAGCCGATAGGCTGGAGGTAATCAATGAAAGTCGGTGATACAATCGTGTTTGTGTTTGGGTTTGTTTTTGTTGCCATTCCGTTCATTGGATTGATAGCGGTGGCTGTTGAAATCTTGAGAGGTGTACTGTGAAAGTCGGTGATTTAGTAAGGCTTAATGGCAGCGTTTTGGAGGCAGATGGTGAAGCTGGTATCATCTTAAAGGTGGATGTCTGTATGTGGGGTGAGTTTACTGTGCCATCTGGAGTATCTGTGTTGTGGACAAGCGGCATCCAAGAGCTAATATATCAAGATCAACTGGAGGTAATATCATGAATATTTGGGCATTTGTTGTAAAATATGAAGGTAACTTCGATGTTTCAACTCATTTAACAAAGAAAGGCGCTTTACTTGTTGGTGTTAGGGATATATTGGAGTATCTGGGAGTGTATGAGGGATATTTTAGAGACGAGGAACATGAAGCGAGCGAGCCACCATGGAAAGATGAGCAGTTAGCCGAAATGAGCAGCAAGCAACTTTCTACAGTATATCAGAAATGGTCAGAAAAAACCTGGGATCATTTTAACTATGAATCTGAGGTGATTCGCACAACGGTGCAAGGATGAATAATCATGGCGACAATACAAAAGTTGGCGATTTAGTTAGGGTTTATGATTTACGAGGTTCACCCACGGATATTATCGGGATTGTTCACGATGCTTGGATAAGAGAACATTTAAATGATATTCACACTGTGAAGTATATCAAAATCATCTCATCTACCGATAAATGTCACTCAGATTGGATTTTAGCATCAACTGTTAGGATAATATCAAAAGTCTAATAGACTTGACATTCTCTTGACAGCTTTACTATTGACTCTTCCCTCTTTCGGTGTTATATTATATATATGAAAAGGAGAGAACCACATGAAAGTCGGTGATTTATTCAAACTTGATAACATCAATGGCCATACCAGCGATATTAACCGTCGCACGGGTATCTATTTGGGCGAAGACATTATCCATCGTGACGATGGAGTTACTATAACGAATCATAGGGTGCTGTTGGTGGGTGATAGCCAGTCACGTCTATTTGATCAAGGATTACTCATACACATGAGAGTGCAAAATGAAAGTCGGTGATCTGGTTAGGTATGTAAGCCCCAACGGGCGATGGTCCGGTCATTGGACGGAACCCGGTATAATCGTGCAGTGTATTCCCGGCACCGATCAGCGCAAACTGGTACAGTGGAACACTGGCACAAGCG
>Ga0209434_1001484_pt1 | contig 10598 bp, 16 predicted proteins | sample ETNvirnome_2_300_FD_184068 | JGI IMG/M metagenome (GOLD analysis project Ga0209434, IMG submission 184068) | Marine viral communities from the Pacific Ocean - ETNP_2_300 (SPAdes) (version 2) | ecosystem: Environmental > Aquatic > Marine > Oceanic | place: Pacific Ocean | collected 2013-06-22 | reverse complement strand
AGGGTTAATGTAGAGAGCATTACTTCAAATGCTTCGTTAGATTTTCCTTCTCGTCGAAGTTTTCTTGAGAGGGAAAGATTGTTACAAAAACCAGAAGCGCTTTGCTTTGGTTCAATCATTTACAATATATTTTTTATAATATCATCTAGATCAAGAAGATCTATAATTTCCTGTAGTTCAAATGCCGGCATATCAGTTTCCGGGTCTACGTCGTCGTCTAGCTCGGAGTCAGCAGATATGTCCTCGAGACCATCACCTTCAGGCTCGTCGGCCACAGCATCGGCCGCTGCAGCCGGCTCATCAACATTATCAGCAAGCTCGACTTCCCATTTTTCAAAGTACAAAGCAAGATTTTTAATGAGGTATTCCTCGTACATGGATATATCACCAGGATTGTCTAGATCATCAAAAGAGGTTAATATGACCTTTTCAATATCGTCGAAGTCTGAAAAGGCTTTATTTCTGCCTGTCTTGTCTTCGCCAGCCAGACCGAACTCTTCTTTTGGGTCCGCCACCACTTCTTCTTTGTCTTCAACGTCGATAAAATCTGGATCTTCAGTCGGATCGTCAGAGATCGTAATGTCTACATCCTCAGTAATTTCAGCATCTTCACCAGCTTTCTTACGTGAATCTTCTGGTGCCAATGATCTTACGACTGCATTAAGAATGTGGTTCTGGTACGACCGGCGCTGCTTCGTTTGTCCCTCTTCAGGGTCATCGTCGTCCTTTGTGGTCAGGGATTTATATCCAGTTTGCAATACTGATAAAACATTTGTATTCTTAAGAAGATCTTCAAGAGTATTAATGCCAGTACTATCATGCTTGGCAGAAGACGCGACCGCTGATTGTCCTTCTGAAATCAGTCCGCGAATAAGAGAGCGAAGCTCCAACTCATTGGTACGTTCTTCAACGATTCTTAATTTTCGTTTGTTTAAAACTATTTTAATAGCGCCCCGAACATTCTCTCTGAGAATTATTTCGTTTGCTAATTCTTTGCGATCAATCATTACTAGCCCACCGTTATACCTAATAAATAGTTCATTACTTCGTTAACCAACTGTTCGTTTTCTTCATCATCCGGATCTGCAGGGCGTCCACCAAGGGCAACCGCTCCTCCTGCCATCCCTGACATCTCGTCTAGGACCCCACTAAGCATTGAAGAGATCTCTTCGTCATACCAGCCCATAATAGCCTTAAATTCGTCAGGTGTGGCGCTTTTGAGGGCTTTTCTTAAAGTGGTACCACTCATTTCACCATATCCAGGAAGATCGATTTCCACGTGCGGAGCTACGACAACTTTCCAGTCGACACCTTCTTTGGTAGTGCCGCTAGTCTTCTGAAAGCGCGGATTGGTGGCCATATCCTTCGCACCAACGAAATAAACCATTTCGATATTCTCTGGATCTAGTTGGTCAGAAATCTCTCTGGCGTAATAAGGATTTTTAACTTGTACAATTTGCGACTCTGGGACACCGTGCGACGTCATAATGTCTTTCTTCTGTTCGAAACTTAGTGGAGACTTCTTACCGGTGACTCCAGAAGTGGCAACAAAGGTTTTGTCGATTCCAGCTTCGGTTGCGATTTGTTGATATGTCTGAAAGTGGTGCCGGCCCATGGGCTGGAAGCGGCCGGGATAGATGGCAATAGTTTCTTTTTGATTATTCTCTGGGATAGCCCAAGCATCAAACTCCTCCCTGATACTGAAGATCGGAGAGTCGGTGCGCCCAAATGAGAGAACTCTCTCGGCTAATGCGGGGATCCCCTTCCGGCCATACTTGAAGAGCCCTAGGATCTGATTCATAGGTGCGAACCCACCGGTGAACTTATAGGTGTTGCCGTCATAGTCAAATACGAATCCTTCAGCTGCCGATGAGACACCCTCCAGATTTTTGAGCTTCTCCATCTGAACCTTAAGGATTTCCATAGCCTCTTCGTTACCTGAAGCTTCGATGGCTTTGATTGCCTTGTCAACCTCCCCGCGCTGGCGTTCTAATTCTTCATCACTATCGAGAACAAAAGCACTCTTTAAGCTTCGAAGCATCTCAACCGCAAAGTCGTGAATGATGTCTTCGAGAGGGAAAATAAATGTCTTCAGATAAGACGGGTAGTTATCGGTTAAGTCTTTAACGGAGATATTAACTGCAGGGTCGTCAGCCACTTTAAGAATTTGACGAACTTCAAGTCCACGTACTTTCTTCGGACCCGGGTCACCTTCAATGACCCCATAGTAGTCTTCCATAATCCTCTTAATCAAAAGCTTTTTAGCATCGCGATTAAGGTCTGGAATTTGTTGGGAAATTAGTTCATCGAGACTTTTAACAATGTAGGTTCCTATACTATCATTGTCGGCGACGCCAGCATCACTCATAAAACTATCAAGTCGATTTATTGCAACATCCAAATCTTCATTATTGCCTAAACCTTCAAGGTTTCTAATTGCATTGACCTGAACTTTAAAGTCATGCTTTGACATTCTATCCTGTGTTCTTTCAAGTGCGGCTTGAAGTTTAGCTGCTTGTTCCTCTCCAAAGTCTTTGCCGCTTCGTTCTGGGATGGGCTTCCCTGTCTCTCGATCATAGGTGCCATGGCCAGCTCGATGAAGCAGGAAGGTCTTCATATCATAATTAATAACATTGGCGCTGGTAGGATCCATCACCTCAGCATTATAGTAGACATTAGTATCGGGCCCAAATAATTCCAGCTTTTCTTCGTCAGAGAAAGACTCTACAGCTTCTTCAAAAGCATAAAACGAATTGACAAAAGCATCTGTCAGTGCACCCCGACCTTCAAACTTTTCCAACAACTCAGCGGGAGTCATACCACCGGCTTTAATATTTCCTTTGTTTCGGGCAGCGCGCACTGTGCCGTCCTGTACATTATAGGAAACAAAAAGGTTCTGGCCGTCAGTCTTTTCTGTTCCCTGAAGTTCACCGGCTGATGCTTGTTGCATAATGTCCTTAATTTGACCAAAGGTCATATAAGGATTGTCGTAGATATGGGACATATGTCCAAAGACGCCACCCATTATTTTACTCCTTAGATTCTTCTAGAACCTGAACTTGTTCTTCAAGGACGTTGACGCGCTCCTGAAGTCTTCGCGAATGTCGCCGGACCTCTACTAGGCTACTTTTTGCCATCTCAATCCGACGTTCATCGGTTCTTGACCTCGGAGTTACGGAATGTAAAACCTCCGAGATCGACTGGATATAACTGGCCAAGCTAGGAGCCTTGCGCTCGCCGAGCAAGAACTCTCGCGTCATACGCCGAAAATCCACAGTACTAGGTTCCTGTGGTGGTGCTCTTAGTCGTCCTGCCCTTACGGGTCGACTTCTTCGTACCAGTAGTCCCACGCTTCGTACCACGGGTCGTGCCCGTGGTGGACGTTGTAGTGGCGGTTGAGGTGGTTCCATCAACGTCAACAGCTGTAGCTGTTGTGGCTGTCGAAGTTTCGATAGTCTCAGTTACTGTCACCGGAGCTGCAGTTTTAGTGGCCTGCTTGGTGGTTGTCGTTGTTTTTGTTGTGGCAGCTTTGTTTGCTGCCTGGCGCAGCGCGCGCCTTTTAATCCATGGTGCTACCATTTTACTTGTTCTCCAATTTAATTCGCTCGATAATACGGCGAGTGATTTCTTTTGCTTCTCTTACAGAGATTTTCTTGTTTTCTCCCCATGTCTGAGTTCCTAGATGCTTCGATCCTCCGCGCCGGTCTTTCGCACTGACATCGCTGCCTTTTGCTTTCGGAACGGGCCTCCCGCCTCGGACCTTTTGTCCCCAACTGCCAGCATCCTGTGTTTGGGCTTTTTGAACTCCCCAAGCTTCCGGAACATCGGTAACATCCTCCGGAGCGCTGGCCAATTCTTCACGCTCCTCATCGGCACTTTTACCAAAGAAGCCCTCTTCGAGTTCAGCATCACGCTCTTTCTTATCGAACTGGTCATGTTCATCGCCTGGGCCACCCTCTTCGATGCGGTCCCGGGCGGCTTTCCATTCCTCAAAGCCCCCTCGTTTTTGCCAGTCCCCATGTCCCTTGGTGGGATCCCCTCCAGCCGCGGCAGTGTCTTCGGGATGAACATCAGCACAAGACTCCCCGCCGTGGTTCCCGGCGAACCCGAGATTACTAGGATCTTTGCCGTAGTCCAAATACTCCTCATTCCGGCTTTCTTTGAGAAAGCCCCATTTTTTCATCAACTTGGTGTTGATCTCGTTGTTTTTCCACTCTTTTAGTGACATTTTTGGTTCTCCTGAGTCCGAGAAATCAATCTCGATGTTAATTTTTCCTGTCTTAATTAGGTCTTCGAAGTCTCTAAAGATCAAATTACCTTTGGTATAGGCTTCTCTTTCCATTTTGCGCATATGAGGATCCTCCTGCGCATATCCCGTAGGAAGATCAGTGCCTTGGCTAAAATCCCCTCGACAGTTCTGTGCGTGATGCACAAGTTCATGTGATAAAGACCTCATAACATCTTTTGGATGTCGACCATCGGTATAAAGAACTATCTCAAAACCTTCTGGATTATAGTATGCCGTTTTTCCAAGCATTTTTGAAGAATTATCTTCATCGCTCTGAAATACAATCGATACTGGCTTATCAAAACCTAGTTGTTTTTGAGAGTACGGGAAAAAGTTATCGACCAGTTGTTCTAGTTGATAAACATTTCCGACAGAGTTGTTTGTGCATTTATGCATTAATATTAATTAGTTCCGATCAACAGAAACAGCACTCCCCATAAATGATACACGAAAACTGCAATATATATAAGATTTAATCCCAACAAAGCTCGGAATACCATTTTCCGAAAACGTTTGCGAAAATAATAAAGGATCCATATTCCTACACCACTGAAACCAAGTTTTGCTATTACGAATAAGAGTGGAGATATATGCAAGAAAAAATCCATAATTGGATTTGCTTCTGTGGCAAGATCGTTGGCGACCCAAAATAAGGTAGCAGTCAAGTCTATGAGGATTAGTAGAGCCAGAACATAAACCAGTCTGACTATACTCCTCATACTTTACTCTTGTTGCTCTTCTAATCCTTCACAAAGCTTTTCAGCCACCGAGCCGCGGCGAAGAGCCCGGGGTTGCTGCCAGAAGGGAACTACTAGATGTAGAGCCATGGCCGCTCCCGATACTAGTAGCAATATCGCAAGGCGACTAGATCGCTTTGTGTGGGCCAACCAGCCCTCTTCTTTAAAGTGTGCCCAATCCCACATTATCTTCCCTCCGGATGTTGTTTAACATATGTTAAGGCTTTAAATACCTTTTCCAATAACTCTGCAGACTTTGCAATGTCTGCTTCTGATTGCGGGTCCATCTCATCCTCGGTCCCTATCATATCGTGTAGCTGCTGTGCCTGAGTACCCATATGGTACAGAGATCTTTTGGCTTTTTCAGCCCCGTACTCGCTAGGATCCTTGTCGTGATCCCCGGTCTGCTCTTGTCCGACGATTGAATCTAAGGGCGACTCAATGAGGACAGATCGCGAACTTCTAATTTCTTTGGCAACAAGCTTGCGAAGCGCTTCTATAGTAATTGACATATTATGACTTTCCTTTGTTTGCTACTGCCTTGGCAATCCGAGTGCCGATTTGCTTTTCGCCCGGAACGCCCAAATCAGATAGGATAGAAACCAGAGCATCGCGAAGTTTCATAGGTGAGATACCGTCTGCGCCCAACACAGCCGCGAGTTGTTGTTTTATGGCTTCGGCGCTCTGGGTGCTTCCCTGTGCTGCGGCAGCAGCAATCCTTCTGGCCCGCGCATTAGCCGGCTTCGCGGGAGCAGCATCTTGTGCTCCCTGTTCGACATCTGATTCTTCTAATCCATATGGAGTGCCAAATCCAAGACTACCAACACCAGCAGAAAAATCTCCTGCAGATGTCCCAGTCCCAGCGCCAGAATACTTCTGCTGGTATGTGTTTGGCGCGACAACACGCTGTTGAGGCATAGGATGTGCGCCAGTCTCCTCTAAACTATTCAATACTCGGCGCATGCAAGCAGAAGCTTTGAAAGCGTGCTCATATGCCTGATCATAGATCGGAGCGTCAAGCGCTTCGACAAGAATTTCAGTTGCTTCTCTGGCTGCCAACGCTAACTCATATAGTCTATTAGCTTCCTCATCACCCTGTACTTGCTCTTTGTCCCAACCATCCGCGGCCGGCATTCTGTGGGGAACACCATCCGGCGCAGAGGGTTCATTGATTCCACCATCATTAAACATGGCTTCTTTGACAAAGGTTTTAAGTTGTTCGTAGTCTATACTCATTTTTGGCTCATCCTGTTGCGAAACTTACGGACCAGTTGAGCGTAATCCGACTCACTGTCGGGGTCGTTGATATCGGCTCTAACATCATCGTGGAACCCATCAGGGATCCCCGGGGCCTTCTCTTTAGCTGCCCAAGGGTTTTCTGGGTTAAGGTCTAATTCACGATATGTTGACGGATGCAAAGGATCCTCGCCACACATTTCGTCTAATAATGCCGACGGATCGATGTCAAACATTTCAACTGCTTCTTCATTGGTTAAGATAACCTCAACCTCTTCTCTAATAATTCTCAAAATTTCTGATTTATTCATATCACGATACTCCGTCGTATTATTAATTAGTCTTTTCGGGAAGGTTTGTCTATTTCATCTACAAATCGGTGCCAACTAATTTATCAAGCTCGCTAATTGCCGATTGAGGGGACCTAAAATCATATTGTATACCTAAGCCGCCTGCGCGCTGAAAACTATCTAAAAACTTCTGTCTGTCGTCGATGAGAATATTGAGGTCAGATTCTGCTACGACCCCGGCATCTATTAGACTTCGAAGGCGCCCACCCTTATCTCGATCGACATTAACGTTTTGCGGATTAATCTGCGGGAAGTGGCCCGCAATCCACTCCTTCTTGGCTTCTACCGATATATCATCGACTTGTGCGGTAAGCACGAAAACTTCATCCGCCAGTTCAAAAGCTTTATCAACCAAAGTGTCGGCGCCTTCCAGTTTATTCATTGAAAGCCACAGATCTTTGTTGTTTATAAGGGATTTCAAAAGATACCTGCTCATAAGCTTTTCTTCTGGTTTGTAGGTGCCGCCGGCTACCCACACCTCTTCTGCGGTATCATATAACTCATCTACCTGTTCATCAGAAAGCCCGAGGTCTTGAAGTTTACTCAATACTTTGCGGGAGCTTTTTGAATTTGGATGAACTTCCTGTGGATCCAACGGGTAGACGCTTATAATGTGGTTTTTGACCGCGGTCATAAAATCAACTAGAACACCATCCATATCAAGGAAAATATTGACTTTGGGCTTCTCTTCTTCTGCTAAATACTTCCGCCAGTTTTCAAGTAGGAGTTTCATTCGTATACTACCTCTTGAAATATAGAAATTATTTTTTCTTTAATTTGTGGGTCATTCCATATATTTTTAAGTGGCTCAATTAGTTGAGCCGCATCAACAGGTAGCCTGTCTTTATTTTTTGGATCAAAAAGAGCTTCAATATTATTTGGTTGATTAATTCTTCTTAAAAATGCTTTAGCACTGGCCAACCTCGCATAATATTCATGTATTTTACTAGGACGCAGCAAGTCGTTCATTTTTCCGCCCGCGGCTTTATACATTTTTTGTAATTCTTTAAGCTCGTCCATATGTGCTGAAATATAATTTGATTTTTTGCTTACAAGTCCACCCGGCGGAAGGACATCTTGACCCTCTGGTTTTAATATACTTTTTAAGGCTTGGTCTATTGTGTGGGTAAGTTCGTGATAAAACTTTTGATAAAAGTCATAAACTTTTGATTTACCAGTCGATTCTTCGTTGTCGTAAAAAATATTAATCTTTATAGTTTTATTAGCGGAATCACAGGCTGCCATATGATCCCTCCGCATCCAAACAGGAGAGCCCTCACATTGCTCCGGATCAGTACAAATCATTAATTTAAAGTCATTAATTGTCTCCTTTACTGAAGACAATATTTCTTCTTTTTCTTCAGGCGAACGACCATAATTTAAAATTAATTTATCTATTTTATCCTGATATTCTGTTGTTTGTATATCTCTTAGAATATCTTTTTTTAATTTTAGAAATACTTTTTTAGTTAAATTAACAAGATTTTGAACTTTAGGTTCTTCAGCATTGGGATATACTTGTATTTCTGTAGCTTGTTGTTCCTTTAAATACTTCCGCCCGTTTTCAAGTAGGAGTTTCATTCTGCTGGATTCTCTTGGCGTGGCTTCATACTATCTGGGCGGCGCGCCTTATCCTGAAGCATTCGATATACCAGCACTCCGATTATGCCGGCGACTAGTCCGGCGCCCAACCCGGTCGCAGTGACCAACGGGGTGAAGACAGCTGTAGGAGAGGAACTTGTTATGTAAGCAGCAACCATTGCTAGGACTGCGTCCGGACCCATTCCTATTGCGGTCCCGAGTATAGCAGGAGTGGTTAATATATTTAATTCCTGCTCTTTTCGCTTGTCTTCTTCATCTGGTGTTTCGTAGTAATCATCGAATTCTTCATTAATCTCTTCTTTTGAAGTTTTTATGGCGATGTCTGTGGCTATAGCCTGCATTTGGCTCTTTATATCGTCTGGTAGCGACGCAAATACGTCTAATAGTGCTGCCTCACCGTTCTTTTCAATGGTTTTTTTTGCTGCAGCAGCAAGATTATCTGAGGAATCACTTGGTGTATCAACCTCATTCAAATACTTCCGCCAGTTTTCAAGTAGGAGTTTCATTCTGACTCATCCCTTATAACTACGTGATTGTCGGTATCTTGTGCAATTTGTCTTCTAATAAAATCATTAATTGTCTCGACCTTCGATAATTTGGTCTCTGAGCCTAACGCTGCCAAATATTCTTGATATTCTTCGTCAACTCTGTCCAAGATGTCGTCTTCAATAGTTGTGATGAGATGGGGATCAATATTTAAAATTGCTAAAGCTGGAAAATCTTCAACCATATCTGGTTTTTCGGGGGCTCTTTTTAATTTGTTATAATAAGCTATTAACATCTCCCCCCCAGTAAGCATCTGCCCAAAGTAGGGAATAAGTTTAAAAGCCTCTATTCCTAAGAGTCTTCCCAGTAGCGATTGAGCTTGTTCACTTTCGCCGGCTCTGGACATGTTAATTAACTGCTGTAGATCTGCGACGGTCCAATCTTCCCACTTTTTCATAGAGACTTTCTGCAATCTTTGTTCATTCAGCAGATACTTCCGCCAGTTTTCAAGTAGGAGTTTCATTGTGGCACCTCTTCAACCACCCCATTCAAAATGATGCCACCTAGTGGTTCAAAGTTTTCTTCCGGTATTTTGTTTGAATGGAAAGGTTTGCCGCCTCCCTCGCGATTTACGGCCACAGTGACGTGTGGAAATGATATTTTTTTATTGATCTCGCCGGCGGGCTTGACTTTGACAGCCATAACCCTCTCATCTTGGCCGACAGCCACAACTGGAAGACTTACTTCTGTTCCTGCTGAATAAGACTCGGAAAAATCGTGCTTTCCACCAGGATGGGTCAGAGGCCCCATTGTAATAGTCATATGGTGTGCTGCAGGCTCCCAGCCTTCAGGAATAGGGAGTTCCAAAAGCTTCTGCTTTGACTCTTCGTCAAGAACAATAGCTGAGTATCCTATGTTTTGCTCTACCAAATATTGGCGCCAGTTTTCAAGTAGGAGTTTCATTTATACGTTTTCTTAAAAATCTCTCTTCCCACGACACCGTAATCCCCGACGCCATATTGAACTAAGAAATCGCCTGGCGCGCCTTGCAGTAGATCCTCAGACCAAGAAACTTTCACCTGAAACGTTTCAGGCATTTCCTTGGCAAATACAGCAATATTTTTCTTTGCTGCCGTCCCTGGTTCTATTATATCATAAGTTTGCTTGAATTTTTCTCCCGGAATCGGCCAATTCTCCCCTTCGGTGCCTGTCATAATGGCATCTCCGGCAGAAGCCCTGACGGGCCCTTCTTTTGTCTGAATTACTTCGTCTTCCTCCGCAATTCGAAATTCTAGCGGAATTGGCCTCTTAGCGGTCTCAAAAGCAGCCGAATCGTCCGATAAGTCGGGATTCTCATCCAAACCGACGGTTTCTTTCAGGTATTTTCGCCAGTTTTCAATTATTAGTTTCATTTATCACTCCTATGATAGCCTTGCTTCTTTTTTCGAAGCCCCCAAGCTGTTCTACCCTGATATTTCGAAATATCGACATCAGAAGCCTCTTGCAGGGCCATAAATATCACTTTTGTCATCTCCATCATCATCTTAACGTCTGCCAAGGCATTATGCCACTCCTTTGTACTAATTTCATAGGCTTTTGACACCAGACCCATCGAAGAAGTCACATAATCGCCAAATTTGCCCGTCATAGTGAGTGCTTGCAAGATAGTTTGAGCCCTTTCGTCTCCTTCGTCCGCTAATGTCTTAATTAGTGAGTTATGCCACAGTTTGATCAAGATCATGGTGTCAAAGATGGGATATTCACGCATATTGACCGGTATATTGTATAAATCAGCCCTAGTTTGGACGAAATTGATGTCAAACTCGGCATTTTGGGCTACTAAGACCGGATTTGGCTGACTTTCGAGGTATGAGACGAACTGTCGGACGACATCTTCCT
>Ga0209434_1001480_pt1 | contig 10614 bp, 18 predicted proteins | sample ETNvirnome_2_300_FD_184068 | JGI IMG/M metagenome (GOLD analysis project Ga0209434, IMG submission 184068) | Marine viral communities from the Pacific Ocean - ETNP_2_300 (SPAdes) (version 2) | ecosystem: Environmental > Aquatic > Marine > Oceanic | place: Pacific Ocean | collected 2013-06-22 | reverse complement strand
GGTACTCTTGGTTCACTGTTTATCAACCGCCGAAGACGCATACCAATAGGGGTATGGTTGGAAGCGGAAAGCTACCCGACTAAGGGGTATAAACTTAGACCATACTGGCATTGCACTTCTCAGCCTAACGCACCGCACCTTTCCTTGCAAGGAAGGAAGTGGTACAAGGTTCTGATTAAAGGGGTAACTGAGATGCAACGTCCTATAAATCAGGGGGGTACATGGTATCTCGCTGGTCAACTTAAAGTCATAGAAAGTTAGTTTCCTATGACCTCAATCGGAGATTTAAATATGCTATACGCAACTTTTGCAACTAACTATCCCAAAGATGGTATCGCAATCTATGACGATGAAACACACAACTCTACCGGACCTCTACTGAGGCTCGATTGGGATGATATGCATAGACTAGTCATGGAGATGCAATCCTTGAGGGATCAAAGAGATGTCCAACTGAGAAGGGATTCCATTAAACTGGTGCCTGACACGGCAGCAGATATGGTCACCAACTATGGTGGTACGGAATGAATAGACTAGGACCGTGGTTCCCTATCCAACATGAGCCATCTTTAGTTGAGCCTGAGATTAAGGTCACGCCTAAAGAGGGTGATCTAATCAGGACAGTAGATGGCTTGGAGTTATCGTTGGATACAATCTGTTTAGATGCTGATGGTGAGCATGTACTGTACATGTGTACCAACAAGCCAGCGCAGGAGTTTGAGGTAGACCCTTGCACTGTTGAAGAAGTAATATTTACCTCACAATAATGTTATTCAATAACAAGGAGTTATTATGCAAACAAAACAGCAAGTAATTGACGCTCTTAATGTCATAACTGGTGGCCTGTCAAACACTACCAAGCTGCCTGAGTCATCATTCTCAATACCGGCTATTCACTGCAAGGTGGGTAGCAAGTTACGAGAAGTTGAAGGCTCAGTATGTAATAAGTGTTATGCTTCAAAAGGCCATTACCTTTACCCCAACGTAAAGAATGCCCAACAAAGGAGATACTTAAAACTGTATCACCCTATGTGGGTTAAAGCTATGACAATGTTGATCCATATCAAGGTTAAGGAACACTTTAGGTGGTTCGACAGTGGTGACCTTGACAGTGTGCAACACCTACGGAATATCATAGAGGTATGCAATGGTACTCCGAACATAAAGCACTGGCTCGTCACCAAGGAGAAGCGCACAGTGCGTAAGTTCCTTGACGATGGTGGTATAATCCCAGATAACCTAGTAATCCAGATGTCTGGTTACATGTTAGATGGAGATAAAGTGAAGGGATTCGATGACTGTAAACAAATCGCCCATCACTTGGTACACACCGATAGACAGAGCGCACAAGGTTATGTGTGTCCTGTTGAAGACGGTGAGGAGTTCACAACATGCGATGATGCTAACTGTTACGCATGTTGGGATCGTAATGTTAACGTAGTAACAAGTGGTCTACACTAGACCAAGGAGATACAATGATACCATGAACTTTAAGAGATTGAGGCCACGTGTTAACTATCCTTTGATGAAGAAGGGTGGTCCTCACTTAACCTCACGTAAGAAGCATCGACATGATGCTAAAAAAGAAACAAAATCCCTAATCTCAGAGGTTATGTATGAAAAAGAGAGGTCAGAAAGTGAAACTCCAATATAAGACAGGCGGTAAGGTAATAGAAGTCATCGTCAAAGAGTACGATCCACAGTCTGGATACTTAGGTGTACGACCTGACGGTAGCTGGCAACATTACCCTCCAAGTGTATGGAAGGAGGTCAAATGACCTACAACATTGACCCTGAACAGGACTATGATGCCGACCTTGATTACTCAGTAGCAGATCAATTAGGCATAGACGTAGAAGACTTGGAGATGTGTCCCAAGAAAGTCTACGATGCTCTGTTGAGGTACTTCCATTACTACCTGTCTGGTGGAGACATTATCTACCGGGGTCCACGTAACCATAACTAAGGATTAAGAAGGGGGGCTTCGGCTCCCCTTTTTTTTGGTGTCGAGGGCTGTCAGATGATGGAATTTTCAGTACACCCAACAGCCCCGCACCTTTCGTCGTAGTGGTCACGATCCACTATCCCTAGCGGTATCGCGGGACGTATCCCGTCCACCTATATTATACCACACGTGTCAAGCCCTGATCGTCTGATCAAGGTCATGTATCCGCATGTTCCACATATCCACGATAGTTTTAAATCCATTCGTCCAATCCGTACTACCCATCTTGTGAAGGAATGCCTTCTCCATGTATTCTACTGCATCCTTATCCCCACACAACCACACATTTTTCAGTCCAAAATACTCCCACTTCTCCTTCCTTTCAAATTCCAAGCTGACAAACACGTACCTATCAGGGTGCTGATGGGTGCTAGTGGTAGCTACTGACACATCATACTCCCAACGGGGTGCGACTGTTCTCCTCTTAGTTTTAACCTCCAGTCTCTCCCCTTTGTACACAAGGTCATAGTCTTTCTTGTCCTCGATATCTACCCCCAAATAATTTGCCACTGCCAACTCACCCAGCCTACCCGCTGTATTGCCAGCCCCCTTAGTGATAGAGTTTTTCAAACCGCCAAGTTTTTTAGACCACGCAGCAGCCTTCTGTAACATCTCCTTATCGTGTGGTATTACTATCACAACCTCTCCCTGAAAGCGTTATACAAATCTCCCTCGTAAGATGCCAGAGTCCCAAGCATCTGCCTCTCTAGAACACTCTTCCCATACTGCCTGTAAAACCATACGTCTACATCTAACTTGTTTGCTATCGCTATGTCTCCTAACCTACGCCTACCGCTGCTCTCACACTTAAAACAATCTATCCTCTTCACCCCTGTATCTATCCATCCCTTCCCATTACAAGTACCGCACAACCCATCACCATTCGCCTCTTCTATTGCTACATATGCCAAAGCCAATAAGAAATCTGGGTAAGCAAGCAACATAGATTTCCTTCTCCTTGATTTTGCCTCCCTTCTTAAGACTTTAGCCGCTAGTATATAGGCTACGTTCTTTATCTTTGACCTGTCACCTGCATATTTAAACCTCAAAAAATCTGATGCCTCTTGGGATACTCCAGCAAGCACATAACAAATGACTTCACTTCTTATCCTTGGCCTCATGTTTAGATGGGTGTAGGTGGTCAGCGAACATAAGTCCTCTGCTGATATCCTCATATGATTCTTCCATTATTATTTTATTTATTATTATATTTTTCATGAACGCAATTGCTATCTCCTTAGTCACATCTTGTGTGGTAAAACGATACACCTCCCATCCATGCAGCGTAGCGAGATTATACTTCTCCAGATCACGAGTGTAACCCTTCCCTGTGGTGTGGCCCCCGCCCCCCTTCATCCACACACCACCTTCAACTTCCATGGCAATCATTCTATCTGGCCATGCAAAATCAAATCTAAACCTTCTCTTCTTTAAAAATTTATACTCTGCCTTTGGTATGTCCAACTGATGCTCCATCAACTGGTCCATGAACAGTTGTTCTCCCTTACTTATGGTCAAGGTAAGCCCCCGTGCTATGTTCATACGCAAGGGTAGACATACCCATTCCACCATCCTGTCTAAACCTCTGCTTCTGTACGTGAATCTCTACCATCTTTGAGTCTGGGTCTGCGAGATCACGGTATATCACCACACCTGAGTCTGATTTGTTTCTCCAGTGTGCTGAACCTGATATGTCCCATAAGCTTGGTACTGGGTAGGCCCCGCTCTTATCTCTGTACATCTTGGCAGGGTGAGCCACTATCCACAGGTGTATGCCATACCTTCTGGCAAATTGTCTTGCCCTCTTCAAGCACAGACCAATGAACTCTGTCTCTGAGTATTCTCCACGTGCTGTCTCCAACTCATTCCATGGGTCTATCACTAGCCCACGTATACCATATCGCCTGACCAATCCCCTCGCTGTCTCCAGAATCCTATCCAACGTCCACTCATGATCATCCTCTGGCAGTATCCATTGGAAGTGTTCCTTTGCCCAATCATTAGCGTTCTCTAATTCCTCACGTGTCATCCTTAAGTTTGGCCCATCTCTGAAGGGTGCGCCTACATACTTCTCCATGATCCGTGACATGTGGTCCTCTAGTGGCTGGTTCTCTGGTGAGAAGATAGCAAATCTCCAACCATGTTCCTTGGCTATGTTCACCATCATTGCATCCAACCAATTAGACTTACCACTGCCCGGTATACCAGTAATCACACTGAAACATCCGGGCCTAATCAGATAGTGTTTGTCTAGGCTGGCCCATCCTGTCGATACCCCCTTCTCCAGACCATTGTCATACAAATCGAACAACTGCTCAGACAAATCTCCTGTGGTGTAAGTCCCAACAATAGGATAAGGCTCTGCGTGTTCAATGCACTCAGCCAATATCGTTTTACCATGCTCTTTCAGTACATCGTTGGCATCCTTACACCCTTCAGGCCACGTTACCCTACTGCATACCTCTTTGCCCAAGCGCCTTGCTAGTTCCTCTTGTAGTTTCTGGCCCGGAGCATCGTTGTCTCCCGCCAGTATGAACTGCTTACCCTGCAACCTGTCATCGTTGAGGAAATCAAACTTAGATGAGTAGTCCTTGGTGTTAACATGAGGCGCACCATCTGGAACGCTGACTGCATTCCTGAACCCGGCTTCCCAAAGGGATAGCTTGTCCATCTCACCTTCCACCAGAATTACTGGCGTGTCTCCTTTCTTAATATCATCCAGTCCATAGAGTATCCGTTCAGCACCAACCTCTGATCTGAATTCTTTCTTGCCTGATCTGTACTTGGCATTGATCAACTCACCATCACGATAGTAAGGGAAGACAAAAGCCTTCTTAATTTCCTCAGACTGAGGCATGTACACCTCACTTACGTAGATACCACAGTCAGTGGCTGTTGTCTCAGATATTCCTCTGTCTCCAAGCCATTCCAACGCACCGTTAGACAGCGTACCCTCAACAACCTTCTCTGGCTTACGATACTCTGGCTTTCTCCAATGGAGATTGACAGTCTTACGACTTCCGTTAGCCAGTGTTCCCGTCCAACCACAGTGATGACAACACCATACGCCTTCATCTGTATTGATGGACAGACACTTAACTCTTTTCTTTCTGCGATCACCACTACACTGAGGGCATGTCGCTGCTACCTGACCGTTGTTTGGACTGGCATCTATTCCAAAATCTGCGAATGTCTTCATGCTACAAACCCTCTCTTCTTCTTACCGCTATTGAGGACGGCTCTGAAGTAAGGGACAGGATCAGCAGGTTTCTTCAGAAGGACAACGCCGATAGCTTTTGCCGCCTCATACTCTCCGAAATCTTTGATTGCTTTTCCAAGGATAGGCTTGGCTTTCTCTCCTGCAATACTAGTCCATAAATCCCAGATATGAAGGCCGTTCATTAGTATAGGTTCCTTACTTACAGATTCAGTGTCACTTGACACGACACCCTCCTGTCTTATCACATGACAGGGTAGGACAGTGTATACGTTTGATCTTTGGCCACCATTATCTCTGTATCTATGTTCAATCTTTATGTGACCTTTCTCCTTTAACTTACTGATAACTAAGTTAACATTCTGTCTGGTCATGCCTGATCTCTTGGCTAGATACCCTTGAGAGGGCCAGCATTCTCCGCTCTCATCGTTGGCATTGTCAGCCAACAGGATAAGTATGATCTTTTCAGAGGTGGATAAACTAATATCTAACACCTTATGAAGTCTGCTAATACTCATTGATTCTCCAAATTAAATTGAGGGAACCGCTTACCTTAGCACAGACCTGTGGTATAATACAACCTTTCTTTGGGGAGAGGCTGGTGACGGGACTTTAGTCAAGACCCTAGCCAACCACCTTAGTGACGCTAGAAAACGCCACCACCACGCTCTCCCAAGCTGAGACAGGGTAATGAAAGCAAAGGAGAGAAGGTATCTCGAGTGGGTAACCAGCCTACCATGTAGCCACTGCGGTACTGAACCAGTACAAGCACATCACTTGAGAGACATAGCATTAGGGACAGGGCAGGGGCTGAGAGCAGCGCATTTCCTAACGCTACCAGTATGCTACACTTGTCACCAAGATTGTCATAATGGTACGCATGATAAGGAGACTCAATTTAGATGGGTATTACAGACTATAACGAAAGCGTTCAATCAAGATGTAATCAAGATGGTCTAGACAAATGTTGGTAGATCACATTGAAATTAATCATCCAGCAGTTGCTGAAATTATGGAAGGGTTTGATATAATATGGCCTAAGATAGTTTTTTTTGACCCTAACCTAGAAGGTTATCATGAACTTATACGTAGCGTGTATGCTCATGGGATGATAGCAACTCTTGAGGCTCTGGCTATTGAAGATGAGCAGACGGTTCATTAAATGAAAAGATACATCATAAGAACCGATGGCTCACAGGCCGCATGTATCAAGGACATATCCAACCTTGATTTTACCAAGCCGCATGAAGTAATCATAAAGCCTTACAAACATGTGCGTAGCGTAGAGCAGAATAATCTGTTACACTCATGGGTTCGTGAGATCGCCAATGAAACAGGACACACCGTGGAAGAAATAAAAGACCACATCTGTGCTGAATTCCTTGGCACTAAAGACTACGTTGGATTAGATGGCAAGCCAAGGAGTAGACTAATGACAACATCTGAACTTAACGTAGAGGAAATGTCAGCCTTGATTGAAAGGGTGACTGCACTAGGTGCGCTAGTCGGCGCACGTTTACCGGAGTTAAAATATGGATGACGAAGAAGAGATGGCGCGGGAAGAAGATAGCCGCGCTCAAGAAGAGCATGAGCAAACAGTAGCACAGTGGCAACAGTGGGAGGAAGAGCATGGCAAGTAAGCGTGACTTCCTAAATGAACTTGTGAAAGATAACGACCTCAATGTAGATGAGGACATTTTCAGACGCAAGATGGGTAGTAAAGACATGGCTTTCATAACACGTACTGGTATCGAGAAGATTCAATTCAATAACGATATCCGTGTGCGCTATGAAGTGATTGCAATGCAACCAGACTATGTAGTTGTAAAAGCAATCGCTACCAAAGGACCAGATGATGGCATCACTGTTGTTGTTGTCGAATCTTTTGGAGAAGCAACACCAGAAAATACTAAACAAAACCCACCGTATTATTCTGCTATGGCAGAGAAGAGAGCGTTAGCCCGTGTGGTATTAAAAACATGCGGGGCATACAAGCACGGTGTATACGGTGAAGACGAGTCGGAGGACTTTAAACAAAATGGCTAAGAAGAAAGTAAAGAAATCAGCAGTCCGTACAGCAAGTAAGATAAGTGAAGAGCAGAGGAAGTTACTGCTTTCCCTTATGAACCATTCATCCAGTGTTGTAAGGAGCACACTGGAAGTTGGGTCAGCATTTGCTAACGACTGTGTTGAAACTCAAGATGCAGTATGGAAGTTGGCTCGTGAGTTTGGATTCAAACAAGATAACCATTGGGAAGAATACAAGTGAGTCATTGGTACGACAGGGACGGTTCCCCTCAATACGAAGTCAAGAGTAAGTCAGGCTCAATGAGGGCCACAACATTAAGGGACGCTCGTAAATTTGAGTGGGTTCCGTCCGTGTCTACCATCTGGAAAGATGCGGTAGCCTCACCGGGATTGACTAGGTACTACCAAGACCAGTTGTTTTACGTGATGCTGGATGCTATGAACTATGTCCAAGACTTTGAAGGGCCAGACTTCAAGAAGAAGATGTTCGCTTTATCCAAGGAACATGCGATCAAGTCTGCTGAGAGAGGCACACACATACACAACCTTCTTGAACAGCAACTGTTAACTGGTAAGTGTGGTTCACAAGACCCAAATGAAATACTGATGGTCATGCAGACTATCTCCAAGATGAAAGAGGTATGCGGTGATCAGGATTGGAAGGTAGAGAAATCATTTGCTCACCCTATGGGGTATGGCGGTAAGATAGATGTGTGCTCAGACGAGTGGGTTGTAGACTTCAAGACAAAAGAATTAGATGAAGGTAAAAAGCCTGATGTGTACGACTCTTATGGTGTACAATTAGCGGCTTACAATCATGGGATAGGTGGTGGTAGGAAACTGCTCAACCTATTCGTGTCGGTTTCTTCTCCCGGTTACGTTGTTGATTATGAATGGGAAGAAAGAGAGAGGCTGTTTAGTATGTTTGAAACAGCTTTAAATTTATGGAAATTAACCAAGAGGTATGATGCTTCATGGCAAGCGTAAACAAAGCAATACTAGTAGGACACGTAGGCAAAGACCCTGACATCAGGGAAACTAAGGCCGGTGATACAGTGGCTACCTTCTCCCTAGCTACTAACAGTGGCTATGGTGAAAAGAAAACCACTGATTGGCATCGTGTTGTCTTCTTTGGAAAGACAGCAGATGTAGTCAAGGAGTACGTGAGTAAGGGTAGCCAGATTTATGTTGAGGGCAGAATCTCCAACCGTACTTACGATGACAAGGATGGTAACAAGAAGTACGTTACCGAAATTAACGGATACTCTATGCAAATGTTAGGATCAAAGGGTTCCAAGAATGATGTAGTTGATGGCGAAAATATCCCCTTCTAATTCTAAACTATACGAACAGGTGCGTTATAGTATGGCACGTGTTTGTTACAGGAAACGATTGAAGGACAAGGCCAAGGATTGGTCTGGATTTTTCGAGGAGTTCTTTGGGGTTGGTCTTGACGAGTATGTTAAGTATGCTCAAGAGGCCAACCTTAAAGATCGGTTTGACGAACTAGAAGTTTCCCCCTCAACAGATAAGGACGTTCCCATATTATGAACGTATACCAACAGTGGATTCACAAGACTAGGTATGCTCGTTACCTAGAAGAACTACAAAGGAGAGAGAACTGGGGAGAAACCGTAAGGAGATACACTGGTTTCTTTGAAGACAGACTCGATCTAAAACTCACTGATATTGAACGAGCCATCCTTGATCTGGATGTCATGCCCAGTATGCGCTGTTTTATGACTGCGGGAAAAGCATTGTCGAGGGATGCTTGCGCTGGCTACAACTGTAGCTACCTACCCATTGACTCACCCCGTGCGTTCGATGAGATCATGTACATCCTCATGTGTGGGACAGGGGTAGGGTTCAGCGTTGAGAGACAGTACATCAACCAGCTACCAGAGGTTGCAGAAGAGTTCCACGATACGGACACCGTCATCATCGTAAGAGATTCAAAGATTGGCTGGGCAACAGGGGTCAGAGAAATGATCAGCCTACTCTATAGTGGGCGAGTTCCCAAGTGGGACTTGTCTAGGGTCAGGCCAGCCGGGTCACGGCTCAAGACTTTCGGAGGGAGAGCCAGTGGGAGTGAGCCTCTAGATAAACTATTCAAACACATGGTTTCAGTATTCACACACGCCAAAAGTAGAAGACTCACAAGCCTAGAATGTCACGACCTTGTATGCTATGTGGGTGAAGCCGTAGTAGTGGGGGGTGTTAGGCGTTCCGCTACCATCTCCTTGTCCAACCTGACTGATGACCGTATGCGTCATGCCAAGTCAGGCGAGTGGTTCCTAAAGGATGGTCAGAGATCACTGGCTAATAACAGCGTGGCCTACACTGAGATGCCAGATACTGGTGCTTTCCTAAGAGAGTGGACATCACTCTATGAGAGCAAGAGTGGTGAGCGTGGTATCTTTAATAGGCAAGCAGCAAAGGACATGGTTCCAGAGCGCAGAGATAGCCACTATGAATTTGGGGTAAACCCCTGTTCTGAAATCGTACTTAGGCCACGAGAATTTTGCAACCTTTCTGAGGTAGTGTGCCGTCATGATGACACGCTGGCTACCATTCGCAAGAAGGTTGCCCAAGCCACATGGATTGGCACTATCCAATCTACCCTAACAGACTTCCGTTACCTCTCTGTACCATGGAAGAGGAACACAGAGGAAGAGAGGCTGTTGGGTGTGTCTCTCACTGGCATCATGGATTGCCCCGCTATCCTTAAGGCAACCGACAAGGAACTACAGGGGCTGAGAGATCACGCAATAAAGGAGAACATCTCTGCCGCCAAGTTGTTGGGCATACCTGAGTCAGCCGCCATCACTTGTGTTAAACCGTCAGGGACGGTGAGTCAGTTGGTTAATTCATCCAGCGGCATCCATCCACGGCACAATTCTTTTTTCATTCGTAGAGTTCGCAACGATAAGAAGGACCCCATCTCTACCGTCATGATAGAGGCCGGGGTTCCTTATCACGCTGACCCACGCAACGATGGAGCATGGGTGTTTGAGTTTGGCATGAAGTCTCCCAAGAATGCTATCACTCGTCATGACATCACCGCCCTTCAGCATCTGGATATATGGAAAAGGTTTGCCCTTAACTGGTGTGAACACAAGCCATCTATCACTGTCTCTGTTAGAGAGAACGAGTGGGTAGAGGTAGGCGCATGGGTGTATAAGAACTTTAACATTCTATCTGGTGTTAGCTTTCTTCCACACGCAGATGATGACCACAGCTATGAGTCAGCACCCTATGAGGACTGTTCTCCTGAGACATACAGGAAACTAGCCAAGACTCTACCCGCTGAGATAGATTGGAACTCTGTCAAGGAAGAAGAGGACCAGACCACTAGCAGTCAGGA
>Ga0209434_1001479_pt1 | contig 10621 bp, 16 predicted proteins | sample ETNvirnome_2_300_FD_184068 | JGI IMG/M metagenome (GOLD analysis project Ga0209434, IMG submission 184068) | Marine viral communities from the Pacific Ocean - ETNP_2_300 (SPAdes) (version 2) | ecosystem: Environmental > Aquatic > Marine > Oceanic | place: Pacific Ocean | collected 2013-06-22 | reverse complement strand
TATACTGGAAAGTACCCAATTTATGAATATCCTTTAAACAAAAAAGCTAATCCACACAGACGTAGAAAACCGAGTGATCATGACATAGTTATTGTTCAAGATATTGATCACGCATCTCAAGGAACTCATTCTACTATAAATAATCATGCTGGTTCGGCTTTCCCTAAAAACAGTAGGGCAGTAGGCAAACGATGTGCAAAAGTATTTCGTGAACTATCTATAAGGTGGGACGGTTCCGTTGCTATTTGTTGCAATGATTGGCCTGGATTTTATAGGTGTGGTAATATAATTCAAAAAGGTGAATTTGAATCACTGTGGCAAAATACTGCTTTTATTGCAGCACGAAAGAAACTTTATCATGGCTACCGAGATTTTGGGCCATGCAAAGGTTGTGACGCTACAAGTTATCGTCCTGGTTTATTACCTGATGTACAAGGAAAGAAAGAATATGAAAAGCCTGATGACTCTACTCTCATCGCCATTAAAGACGCCCTCAAAAAAGGACCGTATACTTCTGCAGTCCCTCGTCCTTGGGAAAGATGAAGTGCCCACTATATATGTAAGAAATGTTGCCGAAGCCTTACACACAGGGCTTTCTCTGCTCAAAAGAGATGGTATTTGGCGGGAGTCCAGATCAGGTTATACAATTGAACACCCTAACCCAGTAATGACAATTTATAAAAGACCAGAGGAACGGGTGCTTTTTTACAAAATTCGAGACGCTAATCCATTTTTCCATTTATTTGAAGCATTTTGGATGTTGGCTGGTAAAGATAATGTTGACTATGTTGCTCAGTTTAATAGTCGCATGAAAGAATTCTCTGATGATGGGTATATTCTTAATGGTGCATATGGGTATAGATGGCGTGAATATTTTTTAAGGGATCAATTAGATTATATCGTTGAACATTTAAAAGATTTTCCTAATTCCAGACGAGCAGTCTTACAAATGTGGTGTATCGATGATTTAGAGAAAATAGTAACAACACCTGAGTGTTCGGATGTTCCTTGTAACACACAAGTTTATTTTAAAATAAGAAAAGAACGATTACAAATGACAGTATGCTGTCGATCTAATGATATTATTTGGGGTGCGTTTGGGGCAAATGCTGTACACTTTTCTATTTTACAAGAATATATGGCAGCTCGCATTGGTGTACCAATTGGTACTTATTATCATCTAAGCGATAGTTTTCATGCATATGAAGAACCATTTGAAAAATGTTTAGGGATACTTTCTAATAAACCTCATGAGTCAGTTCTCTGGTATGATTCTTATTTAGAATTAAATCAAGGAATGCACTATACCCCTGAACCTATTTTTAAATACTCTGATAAAGCAGATAGAGATATTTCAATGTTTGTACAAAGAACACAAACCCCTTCTACAAATTCTTTATCGAAAGTTACTTTTACTAATCCATTTTTTAATGAAACAGCAACACCTATGTTTTATGCATGGACACAATACAAACAACAAAATTATAATGAAGCATTAAAACATGCTAATGAGATTGATGCTTTAGATTGGAAGAAAGCTAGTGTAGAGTGGTTAGAAAGAAGGAGAGAAAAATGGGAATCCAAGACGAAGTAAAAGATATTGCCTGGCATGATGCAGAGACATTAGAAAATGCTGAAAAAAGTTATGGCAATAGTTGGAAAAAACGAGGAGGAGTTGGAGCCTATATGATGTTGGCTCGAAAATGGGACCGCATTGAAAATCAAACTAAGAAATTTAACTATGATATTTTTGAAACTATATGCGATGATCCATCCCAAGAAGGGATTCTTGATGATATTGGGGACTTACGGCGGTATTTGTTCCTAGTTGAAGCTGAGATACGAAGGGAATTAGGGGGGTTCACCCCTGAAGCGCCTCAGGACGCCCCTGAAGCTAGTCAGCAAAGTCCCGGCGTTAAGCCCCTACAACCTACGGTGGAAGGGAATTATGGCTCCGTTGCGGAAGAAGATTTTCCGAACAATAATCCATATGCAGAGTAATGGTTGTAAAATTAGAATGTACCTTCTGCAAAGAGAAATTTGAGGTGCCTGAAGATTTATTTTCAGTTTTTAAGTGGCCTAAGTGCTCTTGTGGAAAACCTTTAATTATTTTAGGAGAAACAGTTGGCCTATCAAATCCCACTATTACAGACAGAAAGCCAATGGTGTCCTCCAGAAGTTCTTCCAAATCTAACAAACGCTGATACAATTTCAATAGATCTGGAAACAAGAGATCCTAACCTTTTAACTAAAGGTCCAGGATGGGCTACTGGAGATGGATATATTATTGGAGTCGCAATTGCAGTAGATGGGTGGAATGGCTATTTTCCTATTCGCCATGATAATGGGAGTAACCTAGATAGAGACGTAATTTTTCGTTGGCTTAAAAAACAATTATCAACAAAGAGTGACAAAGTCTTTCATAATTCACTTTATGATGTTGGCTGGTTAAAACGAGAAGGGATCACAATTGAAGGGTCTATTAAAGATACTTTAATTGCAGCTCCATTACTTGATGAAAATAGATTTTCCTATTCACTTAATGCTCTTGCTAAGACATACTTAGCTTCTTCTAAAAATGAGAAACTTTTAAAGGAGGCAGCAAATGAATGGGGGATTGATGCTAAAGGAGAGATGTGGAAGCTTCCTCCCATTTATGTTGGCCCTTACGCTGAACAAGATGCACAAGCAACCCTAGACCTTTGGAAAATTTTAAGTACAGAAATTTTAAAAGCAGATCTTAAATATACCTTAGACCTCGAGCTTTCCTTATTACCGTTATTAATTGAAATGCGGTGGAAAGGTATTCGTGTGGATCTTGAACGAGCAAGCACTACCCAAAAAGAACTTGAGAAAAAAGAAAAAGGAATCTTACATCAAATCAAAAAGAAATATAATAAAGAGGTAGAGATTTGGAATTCACGATCTATTGGAGAATTATTTGATAAAGCAAAAATCTCCTATGAATTAACAGAAAAAACCAAAGCCCCTAAGATTGATCGAGCATTTCTACAGGATCATCCGCATGACCTTCCTAAACAAATTCTAGAAGCTCGGGAATATAATAAAGCTAACACAACATTTATTAATTCTATTTTAAAATATCAACATAAAGGACGTATTCATGCTGAGATCCACCCATTACGTTCAGATGCTGGAGGTACTGTTTCAGGTCGCTTCAGTTATAGTAATCCTAATCTACAACAAATTCCAGCACGACATAAAATATTAGGACCACTTATCAGATCTATCTTTGTTCCAGAAGAAAAAGAAAAGTGGGTTTCAGTTGATTACTCTCAACAAGAACCAAGATTAGTAGTGCACTATGCATCTGTTTTAAAACTTCCTGGCGTTGATTCTGTCGTCGATGAATATAAAAAAGGTGAAGCTGATTTTCATTCGATCGTTGCAGAAATGGCCAATATTCCAAGAAAGCAAGCTAAGAATATTAATCTTGGATTATTCTATTCAATGGGACAACGAAAACTATCTGAACAATTGAACATTCCCTTAGACGAAGCAAAAGACCTTTTTCAACAGTACCATGAAAAGGTTCCCTTTGTTAAAATGCTAAGTGACTATTGTAGAAACCGCGCGTCTAGTAAAGGGTTTATAAGAACACTATTAGGAAGGAAGTGTCGTTTTGATTTATGGGAACCGCGTCAATATGGAACAGGGAAAATTGCTCCCTTTGCGAAAGCACAAGAAGAATTTGGTGCTAATATTAAAAGAGCCTTTACCCATAAAGCCCTTAATCGCTTAATTCAAGGGTCTGCTGCAGATCAAACAAAAGTTGCAATGAAAGAACTCTTTTCCGAGGGATTCAATCCTTTGCTACAAGTACATGATGAACTGTGCTTTTCATCTGAAGATCCAAAAGAAATTGAAAAAATTGCAGAAATAATGGAATCTTGTGTAGAACTAGAAGTTCCTTCAAAAGTTGATATAGAATATGGTGATAGCTGGGGAGATGCAAAAACCGTATTTACAGATAAACCATGGCAACGTAGTATAGCTGATGGAGGTGGGAAAATGATTGGATAGCCCCTCCTATTATATGGAGGGCTAAATGTCTACTTCGAAAAACCCGAAACGTTTTCAGAAAGACAGCTTTTATGAGAAATACGATATGAATAAAGACGGTATAATAGATGATGAAGAATTGGAAACGGTTGCCGCAATTCAACAGGAAGAAATAATAGAGGAAAAAGCAGACGCACAACGTAGAATGGCTTGGACTGCATTAGTTACAATGATTATTTTTAGCGCATTACTTTTTTTACCAGCATTTCCAGATTCTCGCATAAAAGCTCTTGCTGATTTATTCGGTCTATTTTATATTGGTATGGCAGGAGTAGTGGGTGCATATATGGGAATGACAGCATGGATGGCACGTAAAAAATGATATCATTACTTGGAACTTTAATGGGATTTGGTACATCTATTATCCCAGAGATTCTTGGATTTTTTAAACAAAAACAAGCAGACAAACATGAACTGTCTATGCTCGAAGCGAAAGCTGAGTATGCAGATCAAATATCTAAACTTAAAATTCAAGAGTTAGATGCAGAAGCAGAAATAGCAGAGACAAAAGGACTTTATGAGCATGATAGAAGTATTGACGCTGGAGGATTTATCAACAGTCTTAGGGGTTCTGTGCGCCCTATCATTACTTATCTGTTCTTCCTGATGTTTGCTTCCGTTAAAGGAACTATGATCTATGCAATGATAGTTAATCAAAATCTTGATTGGACGATAGCTATCGAAACAGCATGGGACAATGAAACAGCTGCAATATTTTCAGCCATCATAGCTTTTTGGTTCGGGAACAGGGCCATGTCGAAAGCAAGAGCATGGCAGGTAGAGCGTAAGCAACTTAGATAAAGGAGAACCCTGTGAATAAATACAGGTGGCGACAAATAATAGGCACAGCTCTTGGTATCGGTATCATTGGTGTGTTTATTTGGTTATTAATAGCAACCCAGTAATATTGTCCAGATAAGCCCACGCTTGTCTATAATTTATGCCCTTATATAATAAAGGGTAAATAATTATATAGAGGATAGCTAATATGGAAAATGAATGGCCTAAACAACTTCCAGTTTTAACGAAGAACCAATTATTAGAAGCAAATGATTGGGCTATTGAAATGGATTATAATCGAGCACTTGAACCAAAACCTTTGAAAGAATATTTAAATTCATTGGATGAAGACACACGGTTTCCTATTATTTCTAGTATGGTACATGAACATCGTGGAGGGAAAAAAGTAGACCCTCATATGCGTTGTGAAATTGTCTTGAATGTTGATGGAGAAAAAGCGCTCATTGATATTGATCAAGACTTATTTTACTCCCTTCCTTCTGTACCAGCCCCTCAACTAGATGACTCACCTGATGTCATGAATTAGATAAAATAATAGTTTTATCGGCCTTCTCACCGTTTATAATAGTAACGGTTAGAAACTTTAAAGAAAGGAGAGCGAATCGTGGCTCATGAAGTAGAAACTATGGCCTACGCAGGGAAGGTTCCCTGGCATGGCCTGGGGGTTAAGGTTAGTGATAACATGACCCCTGATGAAATGTTAGTAGCGGCCCAATTAGATTGGACCGTTTCTAAGCGTCCCGCCTATACTATTGATACCCCATTCTGGACTGAAGATTCTCAACCAATCCCAGTTCCAGGTAGTCACTTTATAGTGAGAGATACCGACAATAAAAAACTTTCACATTGCGGTGATGACTATGAACCTTTTCAAAACCATGATACGTTTCAATTTTTCAAAAAGTTTGTGTCCGTAGGTGACATGAAAATGGAAACGGCAGGTTCCTTAAGAGACGGTGAGAATATTTGGGGACTTGCTAAAATTGAGACAAGTTTTGAACTTGCAGGTGGTGATAAAATAGAAGGATATCTTCTTCTTAATTCACCGCATGTTGCTGGTAAAGCTCTTACTATTATGTTTACCCCTATAAGGGTCGTCTGTGCCAATACTATGGCTATGGCTTTGAACACTGATGGTAAAAGTTTCAGGGTTCTTCATCTTCAGGCTTTTGACGATGAAATAATGGCGGCAGCTGAAGAAGCCTTGGGAATCAGCGAAGTTAAAATGAATGAGTTTAAAGAGCAAACTGATTTCTTGAGCAGTAAAAAAGCTCTTCCTATTGAAACTCAGAATTTTATCGCTGAGCTTTTCCAACCTCAACTACTTATTGAACGCGGAAAAATGGGAATCGCTAACGACATCCCTCTCATTGACGAGTTCAATAAAACTTCTGAACAAGTACATGAAGCTATCAACTTATCTCCAGGAGCCGACTTTGTTTCTGCCAAAGGTACTTGGTGGGGCGCTCTAAATGGAGTAACCTATGTACTTGACCATGAAAAACGTGAAACCGAGAGAATAGCTGGTGGAGCGTTACATTCTGGATGGTTTGGACAAAACGCTAATGTTAAAAGAAGAGCGTTAGCTTTAGCCACTACATATGCAGAAGCCGCCTAGTTTGTCAGGGGGATAACTTAACCGTTGTCCCCCTTTTCTATTACTTTATATTTGTAAAGTAAGTTAAATAGAAAGCAGAAAGGAGGGCCAAATGGCCACAGCTCAAACTATTCAGCCTACTAAGAAAACTTCTCCAAAAAAGAAGATTTCTGTTCCGGCTCCGATCACTAAGACGCAACGTACTCGTCATAAGTTTGAAGGCGATACGATCAAAGTGGTAGGGGATAAAATTCCTGTCCGTGAAGGATCTCGTCGAGGTGAGATTTTTTCACTCTTTAAAGACGGGATGGGTGTTTCAGAATTTATATCTGCAGCACGTAAACTCAGAGGTGGCGCACCTGATGTCCAAATTGCGTTGGACAAAGGTTATATCACCCTCTCATAGATGACTGCCAGGGAAATGCGGGGAGAAATTCCCGCATTTTCATTGAGAGTAAAATGAATACTATCATTCTTAAAGCTCACCTTATTAAAGCTCCAACAGGGGATTGTTTTCCTACTGCTGGTAGATATATGCTGAATATGGATGCTGATATGGAAAGGGCTGGTATGAGAATGGTTCATGCACTTGTTCGTGGAGTAGATGGCACGAAAATGGGGGGTAGACGATTCGGTCATGCATTTCTTAGGCTTGGTGATGTTATTATTGATAATAGTAACGGGAAAAATCATGTTGGTCGAAAAGAAGGGTATTATAAAGCAGGACAAATTAACCCTAAAGAAAGAGGTGCATATGTAGAGTATGATAAAGAACAAGCGTTAATTAAAATGGCTCGTAATAAACACTGGGGTCCTTGGGATTTAAATGAAAAATTAGTAGAGTTTGTCAAAACCTCTTCAGAGGATTTACCTGATATCTATTGTGATATGGACGGAGTTCTTTGTGACTTCACAACTGGTGCTAATATTGCTGTAGGTGGAACTTTTGCAACCATAGAAAAAAATAAACGATGGAGTATGGTTCAACAAAGTAAAGGATTTTGGCCAAATTTGGATTGGATGCCTGGTTCTAAAAGACTTTATGATTTTATTATAAGGTACGATGCTCACATATTATCTGCATTTACTGGGCATGATCCTGCGTCTAAATCAGGTAAGTTGAAATGGTTAAAGAAGAGAACTAATTTTAAAAAAGCTAATATACATTTGGTTTTACGTTCTCAAAAACAAGCATATGCAAAAAATAAAGATGGTAAATCAAATGTGTTAATCGATGATTATGAAAAGAATATAATAGAATGGGAAAAAAAAGGTGGCATTGGCATTCATCATACAAATGTAGGTAAAACTATTTCTGAATTGAAACGTTTAGGTTTCTAATAATATAAATAAAGGAAAACACCTATATAAGGAGAGAAAAATTGGAACTTTTTAGTGCAATTATTATTATGACTATATGTATTTTAATGTATGGACCATACTGAGAAAGTTTAGCTTTACTCACAAAAGTGTTACTTTACTTTATATATAGGTTAATTAGCCAAGAAAGGAAAAAACCATGGCTGACTTTAAATTTGAAATCGAAGACGATATCCCTGTCCCCCCTGATTTTCATACTGGATTACGCAAATATCCTTTTGCTGAAATGAAAGTAGGTCAAAGTATTTTTCTGGCCCCTGAGTATGAAGATGAATCCGTTAAACGATTAGGAAATCGTGTAGCCCAAGCTCGGCAATCCTACCAAAAGAAAATGGCCAAGCTGAAAACTCCCGTTCAATTTACCCAACGTATTGATACTAAAGACGATATTATGGGCTATCGAGTTTGGAGAGTATCATGACAGAATTTCCAGACAGCTTCTTCAGAGAACTAAGTTCTGTTGAAGAAGCAGATTTTAAAAAATGGGCGCAAGATAATTTCAAAGTATCTGATGAAATAGAAGAAGTCTGGCACCCAATTGTCAAACGTGAATGCTTAATAATGCAACTAGAGGCATGCAGAAAAAGTGTTCGTAAAGCCGACAAGTGCCTTAAAGAAGTTTTGGATATAATATGAGAATAAAAGATTGGCTTATGTCCATGGAAACTTTGGCTGAAGAAGCCAAGGATCTTAACCTGGAGGAACCAGAAGCAATTGAATACATGCTCACTAACCTACATGTTCAAGGGCTTCCTGCTTTAGAAGATGTTCTTAAGGAAATTTATCAAAAGAAAGCGGGAAAGAAATGACCTTTAAAATTTATCGTATTGTAGAACAAGTCTTTGAAGGATATAATAGATAAAAGAGAACTTATGTCCTAGGTTTGCCTATAGTATAATATATGTAGAAAGTAAATAGAAAGATAGAGAGGTACTCATGTCTTGTCCAAATTGTGATAATTCTAACTATGAAATTGGCACCCCTTGTTCCAATTGTGACTATTACGAAAAGCCACAATACTGGGATATGGGGTTTTGTGCTATTCGAATTGAACCAAAAAACTGGGCGGTGTGCTATAACGGTTCGCCTGTTGAAAGAGAATTTGCTTCTTACCGTGACGCACAAGATGCAGCTTATACATGGGACGAAGAAATGTCCCTAGAAGTTGCTAATATGAACCATTAAAAGAGGAGTACTAAAAATGGACTATACACAAAACGTTAAATCGCATATAATAGATGTGTTAGCTAAGAACTTTGATCAGATCAAAGTGGATGGATGGAGTATAATGTTTCCTAGCTATTTTATAGAGATGGGTTTTGATAAAAAGGTTCTAAAAGAAATAACCCGTCGGCAGCATAGCGGAGAGGGTAAGTTTCAGCTTTATGATAATGACGATAAACCAGTAAAGTATCTTGATGGGATCCACTACTTGAACTTTTTAGAATGGATCGTTCATCACCTATCCCCCGATTTTTCTTCCGATAAAATGGGTAGAGGATTTCAAGCCAGAGACCTTTATGAAGAAATCAAAAATCAAATGCAAAAACGAAAGCTGCTGAATGAAGCATAAAATCCCTATCGTTTTGCTAAGTAGTCTTTTCTTATCGACCACACTCTCTGCCGCTGAGAAAAAATCAAAAAATCTTATGGGAATTCCATACAATAAAGAACTATATTGTATGGCTGAAACGATTTACCACGAAGCTCGAAATCAAAATAGGTTGGGACAGATAGCTGTAGCTATCGTTATCAAAAATAGAATGAAGGATAAACGCTGGCCTTCGACAGCATGTGAAGTCGTTAGGCAAGGTCACTATTGGAACAGCAAACCCCTCCGGAATCAATGTCAATTCAGCTATTGGTGCGATGGTAAACCAGAATTTGTCACTGACCATAAGGCTTTCCAAAAGGCTTTCCGTTATGCATCGCTTGTTTTGAAGAATGATGTACTGATTATTGGATTAGAAAAAATTACCCATTACCACACACATAAAGTTTTCCCTAAATGGGCCCATAAATTTAAACCTCGCGCTTCGATTGGTCTCCATATTTTTTATCAATCAGATTGACTAAAGTTATGAACTGTCCAAAATGCCATGGCAAAGGAACCATCCGTTTAAATCAATTAACATTTGCCCGTATTGAGGGGAGCCATGGAAATCGCCCAATACTTTGTGATTATGAAGGTTGTGTTAATGGTATAGTGAATTGTTGTGATGGCCTAGAAGAACAGATTCTGTTAAAACCCTGCCAATGGTGTGGTGAAAAAGTAGACTCGGAAGAGTGTTTTGCGATGTATACTGGGGTTAGTTTGATTTGTGAAATCTGTGGAAAAGATGTCTCAAAAATAGATACTCTCTAACATCTAAAAAGATAAAAGAACGGTTGTCCCTTAAAACGTGTACTTATAGTTTATAGGGGTAAACGTAACTTTTCTATGGGGGACTAAATGCCCAAGCGAGAAAGAATACATTGTTTAAGTCGTAAGTGGGAAAAGCGTCTAAAAAAGGCAGCTAAAGCTCGCGAGCGTCAAGCAGCTAAACGTCAACTTAAAAATGGGGAGAAATAAAATGACAAATAAAGCACAAAATTTAGTTAATGATATGTTTGAATCAAATGTCGATGTGCTTCTGTATTTGAAAGACCGATGGCAAGACGAAAAAGACTATGAAGATTTCAAAGACTACATCTCTCAAGTCAAAAAGTTTGTAGAATCAAAAGGTTTTGTCTTTGTCAAAATGACCAAAGGTTTTTGTA
>Ga0209434_1001477_pt1 | contig 10622 bp, 10 predicted proteins | sample ETNvirnome_2_300_FD_184068 | JGI IMG/M metagenome (GOLD analysis project Ga0209434, IMG submission 184068) | Marine viral communities from the Pacific Ocean - ETNP_2_300 (SPAdes) (version 2) | ecosystem: Environmental > Aquatic > Marine > Oceanic | place: Pacific Ocean | collected 2013-06-22 | reverse complement strand
ACGCCTTCCTTAGGAAGACAGACGCGTATATCAGTAGAGACGCTAATGCTGGCAGAGGTAACGTTGATCGTGCAAGCTTTGTGCAAGGCGGTCGCGGTTTGGGTGAATCACTGGGAATGTCCCCGTCTTCTATCTCTACCGTCCCTAATCTATATAAAGGACGCAAGGCTTCTGGCGGCGCTGGCGGTGTAGCCTGGACAGTATACAAGACGGCACCTGGAAAATCGGGCGGCGGAGGCAAAGGCACGAAGAAAGGCTGGGCATCTTCACCTCCTGTCATGTTTGGTGATGAACAGACACCTGCTTACACATTAGACGATATCCCTCTCAATGATGATCGGGTGCTCTTGAAGATTCAAGATGATCACGCCGATTTGGCAAAGGAATTCCAAGACGATTTTACTGCACCGGACGACGAGGATGATGATGACAAATCTTGCGAATGCTTTCATTAATCTTTCGTGTCGATGCGAATATGTACTGTCGTTAGCGTAGGATGTAAGTATGACAAAATTATTCGAAGAAGCGGTTCTGGAAGCTAAGCAGCTTCGCCAAGCTGCGGAAGACAATGCCACTCGAACAGTCGTCGAAGCGATTACGCCTCGCATTCGGCAGCTAATTGAGAAGCAAATTCTGGGTGAAGATACAGAAGAGGCAGACGTCCTTGCGGGATCCTTGAGTGATATTGATGATACTAGCCCAGGTGAAGCATCATCTCCCACCGAGTCAGCTGCCGTATTAGATCTAAACACACTGGCCGATCCAGATGTTACTTCAACAGCAGGCGCAGTATCGGAATCGGATTCAGATGATGACGAAGACACATCATCAGATGATGACAAACTTCTGTTGAATATGGAATCGGCACGAGCTTTGATGGCACTCACGGAATCAGTTGCGCCAAAGACGAAGACTGATTTTAATGATCGCGTAAAGAGAATTCAAGACAGCTTAAGCTTCGGTGATACCTTGCTGGAGTCACATTTAGGGCGAGACAAGAAAAGCCTCGATCTTTTAGGTCGACTATGTGACAAAATGCTCAACGAAATGAGAATCCTCGATAGTGGGGTGATAGGTATTGCAGGAGTGAGATCGCAAGAACTCGTAAAACTTCGCAAGGAGATTGCAGAAATGGCTACTCGAAAGAGGCTAACTGAGATGGATTTAATGATGGAATTCGGCATTTTTGAAGATGACGATGCTGACCTCGAAGATGCTGATGCTGATTTGGATGTTGAGCTCAGTGATGAGGTTGAAGAGGAAGTCCCCGAAGCCGGTGGCGCTACTCTTCAAATCACAGGCCTTCCTGCAGACGTCGATGTGTCTGAGCTAGACCTTGAGCTCGTCGGTGCCGAAGACCTTGAGCTTGACGCCGAGGAAGAGTTCGAAATGGACGATGAGGCTGGCGGAGAAATGGACTTTAGTGATCTAGATGACGAGGAAGTTGTTGAGATCGATGAAGGCATGCTCAAGAGAGAGCTTCTTCGTATGCGTAAAATCGCCGAAGGAAACGCTGATGATCCTAAGTGCTTGGCTGCTTTTGGTGGAGCCAAGAAGGATCGCGAGCCGTTTGTAGACTCCGATGACTCCGACCTAAATAAGCAGGATGCCGTGGGCACCGTCAAGGTCGAGGGCAAAACACTTCAAAGACTTCGTAATGAGAGCCGTCAGAATCGAGCTCTTCGCAGAGAGCGAGTAAATCTTCGTAAGAAGATGAGTAAGCTCACCAAGCAGCTGCAGGAACAAAATCTGTTCAATGCTAAGCTCCTTTATGTAAATCGTCTGGTGCACACCAAGTCGCTCAACGAGAAGCAACTTCGCTCTATTGTTGGTTCCTTGGATAAAGCGCAGACGCTGAGGGAAGTCAAGCTGCTTTATAAGGGCTTTACCGAGTCGCTTAAGCGTCGTGGCAATGCCAAGCCTCTTTCTGAGGCAGCTCAACGTTCCTCCGGTGGTTCCTCGCGTTCGGCTGGCCGTGGTGGAAGCTCAACAGCTTCTCCGACTGTCGACCGCTGGGCACAACTGGCTGGGCTCCCTGATAAGGGCTAACGGAATACCGCGAAGAGACAACCCCATACTCAACCGATTCTAAAGGAAAAAAATCATGAGTAAGTTCACACTAAAGCAACTAACTGAAGGCATCCGCGAGCGCCACATGGGTACCGAGTCTAGCACTCTGGTCGAAAAGTGGAGCCGCACTGGCCTCCTGCGCGGCCTGGATAAGACTCGTCGCGAAAACATGGCTCGCCTGCTCGAAAACCAGGCAATGCAGCTTCTGCGCGAGACCAGCTCCCTGTCAACTGGCGGCGGCAACGTCTCCTCGTCAGGTGACCTGCGCGGCTTCAGCAATATCGCCTTCCCGATCGTTCGCCGTGTCTTCGGTGGGCTGGTCGCTAATGAGCTGGTTTCCATCCAGCCTATGAGCCTGCCTTCTGGCCTGCTCTTCTACCTGGATTACACCTACGGAACCAACGTCGGTGGTGATACCAATCTGCAGACTGGTGCAGCTGGCGATGCCAATGCGCAGACCTTCAGGACTAATCAATCCATTTACAACAACCCAGTGGGTAAGGGAATTCAGTCCGGTTCTCTCGCGACGGGTGGTCAGTACGACCTGGTCGGTACTTCCTACTCTAAGGTTCACAGCTCCTCGATCGTCAACGTCGGTGCACAGCTCGCTACGGGCTCTTACGCAGGCGCTGGCTCAATTCAGGCAGGCACACTAATGTGGGCCACTGGCTCCGATGGCCAGCTTCTGATGTACGATCCGCAGATCACCACACTGATTGAGACTGATGCTACAATTAAACCGCAGTTTAATAGCACTGGTCGTTGGTCCTGGTTGTTCGTTGACCTCGCTGTCTTCGGCGCTAACACTGACCTCACCATGGTCAAGGACTTCTCTCTCTTCTCTGCAAATCTGGCCTCCCTTGGTGTGGCTGCGATTCCGCAGACCATCCAGAGCGGTCGTAACATTCTGAATGTTCGTCGACTGAATCAGATTGGTACCTTCACTGGTGGCGTGTTCACACCGAATCCACACGCTACTCGTACAATGCCTAATGCAGCATTGGCACTGTGTGTCTCGGGTAACCTCGGAGACGCTGTTCAAGATTTGCGTGGAAGTCTGACTTGCTCACATGTTGTGGCAGCTGGCCTCGACGTTGATCCTGATGCGTCAGCTCTTACCATCCCGACCTTCGAATCCGATTTCGCGGTGTCGCCGACTCCACAGATTCCCGAGATCGACATCAAGATCGAAAGCATCTCTGTCACCGCACAGACCCGCAAGCTGCGCGCTCGCTGGTCCCCTGAGCTCGCTCAGGACCTGAACGCTTACCACAGCTTGGATGCTGAGGTCGAGCTCACCCAGATCCTCTCCGAGCAGGTAGCTCTTGAGATTGACCGTGAGATTCTCGGTGACCTCCTTCACGAAGCCCAGGGCGCTAACTTCTACTGGAGTCGTGCACCTGGTAAGTTCGTGAACAAGGAGACTGGCACTATCGTGACTCTGCCCGACACTCTGCATGTCGGCCCGCAGTTCACCGGTACCGTCCGTGAATGGTACGAGACGATGATTGAGACAATCATCGACGTCGCAAACCAGATCCATCGTAAGACGCTTCGCGGCTCGGCCAACTTCATCGTTACCAGCCCGGACATCTGCACCATCCTCGAGGCTTCTGTCCTCTACAAGGCGGCGCTCTCCATCGACGGCATGGGTCAGGTCGGTGCGCCGTTCAGCATCGGTGCTGAGGCAGTGGGTACCCTGAGCAACCGCTTCACGGTCTACAAGGATCCTTACTTCCCGCGCCAGAAGATCCTGGTCGGCTACAAGGGTGGTTCCTACCTCGAGACGGGCTACGTGTACGCTCCGTACGTGCCGCTCATCGTCACCCCGACGATCTTCGCACCCGAGGATTTCACTCCTCGCAAGGGCGTCATGACTCGCTACGGCAAGAAGATGGTTCGCGCTGATTTTTACGGGACCGTCACCGTCATGGACCTAAACATTATTTGATTTAAACATCATCTAATGTGAGACAGGGGAGCTTCGGCTCCCCGTTCTTGTATACATAGATGATGTTGCATGATATATAGTATTCAAGGTGAACATCATGCAATGCAAGATTTGCGGAAAAGAAGTCAAACGCTTAGCTTCGCATGTCGTCCGAACACACAAGCTGAGTTATCGTGACTATCTTGTTGAATATGAATACGACGGTGAAGTACCTAAGTGTATGTGTGGCTGCGGGATGGATGCTCCATTTACGCGTTCACAGGGAATGAGCTTCAAGCGCTATATTCATGGACATCATGCGAATGTTCGCATTTTAAGCGATGAGTCTCGACGAAAAATTGGCGAAAAGAATCGAGAGCATATGAAGCGCTACATGGAAGAGAATCCTGATATTGCTCAACAAAGAGTGCAGGATATGCTTAGCGGGCGAACTGATGAGACTGAAGCTCGTCGAATCGCCGCAACCCGTGAGGCCTACGACAATATGACAGATGAAGAACGAGATCGATTCCGAGCAAGTACCCGTCAACTCTGGGTGAATGATCGGAAAATGATGATGGAAGCATCAGCCAGAGGAGGTCAAACTTTCTCCGAACGCTACGAAGCCGGCGAGTATGACTTTACTGAGCGAAATGCCAAGATCTCAGATACAATATCCCAAAAGTACGTCGATGGTGGCTTCGAGTGGGGAAAGGGCAAGTACACGTCAACAAAGTCGGGCAAACAATATCATCATCGTTCGACATGGGAGCGAGAGTGGATGGTGAAGCTTGATCAGGATGACACTGTTGTCTCGTGGGATTATGAACCTGTTCGAATCCCGTATGATCATGATGGAAAGCGAAGGTTCTATGTTCCTGACTTTGTCGTCAAGCTTGAGAATGGACGAACGGAGATTCAAGAGATTAAGCCGCGACTCTTGACAGAGACACCCATCAACATCTGCAAAGCAGCGGCGGGCAAAAGATTCGCTCGTAAACGAGGCTGGTCGTACCGATACGTTCATTTTGACGAGGTTGACAGCAACTATTGTGATGATTGACCTTCGGGTCGCCTTGCGTGCATTTGGGGCCAGCCGCGTGGTATAATGCGAGCATGGCTTGCATCTGGATCTACAACCCGCGTCTAACTGCCGACAGAGTGTAACGCGAGTCTTTAGCGTCGCGCAATGGAGCTCCAACACGAGAGATACTGTTTAGAGCGACAGAGATCTACGTGCACGTGTCGGATGGAGTTGTCAAGATCAAGGATAGGCTCCGCCTAGAGCAACCTCATGCCTGTCGCCCTCCGATCACACAGCGACAGCACATCTTTCTCGACACGATAGAGAAGACGTATCGGCTAATCAACTTCAACACGACAGCATTGGGCGAGCTCACATATAGTTCGAACGTAGAGGTTCGAATACTAATGGCCTTGCGAAGCGAAGGCTGGAGAGAGCATGAATCCCAGTCAAACTGAGTACGCTGGAAAGGACCTTGTCTTCTTTCGAGGGTCGGCTGTCTACTTTCCCTATGAGAATCTAGAGGGCGAGTGCCGGAATTCCTTTGCAACAATTTACTGGGATCGGGGTGAATCAAAGTACACACCCGAGTGGTGCAACCACCCGTTGCTAGTCATCGAAGAGTCGCCGCTTGAGAGCAATCGATACTTTAAGGATACCCTCTGGGATTATCACACGTACAAGGGGTGTTTCGTCGTCTGTCTCAATTCTGTGCAGGAGCTTGTCGTCTTCCCGAGGGATCACATTGTCCGAATTCAGGACGTGATTAGCTAGCAACATTTTTGCGTACTTTCGTCTCTCCTGGACATATTTACTCATGTCAAGGAGACAAGAATGCCCAAGATTAGGATTAGTGATAAGGGAATTGAGACTTTAGCTGGTAGTGGCTTTGAAGTTATAGTTCCCGTGCAGTCCCAGCGCGGTTATGGCTACACGGTTGCTAATATCAATGCAGCAGGCGACTATAGCGTCGCCAACGGTGGACATTACACGATTAGCGCAAACCCAGCGATGACCGCTTCTTTGCCTGATCCTGCCAACTATACAGGAGTGGAGTTCGGATTCCGGTCGACAACAGCGATCGCACACGAGTTCACATGTTCAGCTGTCCCTGATCAGGCTTTCGTCTACGGCGACGGCGGGCCGCCTGCTCCAGGTAGTCACGTCGCTCTTCAGGGCCAGGTAGGAAACTCCATCATCTTTAAGTCAGACGGTTTGCGTTACTTCATCATGGCATCTAGTGGTACGCTTACAATCACATCAACGGTATAGGAGAAAGCATGCCTAAAATCATTATTGACTCACGTGGAATGGTCCAGGAAGAGGGATTGTTGGGTGTGAGTTTTGGTGCAATTGATGTTGATCTTTGGTCATCGTCGTTATACTTAGATCGAGACAAAAAGGAGTCAGCATGCCAAAGACAATCATTGATTCATTGGGTATTCGAACAACAACAGGGCGCGGTCTAGAGATCCGCGAAGTCACTGTTTTTGAGGGCATGACTGCCTTCTCGGCAAGCGCTGACTTCTCGGGAAGCACAACGATGCGCACCCCGCGCCAGCCACCTCCCAGGACGTACACGGTAGATTTCGTTGTCCCGGGTCAGGGATTGTTCTACGCTTCGGGATCTGTGCCCATCACAGGATCGCTTCCCGGCCCATCCCATCCCAGAGTTCGAGGCAGAAGTATTATCGTCAGAAATGAGACTACGAATCCATGGGCACTTACGTGCTCAGCAGTCCCTCATGATGCCTTCGTCAGTGAGCTCATTCGGCAAGCCCAGAAGGTAGGCTCTCTCATTGAGTTCCCCGCAGTTCAGTATACATCAATTGTGCTCACATCTGATGGTTATCGCTATCTTGTCATGGGCGGCACTGGTTCGTATAAGCTTTCGTGATATAACGAGCATTCATGAGCACTCTCGCTGAGCACTCTCGCTGAGAGCACTCGTCGAGCATTTCCCGAATGAGGCAATGACTCACTCGATGATAGTTACTTCGTAGAAAGAACGCGGAGATGAGATCGTGCCATCATTTGTAAACACAACTAGTCCCACACCGTTCGGCTTTTTCAACTCTGACACAGCATTTCAGACTGAAGCCGACTCTATGGTGACATTTGTCAAACGAAAATTGGGCGACGATGTCCTAAGTGTTGAGCTTACCCGAAAGCAGATTTGGGCAGCGCTTGAAGAGGCAACGCTTGAGTACTCCCGTCACGTGAACGAGTTCCAGGTCAAGTCTCAGCTCAACAGTTGGCTGGGTCAGTCAACGGGGAGCATTTCAGGTTCGGAGCAGACTTACCCGAGAGAGAATCTCGAGTACCTGCTACGTTTTGCTGAACCTTACGCGGTAGAAGCTGGATACGGAGGCTCCTACAATAGCTACTCTGGGTCAATCGAGCTGGTTCCGGGTCGACAAGATTACGATTTGTACTCTGAGCTGGTGGATGGTGACGGAACACCCTTGTTCGACCATTCCGACAACAGCCCGCAAGGTAAGATGAAGATCCGAGAGGTCTTCCACTTCTCTCCCAATGCAGCGTACCGTTTCTTCGACACGACGTCGGCAGTCAACTACCTGAACAATGAGTTCTCGTTCGAGTCATTCACTCCTGAGACGATCTTCTACGTCCTCCCTGTCTTCGAAGATATCTTGCGCGCCGGGCAGCTCGATCTGTCCCAGCGTGTCAGACGATCCAACTACTCGTACAAGATCTCGGGTCGGAACATTCGAATCTACCCCACACCGTCGGGTGAGAACCGGGATAAGTTGTACCTGCGCATTCAGTTCCACTCCAATCCCCTCAGCGCCTCGATTCCTGACAGTACGATCTACGGCGTGTCGAACATGTCGAACATCCCATTTGGAAATTTGGAGTACAGTAAGATCAATAGCATCGCGCGGCAGTGGATCCGTCAATATACTCTAGCACTCAGTAAGGAGATGCTGGGTCTGATTCGCTCTAAGTTCTCGAATATTCCAATTCCTGGAAGCGATCTAACATTGAATGGTAGTGATCTTGTGTCACAAGGTCGGGAGGATGTTGATAAGCTTCGAACAGAGCTGCGAGAAATGCTTGACTCATTGAGTTATGACAAAATTGTTGAGCTAGAAGCTGACAAAGCTGAGGCGATGTTACGGCAATTGCGATTAGTTCCCGTCCCAAATGGCGCAGCAATTATGATCGGTTGACAGCCACAAATTCTTGTGCTGCTTGCGCGAGATTGATATAGTTATAGACAGGAGGCTTCATATGCCTTTTGTCAGATTTGAAACTAAGAATTATCAAGATCGTTGCAATCGAATGCAAACATCGAGAAAGATCATTTGTACTTGTGATCAGTGTGGAAAAGAATTTGAAAGAGGACGAACAAGACATCACACATTAGAGAAATGTGAGAATCAGCTGTGGTTCTGTTCGCGCAAATGCTCAACTGAGTCAAGAAAGACAGGGGGTTTGTTGTGGAAAAGGACACGCCAGACGTTCAAGGACAAATACGGATCGACGTCGGCATTCAATGATCCCGCTGCTCGTAAGAAAGCAGACAAGACGATCAAAGAACGCTATGGTGGCTGGGGTGCTGCAAGCACCGTGATCCGCGAGAAGATCAATCAGACGAACAATGATCGCCGAGGCGTCGATTTTCCACTCCAGTCAGCTGAAGTTAGAGACAAGATCAGAGAAACATTAATTGAGACAAGAGGTGTCGATCACAATTGGAAGGATTCTAGCGTGCAACAATCAATGCGTGAGACGTGGCTAGAAAATTACGGCGTTGACAATCCATTCAAGTCTCCCGAAATTCAGGCGCGGATCATTGAAGTGATGATTGAGAGATATGGCGTCGAGAATGCGATGCAGCTTCAGGAGATTCGTGAAAAAGCAAAATGTGCAACACGAGAAAAGTACGGCGTCAATCATCCAATTCAGTCACCTGAGATTCGTGACAAGATGACAAATACGATGATTGAGAGATACGGTATTGAGCATGCTTTGCAGTCTGAGGAGCTTCGGAATAGAGCAAAAGCAACATGGTTCAACAATTATGGCGTCGAGCACCCATCAAAGGTTCCTGAGATTTGCCAGAAAGCTCATGAGACGATGAAGAAGAATGGAACATATGGGAAATCTCAACTAGAAGATCAATTTTACGAAAAGCTTTGTGTGTGGTTTGGAGAAGTTAATGTTGAACGACAGTCTATTGTAAATGATTTGAAGATTGATTTTCACATTAAGAGTATTGACACGTACGTTCAATTTGATGGTGAATACTGGCATGGCCTCGATCGGCCTTTACAAGAAATTCAAGAAAGCAATGGCAGTAGAGATCGCGCAATTTTAGATGGTTATTTGAGAGATCGAAAACAAGATGAATGGTTCAAAGAACACGATTTGAACCTAGTTAGAATAACAGATAGAGAATTTAAGAACAGCGATGACAATCAGCTGCTAGAGAGGCTTCAGTGAGCCGGCTTTTCATTTCACCAAGAGAAATAGACTTTATAACAGACATCTCTCGCGAGCTTGTCAAGGACGTCGTGGGCCAGACGATCTATCTGTACTCAATTTCTGAGATCAAAACAAAGGTGCATCGCATCTACAAAGAGGCACCCAACAAGATTTTCGAGAAGCCCGTTAGACTAGACGCTCGTGTGGAGTGGGAACCGCAAGACATCCGCACGAATGAGTTCGGAACCGAGGAATACACATCTGTCACCGCGCTATTGATTCCGCGCGACATGTACGACGATGAGATTCGTGTGGAAGAGGGCGACTTTTTTAGCTTCGGTACACAATTTTTCGAGATCACCGCTGTTCGTCGTACTGCAAATATTTACGGACAAATCGAATTTTCAGGTGGCATTCAGCTTGTAGGCAAGGAAGCACGCATGGGCAACTTTGTTACCTCTCTCAAGGGGCCGACAGACGAAAGCTACTCCGATGAGGATGCTGTACAAGATGAGTTCTTCCAGCAACGCGGCTTCACCGATAATCAAGAGGGTCCGACGGGAGATGTCCGAGATTTGCAGAAGCGAGGTATCTTGGATGCACCTCTTACTGGTCCATCACAAATCACTTACGTGTCAGGTTCAACAGCCAATGCTGGCTTTGATGACGATCAGGATTAGTCATGACAACAGAGAATTTGTACGATACTACTGAGCGCGTGGGAGATGGCTACGAGGGTACTAATATTCCGGATGACTTCTCGATTCCACCCTGTGGTATTGAGGATGTTGATGAAGCCTTATTTGACAAGTTTGACAAGGAGATTGGATTCACAGTTGAGTATCATGGAAAGACACACAAAGTACCTGTAATCTTTGCGGGTGGTGAGCGATTTGCTATGGTCAAGCGAAAAGATCCAATTCGTGACAAAAATGGTACGTTGATTTTGCCACTAATCTCCATCTACAGAAGCGCCATCGATCAGTCACCTAATTTGGGAGGCCTTGGGCGCGGCTTAGGCCAAGACACAGGCACTTTGACAATTAAGCGTCGACTAAGTGCTGAGGATCGTGATTATCAACGCCTCAAGAATAAGCTTGCGCTTGAAAATCAAGATGACGTAGCATCAGAAAATAATCGTATGAG
>Ga0209434_1001475_pt1 | contig 10627 bp, 11 predicted proteins | sample ETNvirnome_2_300_FD_184068 | JGI IMG/M metagenome (GOLD analysis project Ga0209434, IMG submission 184068) | Marine viral communities from the Pacific Ocean - ETNP_2_300 (SPAdes) (version 2) | ecosystem: Environmental > Aquatic > Marine > Oceanic | place: Pacific Ocean | collected 2013-06-22 | reverse complement strand
CACTCATCTCTTAAAGAATCGATATTTGGTAAATTGGTAAATTTATAACTAAATACAATTTTATCAACCATTTCATTAAAAGCTGGTTGAATATATCTAATGTATAATTCAGTTCTTATCTTAATGCATGTTGTATTTGCATACTCTACTATTGCGTCTTCATGAACTTGTGTAAAATAATAGTTCTTCTTTGGACTACGCCGTCGCGATTTCTTCGCTGTCATCATCTAGTTCTTCTCCATTCTCTTCTTCAGTTTCGATTGCCGCTTCTTCCGTTAACGAATAAATGTGTTCAAATGTTTCCAATTGTTCATTAAAGGATACGGCATGATTTAAGAGATGTTCTAATGTGGTATCACCATAAAACATTTCTAATTCATAGACTGATTTTACATGTTTTGCAAAAGAGTCTATCATATTTTGAAGATCGCCTAACTCTTCAGAAACAAACAATAAGCGTGTAATCGCTGCTCTGGCATATACAAAAATACCTATGTTGAATATTACTGATAAAACCAGCGCTGCAGACAATATTGCTTCAGGACGGTTCATATGTTTCCTCCATGGATTTTTGTTTTTCTTGTTCTAAAATCTCTCGATTTTTTTCAATATATTCTTCTGTAAGCTCACCAATTGGCCCATCAAGAGGTTTAGTGTTCTTTTTAAAATGCAAAGGAATAGTTAGCACCTTTGCTAAAGAATTGGGTGAATTACATTTTTTACAATTTAATTCAGGTATTTCATCAAATAAATGAAACATTATATGCTCATCATCACATTCTTTGCATTTGTAACGATAACGCGGCATTTATTTGTTTCTAACCATACTTAACAAATCTTTTTCAGTAATTTCGCTACTATCTGTAAATCTAACGGTGGGGGGATTTTTAACCACGAGCCCATCCTCAGTTTCCGCCAATTCGAAACTCTTCAAAATGGGTACAATATCAAGTTCATTTAAAAGTGATTCTTGAAGGGCCATCATAATAGCCCCCAATGCTTGATTAGATAATTTCATTATTGTTAATTCGTTCATTTTCTCTCCTTTTTTATTTATTAATGATATTCGTTGTAGAATATTTTTCTATTCTATCAAAAAAATAGATTTTTTTAACATATTTTTGACCAACTACTTGTTTTTCTTTCCAATCTGAACCTATTACCATAATGTCAACATTATTTTGTGTTAAACATTCTTCTAATTGTTCGTCAGTATCAAAAATGCATACTTGATCAATCCAGCGAATCGCTTCTAATACAAACTTTCGTTCTTCTTGTGTATTAATTGGGCGTGAATTTCCTTTCGCCTGCTTAACGCGTCGATCTGAATCGATCCCCACTATCAGTCGGCTCCCTAAAGAATTAGCATATTTAAATAGCTCAATGTGTCCTCTGTGTAAGATATCATAACATCCGTTTGTCCAAACAATTGTCATATTGTACTAACGCCTCTCTTCTGAACAACTTCTGTCGCACATTTATTCGCAAAAACAACAGATTTTTCTATAGATTTTGTCCTTGAATATTCAACCACCAAAGCGGCTAAAAAAGTGTCGCCGGCGCCGGCCAAGTCCTTAATTTCTACTCTATTAACTGGATATGTGATTCCATTAAATTTACACCCTTTTTCTCCAAGAGTTACAATCACCTTCTTTTCTATTTCTTTGTTTATGGTATTTTTTGCTTTTTCAAACTCAAAATTATTGATTTTTATATATTTTATACCACTGCACCATAATCCCAACTCTTTCTTTGTATCCACAAAAACACATTCATGATTTGTAGAAATATTAAAAATATCTTTTTTACTTAAAAATCCTTTGTCATAATCAGAGATCACAATTATATCGTACTTTGAAAAATTAATTTTAGTTATATCGCATTGAACAAACTTATCATCGTTTTCGTCCACACGAAGATAAATATGATTTGTATTTTTATGCATATATCTTGTTTTTGTTATTTGTCGCCAGTTATCATTAGTAATGATATCACATGCATGTCCTAATGCTTGTATATTATACTGTACATTTTTTGCCATGCCGGCATTTTCTTTGCATTCTAAAATATTTAAAATCGGAACGGGCACAGCAGGGTCTATTCTCCTACTTTCCCCATAACAAAAAACATCCCTACAGCTTTCTCCTATAACTAATATTTTCACAATAATTCCTTATAGATTTGTAAAATTTCTATTATTATGTTTTATGATCATTTTATATGCGCTCATCAATTCTAAAATTCCATCATCGATTGAGTATGTTGGCTTCCATCCAAAACTTTCCAATTTTTCATTAGAAACTATATAATTTCTATTATCAAAATCAGATTTATAATCATCTTCCTTTATAACCAATTGAGGGAAATATTCTTTTATTTTTTGAGCCAACTCCATTTTACTTAAATTGGCATCTGATAATCCAACATTGTAAACATCATTATTCATCTTTTCATAATTTTCAATGCAAAATAAAAATGTATTGGCAACGTCCATCACATGAATATAGTTGCGCTTAAAGTGTGACTGAAATAAAATCAAGTAACCATCAACTATGGTCTTGTGAACAAAATCATTAACCAATAAATCCGTTCTCATTCGGGAGGAAGGACCAAATAATGTTGCTAATCGCAGACATATACCATTTCTATTATTAAGAATATAATCTTCGGCATTACATTTAGTAACAGCGTAGTGTGAAAGTGGATTAAACGGACTTTCCTCCGTGATTATTTCCGTCGAACTTCCATATTGACTATTGGTATTTGGCATAATTAATTTTTGATTATCTTTTAAATTATCTACTATGCATTTAATGTGTTCAAAATTTACCTTCGTTGCCAATTCTTTATTTCGCTCGCAAGCGGGCCCGCCAACAATTGCCGCTAATGGAATTATAATATCATAATTTTTTATAGTATCTTTCAATAAATCAAAATCAGTGACATCTTGTTCTATAAAATTAAATTTGTTATTAGAACACAAATGCAATAAGGATATTTGTTTATACATTAAATTATCTATAACTGTGACTTTATAACCCTCATTTAATAAGACCTTAGCCAAAGTGGAACCCAAATATCCAGCGCCCCCCGTTATCAAAACTTTTTTTATCATATTTTAGATCTCATTAAGTATTTCTATTAAATTGTCTATTTTTTCAATTTCCAAAGACGGATAATTACCAACATACCAACTGAAATTATGAACGTGGTCTACATTTTTGAAATCATCATAATCTATATTTTTATCTTTAAAAAATGGCTGTCTTAATTGGTTTCCGCCGCCCGATAAGCCTCTTCTAAATTCTATGCCATTTTTCCTTAGCGTATTTTCTATCCTATCTCTCAAAACAAAATTTGGTTTCTTCATTATAATGATAAAAGCATAATTACATTGGCCGTGCATATTAAAATCTGTAAAATATTTCTCTGAATCTAGCTTGCCTACAAAATATTCAAAATTAGAAATTCTACTCAAGTTGTTAGTATCCAGTTTTTTCAACTGGGAGATGCCCAAAACAGCATTAATTTCAGTACTCCTAAAGTTGTGAGATGGCCCAATAAAAATAAAATCCTGGTTTAGATCTAAGTTATTTTCTCCATATTTTAATTTTATAGACTCATCGGTTAATTCTCTTACCATACCGTGTGATCTAAGCGATCTACAAAGCTGGTAAAATTTGTCGTCATTCGTGCTTGTCATGCCACCTTCTATTGTGCTCATATGATGAGCAAAATAAAAACTAAAATTACTTGCAAATCCAATAGAGCCTAATTTATCTCCATTAAAAGTGGCGCCATGAGCTTCACAAGCGTCCTCAATTAATAATATATTATTTTTTTCACAAAATTCCAACAATCTTTTTGTCAATCCATTTAATCCCATAACATGAGTAATAAAAATAGCTTTAGTTTTTGAAGTAATTTTACTTTCTAATTTGTCCATATCAAACGATAGATTTTTTAAATTAATATCAACGAATACGGGATTAAATCCAGCAAACAAAACAGAATTTATATCAGAAATCCAAGTAAGTGGTGGCATTATTATTTCACCACCTTCGGGAAACATATACTTTAGAGCTAGCATTGTTAGCTCATTTGCGGCAGTACCAGAATTTACAAAAATACTATGTTTTACGCCGAGCCATTCAGACCATTTTTCTTCAAATTCAATTACTTTTTCTCCATTAGTTAATCTCGGTATCGGATCTTGTTGTAAAAATTCTATTATAGAGTTAACATCATTTCTATCTATATTGTCTGACATGAGCGGTAAAGTTAAGTTTTTCATTTATTGTTCTCCTCGTACCATTTTAACACATTTTTAATACCCACATCTAAAGAAATCTTAGGATTCCAATTAAACGTTTTTTTTGCTCTAGTTATATCAACTGCCAATTTAGTCTTAACAGTAGGCTTGTTTTCATCATAATTAATATGCAACTTTTTGCCAGATATATCCAACATCTTTTTTACTAAATTAGAAACAGATATTGACTTTCCGCAACCTACATTGATTAATTCAAATTGAGATTTTTGATTTTCAATTACTGAATGGATACATTCGACCAAATCAGAAACATATAGTAGATCTCTCTCTTCTTCGCCGGAGCCCCAAACATCAATTGATTCATTTGACTGGTTTACTTTTACTACTGTTGCTGCAAACACATGCCCGGTTTCTAAATTAAATTTATCATACGGACCATAAATATTCGATTGTCTTAGAACTGTAAATTTAGTTTTACCAATAGTCGAATAGAATTTACACATCTTTTCGAGATATACCTTGGTATTGCCGCCACCATAATATTTTGGATATAGGCCAGCACTCTCATCAAAATCCGTTTCCTTCACGGGCTGATCACTTGATTGATACATTACAGTACAACTTGGAAAAATAAAATGTTTTATTTTCTGTTCAAATGCTTCTCTTAATAGCAAAGAATTCATGACTGCATTATCGGTTACGTGTATGTGCGGTCTGCTAACTACATCTTTTATTCCAGTAGTTACTGCAGCATATTGTAGAATAATGTCTACATCTTTAACTACTCTTTTTACATCTTCCATATTGGTTAAATCTGCATTAACCCACTCTACTCTATCAGAGTATTTCTCTATTAGCGTGGGATTATTATGCCAAACTGCTCTAATATCAAAATTTTCATTGTCAATAAAGCTCTCTAATATATTTCTGCCTAAAAAGCCAGTAGCTCCGCATATTAATATTTTTTGTCTCATATTGTTAGTCACAATAACTCCATTAAATTTAATGAGTCAAATCGCGTTTGCCAATATTTTGACTCACTTATATATTCTTTTGCTAATAGCTTGCGACGGTCGGCCTCGATGTTCCTGCCCAGCTTCGTTTCCACAATTCCCAGAAAAAGATTGGAAATCGGATTTCCAATCGTCATACGATCAGAAACATCAGTCAAAAATCTTTGTAGTTTTTTTAACTTAACTCTGTCATTCGTTTCTATAATCCTTTGATAGTTGATCAAATAGTCAACTAACAACCATAATTCAGTTAATTCAGATTTTGTAGGTACCCTATCCAAATTATTTTTAAACATATTATGAAACTCTTTCGCATTGGTTTTTTGTTGTCTTTCTTTTCGGCGTTGGCGCTCTGACTCTCGAACGGAAAACATAGTAAAGCCTTCTCCATCGATATTTAAACTGCCCCCTTCAATTGTTCCGGCTTCTACCATTTCATTGTAAATTGCGGTAGAAGGAAGCGGAGTAAGTAATTGTACGGTATACCAATCTAAATTCATTTCATGAGATAGCTTTATTGTATCATATATTTGGCCCAAAGTTTCATTTGGGAACCCCATTATTAAAAACCCTCTTGTAAAAATATTTGGATATTTATCCATTAGTTTGCCAAGCTTTAAAAAATGTTTTACAGCGGAAGGCTTTTTTATTTTACGCAATATTTGATCATTGCCAGATTCAATACCAAAATACATTCCAATACATCCAGATTCAGAAGCGGCATGTATCAATTCTTCGTGCATAACAGCAGCAGAGCCAATAATACCATTAGAGGCATCCCATGTGATACCAAGTTTTCGATTGGATATCTCTTCAAAAAGAGACAAAGTTCTTTTCGTATTATAGAACAAATCGTCATCCAACCAAGTTATATGATCTACATTATAATCTTCTTTTAGGTGTTGTATTTCATCTACTACTGATTTTACAGATCTACCTCGTACACCGGAACCATTAAAATTAGCTACACTACAAAATGTACATCTCGCCCGACAACCCTTATTGGACAAAACTGGACTTCCTATTGCATCCTTGTTTCTCCAATACCTAAAAGTTCCAATCTCTCCAAAATTATTATATTCTCCAATGGATAGGTTGTCATAATCTGGTATTGTATTTAGCTCTTCGGAGGCCGGCGCCGTTCTTTTGTCTATTCTTATATATTGTTTGTCTATTCTAGTACCAATTTGTGATAGTGTTTCTTCTGATTTTTTATTATTAACAATGTCAGCAAAGTCACAAAAACTAATATCTCCCTCATACAAAGAAATAAAATCAATATTCTTTCCTTCTTTCAGAACCATTTCTGGCGCATTCGTTACATGCACTCCTCCAGCAATAATTGGAATTTTTGGGTTAATACTTTTCGAAAAATCCGCAGTTCTAATGAGAAGATCGTGACCCATAGTGAATGTACAACTTAAACCTATTAAATCTGGTTCAAAGTTCTTTATTTTCTCTTCGAGTCTTTTTTTCCAAATATCAGTAATACGATCATTTAAAAAACTCTCAGTTGAATTCTCGAAGAATATCTTAAAAAGATCAAAATTTAAATCTAAAATAGACACATCATATCCACGCTTTTTTAAATTTGTTGTTAAAACTCCTAATGAATACGGAGGATACATATAATACCGCTTATTTAAAGCAATTTTTATATCAATACCATCTTCGGTAATTTGTACCGGCTGTACCAACAGTATTTTTTTACATGGACTTTTTATTCTATCACGCATTTTATCAATTATTTTTTTTCTTTTTAATACACAATTATCAGATAATATATTAGTTTTCGTCATATTAGTTTTCTCATTTTAAATCAATTGGTCTTTTTTGTGAGTTATACCCTGGATTGAATTTCTCTCCCTTGCTTATATAACAGCAAGACAAAAAGGGCCTGTTCCTCTCTTTTGAAACATTTGGATAAGATCCGTGAATCATATTTCCATTCATAACAATTATGTCGCCTTTCTTAAAGGTGACATCCACTTTTTCAAATGAATTTAAAACCTCATCGGATATTTTATGGCCAGGATTATTATCAACTTCTCTATAGGAAATTTTTTCCTCAAACTCATATATCCCATTTTTGTGTGAACCTGGGTATATGTATAAAGTGCCATTTTCTATATCTGCATCTTCCAGCCAAATATTAGTAGTCACATATTTACTATTTTTATTTTGAGGATATGCATTGTCTTGATGAGGGTTCCACGCTTGGTGGGCATACTTACTTTGCGCCTCTTTAAATAACATCTGTGTCATAAGCCCGACGATCTCTTCTCCCTGCAACGCTTCCAATGCGGAAACAATATTTGGGTGTTTAAAAAAAAATTCAGTCACCCGACTTGTTTCTCTACAAAACTCTATATATTTAACTTTATCCGGCAATGATGAATCCCCACCAAACATCCAATCTGATTGTGCAACTAAAAACTCAAACCTATCTGGATTCATAATCGCTGCGAAATCAGAATTTGCATGCAGCCTTATTCTTTCTCTATAATCATCAACTTTTTCGAGCGGCAGGGCGCCCTTTATTATTAGACACCCATTTTCATTATAAAAATCAATATCTGTTTGAGTTATTATATGCTTATTATTCATCTTATTTATTCCCTATATGTTGCCTGTATTCTTCTGGGCGCCCATCTATAATTAATTCACCCTTGGTGCCGTTATTAACATGTTCTTCATATATTTTTTGTGCTACCTCGATTGGCTCCATTCCATAGGTAAATTCAGGCGTAGTTTTAATCCTAGAAGGATATACGTTAATAACTTTAACTCCATCATCTTCGGCTTCAATTCTAAGACTTTTAGAAAAACCCTTCAATCCCCATTTAGTAGCAGAATGTACACTTCTAAATTTCTTAGGCTCCTTTCCAACTATTGAGTTTATATTAATGATTGAGCCATAGCCCTGTTTTTTTAATAAAGGATAAATTTTATGAGTTAAAACAATTGGTGATATCAAATTAGTATCTAAACTGTTCATTATTTGTTCAATAGTCATTTCACATATAGGTATACCATAACATGGAATAGCCGCATTGTTAACAAGAACGCTTATTTTATTTTTACTGGTGTTAACCAAGGCTTGAATTGTTGTTTCTTCTCTCAAATCACCAACAACTTCATAGACGTTAACATTGTTTTTTTCTATTTCTTTTTTAGTGTTCTTAACTTTATCTAAATCTCTTCCGTGTAATATTATATCATATCCATTTTCAGAAAAAACAACGGCCATGGCCTTGCCCAAACCCTTACTAGAGGCTGTAATTAGCGCACATTTATTGATATCTTGCATCGTTTCCAAACGGCTCACTTTTAATTCTTTCGTGTCTTTCGGTATTATTTGTATCTATATTTTTAGGTACACAATCGTAGAGATATGCACCCTTCTTGTTACACCACCATACCACTTTTTGACACCAATCTTCCCAAGAATTCCAAATTTCACTGGTTCTATCAACAGAATATTTAAAATTATCTATTTCTAATGGTTGTTGCTTTCCCATTAAAGTTGCATTATACACATCCCATATATTATATTTTAATGTAATTTCCAGATCTTCTGTTTGGTTTGGTAGCTTTATTAATATTTTATTTAGCTCAACAGACTGTGTGATTACATCTTCATAATCTTTTGCGCCTGATTTGTGTAATGCTTCGTAGAGAACGGCTTTTGCATCTTCATAAAACTCTTCTATTTCATTGCTGGTGATTACTTCAATAAATGCTAACTCGTCTGGGGGCCAGTATATATTCAACCACTTTTTAGAGGGAGAAAATTCAGGTCCACCTGCCTGCATATCCTTTGCATGCTGAAAGAGTTTTTGTTGTAACTTAGATAACGCAGAACTTGAATCCTGATTAAATTCCATAAATGTGTCAAACAGTACACTATAATCAACATTAAAAACAGAATTTGCAATTGTAAGAGGAATCTGAAATATTTTATTGAAATATAAAAAACCAACCATGTAGCCAAAATATCTAGCACGAACCCAGTCATCTCCGTTCATACTTTTTGTCCCAATCACCATCTGCTGTGTTTCAGGAACATCTTCTGTTTCTAAGGTTCCATGGATATTTATGATCTCTGACTCAACAACATCTATTCCATATTTTTCTAAATACTCAGGATCAGCCATTTCAGTATTTGGAAGAATAGATAAGTTATTGAATTGAATTCTATTGTGCTGACCCATTTCAATAAGGCTAATAATTCCTGAGATAAAGCTTTCACAAGTCTCTTCAGGTAACCCAAGTATTAGATCTGAAAATGTCTTTATTCCATCTTGTGTAAATCTTTTTTGAAGTTCGAAAAAGTGACTTAATTTTATATTATGTCGTTTAATCGCCTTTAATGTTGGTTCATGAACAGATTCGAATGCGATAAGAACACCTTTTGACAATCCCGAGGTTGCTAGTAGCTTTTGTATTTGATATGATGATTCAGACTTATTTTTTGTATTTTGCACAGATAAAGCATGTGGATATCCAAACTTCTTTTTATTGTTTGCAAATCTCTCTGCAATTGCATAATCCCTATCTTTATACATTCCAAAATTTGCATCACAACAGAATATAAATTCTATCTTATTTTTAGAAAACCAGTCTGCTTCCAAAAATAAACGATCTTCTAGGCTGTATTTTTGAACCTTCTTTTTGAAACCTACACCCCAGTCACAATATGCACATGAAAAAGGACATCCTCGATTTGTCTCCCATAAACCTATCCACTTTTCACTAGGATTATTTTTGATTAGATTGTCAAAGTAACCTTCCAAGAAAGGCGAAGGGATTTCATTCATATCCTTAATCCTCTGACACTGAGGATTTGTTATGAAGTTGCCCTTTTCATTTCGATAGGCTATTGATGGAACATTGTTCCATTCCTTGTTGCGAAAATTATCTAAAAGATCGGTAAATACCCTTTCACCTTCTCCAATTGCCGCAATGTCGATAAAATTATATTTTTGAAGATATTTGTCTGTCCCACTATCTGGAACATGACAGCCACCAAAAACAATTAAGCAATTAGGATTCACGACTTTAAGTTGCTTGGCAATTGCTAAAGATAAATTGTGATTCCACACATATGTGCTAAAAGCGGCGATGTCGGCGTCTTTAAGATGCTCAACGGCATCTCGAACTTTGGTGCGCTTATAAATCGGATCTAAAAATTCAAATTTGTCAAATCCAGAAACGTGAACAGAGGCATAAGAATATAAAAATCCCAAAGAGAGGGGCAAATAATTTTGACCAGAAAAACTATTGTTAATCTGTATCATGCCGACTTTAATATTAGCTGTCATGTCTATTTGTTCTCCTT
>Ga0209434_1001474_pt1 | contig 10632 bp, 27 predicted proteins | sample ETNvirnome_2_300_FD_184068 | JGI IMG/M metagenome (GOLD analysis project Ga0209434, IMG submission 184068) | Marine viral communities from the Pacific Ocean - ETNP_2_300 (SPAdes) (version 2) | ecosystem: Environmental > Aquatic > Marine > Oceanic | place: Pacific Ocean | collected 2013-06-22 | reverse complement strand
CTTAAAGATCGGAGAGCGCACGCCAGCCGGTGTATTCGTGATCGGAGACTTTACCGCCCCTGCTGGCGGCTACCATTCACAGACCACATCGTGTCATGTGAACCTTAGCAAGCGCATGACCGGTAACCCGGTGATCATGCACCCGAAGGTATGGGAGTGTTCCCCGATGAGCGAGAGCAAGCCCTTTTGAAATGACAAAGTTTAGACCCGGTGATTTGGTCCGCGTCAAGGAGGGCACCCACCAAGAAGGCATGCCAGATCATCGGGTTGGGGTCATTATTCAAGAAAATGACAAACGCCATGACTACACTCCTGATATTGTCCAACTTTTATTTTTGGGACAAACAGAGCCTCTAAGATTTCACGTCGTGTTTTTGGAGCACCTTACATCCTCTTGACAACTTAAACCTTGACGTTTGACCCCTCGTGACTATATTTATAGTACAAGGAGAAAATCTATGCTTACCCTTCCGCTCATCCTCACCGAGAGGCCCGACCTCACTCCGATGGAGCAGGCCGCCGCCAACTGTGAGACTTTGATCACCGCGCTGATGGCTGCGGCAACGCTTAATGAAAACTTGAGCGAACCAGAGCGAGAAGGCTATACGCTGCTGATCGCTGCCGTGACCATTCCTGCCGAAGCATAAAATGAATCTTCCGATCCGCGTGACGATGCCCCCGATCCTGTTCACGTCCCACACTGGGACGCGCTACGCTGTGGCTGGCTCTCATTGGGTCGAGGTTCCCGCTGACACGACCCGCGAGGACTTGCCGACCTACCTGCTGTATGAGCGTCCCGCGTTGCCTGAGCGCGCCCCTGAGCAGTCGTGGACCGTCCAGGGGAGCAAGGGCAACGCTTACACCGTGCGCCTTCGCGCCGATCAGTGGACTTGCACGTGTGCCGGTTTCGGCTGGCGACGGAAGTGCAAGCATGTGGAGGCTCAGAAGAATGAAAGTCGGTGATTTGGTTGAGTTTCGGGGTTTCCACGGGTTGATCCTTGAGATTGGCGAAGATGAGAGAGAGGGTCAGGTATTCGTTGGCTGGTGTGGACTATCGCCAGAATGGGACAATCCCAAGCTATTGAAGGTGATCAATGAAAGCCGGTGATCTGGTGACGTATGCCTTTCAAGCTGGCCGCGATGCAGGCATGGACGTTGGCCTGATTGTTGAAATAGGCAAGTACACAGGCAACGCTGACGTTAAAGTTTTGTGGACAGGCAGCACCGAAGCAGTTACACAGAAAAGCGACCACCTTAAACTCTTGACATCCTCTTGACACGTTAAACCTTGTCGTCACCGCCCTGGTGACTATATTATAGGTATGAAGAAGAAAAAGACCAAGACCCCGAAGCGCCGCAACTGGATCGCAGTCGCCGCGCACTTTCGTCGCGCTGGAGCGATGAAGAACCGCAAAAAGGCAGCAAATAAAAAGGCATGCCGGGTGAAGGTGCGCGCATGAAAGTCGGAAACCTCGTTGTTGATCAGAAGCGGGGCAGTTTTGACCGACAAACTATTTTGTGGTTCAGCCGCGCGCATCAAAACACCTCCTTGCCTTCGGCGATGTTGAGCAGTTCGGGAAAGGCCAGAACAGACGGCCGCCGCCCGCTACACACCGGGCGACCTGGAAGTCATTAGCTCTTGACATTCTCTTGACAACTTTGGGGTTGTCACGACCCCTTTTCGTGACTACATTTATATATACGAAGGAGATTCTTATGAATCGAAATGGAATGATGATCGCGATGCTGATGGCCGACCTCACATGTTGGTCGGGCCTTATTTTTCTCGCCTGGAAGTGGGCAACCTGTACGTGTGGAGCGTAAAATGAACATTGATTTGACAGACCGAGAGATTGAACTGATGATGGGTGCCCTTGGCACGAATATTGAAACTATCAAGCGTCGGCACGATCCTACCGATGCGATGATCGCAGATTTGATCAATGAACTTTCTGAACTTGAGACTGATTTGCGCGAGGCTTTGCATCGCCAAGATGACGGCTGGGGGATCGATGCCGAGATCAACGCGGAAACGCAGATGTTCAACGCTGGCGTAGATGCCCGCGAGCAAGTGAAGGCAACAAGCCGAGCAGTCGAACGCCGCACGTTAAAGTTTGTGCCGCCGGGACAGGGCACCAAGGGCGACAGACCTGCACCGAAACCGAAGGAACGATCCGAGGCGCAAAAGCATGATGTATTTGAAGATGGGTGGAATCCCGACGACCCCCGAAACTGGTAAAGGACGATAATGGGCTTTCTAACTGCACTTTCGCTGCTTGCGGCTCCTGGCTCTGGCACAATCTTTGACGAGACTGCGCCGATCCGCATCGTCGTGACTCTTGACGCTTCTTTGACAAGCGACGGGTTGCCTCGTCGTCGCAAGATCGTGACACTCAACAAGGCGAAGCATGAAAGTCGGTGATCTCGTAAGATTCAAAAAGACCGGTGTTGTGGGGACAGTCGTGGAGGTGTTTGGCTTGTATGACGATGATGATGATGGAGCGGTGAGGGTCTTAGCGCACAATGTTGAAAAAGTCATTCCTAACCCCAGCGTGTTCAGCACGTCACACTTTGAAAAAGTGGCCGACGTTATCAGCCCCTCTTGACATTTCCTTGACAACTTAAACCTTGTCGGCCCCTCTTTTCGTGCTTACATTATATATGTAGGAAGGAGAAAACACTACATGAACCCCACGACCTCGAAACTCGGCACCCTCGCACCCACTTCCGGCAACGGTTGGGTTACCTGGAAAGACGCAAAGCGGCAAGTCCGCGCCATCGCCCGCAAGGCTGGACACAACCCCACCGGATTTTTCCGCTCACGCCGCGAGAACCGGGGCGAGTTGATGATCCACGTGGTCGGTGGAGGCACGATCAGCGCCCGCCGCAAGATCGGCAGTCCCGTTGTGTTCAGCGGTGTCGTGGTCAAGTCGGTGGATGATCTGACCCCTGAGCAACTCGCCGCCATCCTGGCACAAGGTTAAAAATATGGCTTCCAACCTCGACACCGTTATACTTTTCGCAGATGCCTGCGATACCTTCATCACCGAGATCCTTCCGATGATCCAAGAGGACGAGCACCGTCTCGGCCATATTGACATGCCCGCACGTTGCGAGGAATGGAACAACTACATCGACGGTCTGAACCAAGACGATCAGATCAGCGATTGGCAAGTGGTGAACTGGAGCCACATCACCGACGTATCACCTGCCTTGCAGCGACGTTGACATTCTCTTGACAACTTAACCCTTGTCGATCCCCCTTTTCGTGACTATATTTTATATACAAGGTCACAACAACAACCCCGCTTCAAGGAGCACCCAACATGGCAAACGCCTTCATCATGTCCAACCCCGCAACCGCCTCCACCATCGCCGTTTTCAACAACGTGCGTCGAGCCTATGACGGCATCCTTGCCGGGATGCTCTCCGAGCGCAGCGCGCCAACCCCTTACGCGGGCATGGGGACCACTGTTATCGTTCCCGATTGCGAGGAGGCCCTTGACCTCCGCGCTGTGATTAGCTGGAGCGAGCACACCGATGATGGCGCGCCGTTTCGCGGTGGCGTGTCTCGCCAGCCGATGACGCAGGACGAGGTAAAGGCGTATTTCCGCAACGCCCCATCGGGCGCAGGTCTGACCTTTGAAGATCCCAAGACGCAGGAACAGTATACTCTCACATATTATCAGGTGCGCTAATGCGGTGACTTTCGGTGCAGCACCAGCCATGCCCCGTTAAAAGCTGGAATATAAAACCGGGCGCGTAGCGCATTCCGTGCCCTGCAATCAAGAGAATCGCAAACCCCGTGGAGCGGGGGCGTCACATTAAAGTAAAGACCCCCACATTTTCATCATGGCAAAATATTACATAACCAGAACAGACCTCGCAATCGTTGACGGCAGACTTGTCGGCACCGAAACAATCCTAACGAGGCCCAGCGACGAGAAAGCAGCGCATGAAGGCGCGCGCCGGTTTCGTGCGTTGGGAACTGAGAATGTCCACGTGATAAAACACGCGGCAAAGCGATACAACAAACTTCTGCGAGAACAAAACAAACGCAGAAAAGAAAACCCCTTGACCGTCGGTGATATTGCTCGCATGACGGAGCAAGCAGACAAAGAACTAAATACAAAACCAAAAGGAGGTGAGTAGTATTATGGAGTTTATGTTATTTATAGCAATCGGCATTAGTGTGATTGCCGTGTGTGTGTGCATTGGTCACGCAGCAGATGAGTTGCGCGGTATTCGTACCGTGCTGGAAACCCATGCGGATCTTGTACCCGTGAAGGTGCGGACGTATGAACGTCGGGATCGTCCACGTGGGAGTGTTTAAGCCGGGCGAGCTAATCAAACGAAAAGCATCCGACGAGCCACGTGCGCGATCCCTGAGTATGATTCTTGGCGAGGACAATGATAACTATACGTTATATAATCTCACAGTCAAAGATACAAAGACGGTTGCAAAGTGTGTAGTTGAATCATTGTATAACAAAATACAAGAAGTAGACTGAGGCAGTATACGTGTGATTGCTATGTGATTGTTATAACTTGTGTTTGATAGTGCTGTGAGTGTGTGTGTGTTTGCATGCGTTGGTATTAAATATATACACAGCCGCACACTGTCAACCACCTAACCTTTTTCTGTCCGACTTGCGTGTCAAGTCATATTCTGTCCGCGTATGATCGCTTGACACGTGCGCGGGAGTGTGTTATAATACCTATGGAGGGTGTGTATACGATTCAAAACGAGAGGCATTGGTAGAGGGCGCGTGTGCGTTGCTACTGTGTGTCACCTTTTTCATTATTATGTGGGCCTCAGACCCACAATACGTGGTTTTGAAAACCACAATCATTTCAACAACTTAGTTAAGGTTTCCCTTAAAGCAAGAGGATTTATGCAATCAAATACAATATTCACACTTAGCGGCACGAGACTGGACAAAACAGAGATAGACATATTACAATACATAAACAGTTGGCTGCCCGACTTCACCAGATTCGGTGTGATCGACTTGGCAGAGAAATGTGATCTGTTTGCGTCTGATGCGACTGCTGCCGTTGACATGCTCATACTGCACGGTCTGTTAGAAAACGACGGCGACGACGAACTGATGGGTAGGATGGTTCAAGTACCTGATATTGCTCAGGAATGGCTGACCGAGAACACCGAAGCAGTAAACAGTTTGCAGTATATGTCTGATACGGATCTGTTTACCGAGGACGAGACTGCTGATGCATGAACAGAAACAGGGCGAGAGACTAAACAAAATAATACATACAGTCAACAACCTATTAAGTAACAGTATGATTATTATATTGTTCACCCCTGTGATCTTGTCAGTCTATTGTCATATGTTACGTAACAGTGTAAGAAGAACTAACAACGACTTGACATGATCTGTCCGTAAACGTCTGATACATCTGATGCGCATGCGAATGTATCAAACAATCTCAATGTATCCAGGCACTTACAACCCCCTGTAACACCAACAATATCAACCACTTAGAGCGCGCGAATACAAATGCAATACACTTTCACAGACAAATGTATCGACATGCTGTGTGCTTTTTTAATATTCGCCTTCATGTACTTACTCATGTTGATGTGAACACACACACAAGATACGGGCACACTACCCGTAGTGTGTCACCTTTTCAATCATTAGCCAAAACATGGGGTTGAACCCCGAGGACACACTATATATGGATTCCCGAACCATTTTCACCGTTGGCGATGCCAAACTCGATCAGATTGAAGTACAACTGTTACATTTTATTACAACGTGGCCCAATCCCACGTGGGTTGTGCAGGAGATAGCAATACAAACAGGCATCGATATCGATGATATTGAGACTGCTATTGACATGCTCGTCTTGCATGGACTCGTCGAGAACACCCCAGCAACGCCGGATATGGCCCGCCTGCTTTCGATGCCCGACGCTGCGCGTGCCTGGGTGCTGGAACATTATGACGAGTTGGGCGATCTGGTTATGATGTCCAACACCGATGATATGGATGCGATTGAGGCATGACCGGAAACATCGCGAGACTAAAGAATATAATAAAGAAAACTGTTAACACTACAGGGATAGTATTGTTCTATGCTCCAATCATGCTGTACCTCTACGCATATGTATTAACAAGCTACAGTACAGACAGTGAGGGATAAACAAACTGTTTGCGTTTGCGTTTGTGTGTATGTATTATTTTGTTTAACAGTTGACAGTTACGTGGGGGTACCCCCTACCCCCCTACCCGGAATGTATGTCGCGGTAACTGTATTAATACACGGATGTGCGGCTTAGCCCATTTTCGATATCGCCATAAAATTCTCAGATATTCGAGATCTAAAAAATACCCCACAAAAAAATTCACAAATAATTACATTGTGGGATTAATCAAACGAATGAAGGCCTTTTTCGAACTACCGCCCAAGCACAACCTTAAAGTTGGCGATTTAGTAACGTGCACGTGCCATGGTGGGGTAGCAATAGTAGTCGAGCTATTCGATGATCCCAAAGAAGTCGACTATCCTAAGATGAATATGGCAAAGATATGGTGGATTAATCGAGCATATAAGGCCCAATCGCGATCATGGATGCATACAATTGCGCGATTAAACAAGTACGGAGAGCATTGGCCAGAATAGTTACAACAGGATGCCATTCGATAAATTATACGTAAAAATTGCATGTACAATGTGCGGTGGCACTAGATTGTTTAAAAGCCGCGGCTATCATGATCCAATGAATCCCTATAAATGGAAAAGTTGTCTATATTGTGATGAGAACGGCCACAATCTGATTGAAGCGGCCGAAAGCACAATTCTAGAATACTTTAAACAACTCGAACCCGAGGCGCGCGAAAGACTTTTAAAAGCAATTGCCGATGCGACGGATATGTAGTAATACATGTATGTCACCGGCCATAATGCGGAGTTTCGGAGAGGAGACTTGGTAATATTCACAGGATTCTTATACACACCAGACTTTATGTACACCGATAATTATGGAGACACGCGTTATTTAGGAATCGTATTGGGCCCAGCTGGCCCCTTATCATATGGCGCAGCCTACAATGTTTACTGGTTCAACCGCGGTAATTGCACTTATACGGTTTCTAGTCACTTGCGGTTAGCGTATGTAACGACTGCATCTTCGCAGGCATAAACATAAATCTGTGACTATTTATTGACAGCATGCTATTAATTTCCCCCGATATATTACATAACCTTATTTTGGAAGAATTAACAAAAACCGATAAGGCCGATATTAAAAAACTAGTTTCTGATGAGTTGGACAAAACCCTGGCTAAAGAGCTTAAGAAGGTTTTAGAGGTCGAACTTCCGAAAGCACTTGGTACCAAGGCCGGAAAGGGCGAAATAGCCGACATAACCAAAAAGATTCTTAAAAAGCTTTATAAGGATTTGTCGCTTCATCATCCGTATGTTATTGACCGCATCAAATTATGATATCAGCACATAGTTAATATGTGCGCGCTAGCGACATCGTTTTTTATGTTGGTGATATCTTATATGACGAGAGTTTACAAGATATTGGCATATTGTTATTGCGTTTTGATGGCGAAGATATTGTAGATACCGCTGGTGGCGGTAGAATTGATGGTGCGCCTGTTTGGAGAACATGGTGGATTCATGCCGGTGAAGAGTATTATAGTGAGCTTGGTTTGCAAAATCTTGTGTATGTGGGCATATTTATACAATATAGCGTGTTAGAGCTGCCTGATTTGTCTTCGGCTATTTTTTAATGTGTTGCTTTAATAAAAATTTTAGAAAAAAATATGCGGCTTAGGCCGCTGAGCTGTAATTACTATATGAGGAAATGTTTTGCGAGCGCTGTTCGCATCTTTAACGCCTTATGTATTATTGCTTTATTTACCAATATCGGACTGCTTGCTTTCGCTAATATTAATAAAATGTACGACCTGAAAATATTATCAATTTTGAATATGATGTTGCTGAGTTTTGTACTGCTAAGGGAGCCAAAAAAATAAAATGTTCAACAAGCTCTTCAAGCTCTTGGCAATTGTCGGTATTGCCGCCTCAATTGCATGCGGCCCAGATTATGGAATCTTTAAACCGGAAGTAACAGAATACGTTTACATGATCGATACCGCTATCGAAACGGTTGAGGTCGAAGTGGAAGTCCTGGTTGAAGTGCCGGTGGAAGTTGAGGTACCGGTGGAAGTTGTAGTTGAAGTGCCGGTAGAGGTGCCTGTTTATATTGAAACGGTGGTCGAAGGCGACCCGGGCGAAATATGGATTGATTCCTTTATCCAATTAAACGCAATTGACGGTGTTGATGTTCTTTGGATTATTGACACTTCTGGTTCAATGTATCGGTATGATCCACAACTGATGGCCGGTATTGAAACAATGCTGCTGGCTCTTCCAGCAACCAATTGGCGACTGGTGATGATATCGAACGATCCTAGTAAAGCTGTGCTGGAATCTCAGTTCCCGTTGGTACCAGGAGACGACATAGCGGACGCAGAGGCAATGTATGCAGCGATGGGTCGCGGTGGTTCTGAGAAGGGTTTCGAGGCCGCGCATGACTATATTGCAATGAATCCCTATGCTATCACGTGGATGCGACCCGACGCGGCGCTATTGATTGTATTTGTTTCGGACGAAGAGGAACAAAGTGTTACAACAATGTCTGCGGTTTCTGATTTTACTTCTTGGTATGGTTCTCTTCGCGGCGGCTCTACGTTTCTTGCTAGCATAGTGACTCACGAAGACGATGTTTCTCTTTGTAGCTGGTTTGTTTCATCTATTAACGTTGGTGATAGATATATGGAAGCAACCAATTATTTTGGTGGTATCATTGTCGATATATGTGATGAAGATTGGGCACCCGGCATGACTGATTCCACACACTCAATTGTTCCCCATGAATCTTGGCCGCTTACGCATGAACCCATAGAAGATTCTATAGCTGTGTTTATTAACGGCTCTCTGGATTCAAACTGGCTATACTCAGCCATGGATAATACCGTATATTTTACAACTATTCCGGTACCCTCTGCGTGGGTTGAAATAGGATACAGATACTTATCTATAGATCCCGACACTGGCTCTACAGACACAACCACACCTTAAGGACAGGAATAAAATATGAAATATTTAGCGCTAGCCATGACAGCATTCTTTTCAATAAGCGCTGCAGCACAAAACTATAAGCCGAATTTACCAATAGAAACCGTAAGTTCCGAAATGAGTTCAATTGAAAAAAAAGTTAGGGACGCAGCCGTTAAAATTACCGTACCATTCACTGGCGGACATGGCTCGGGCTCCTATATAAAATATAAAGATATATATCTGGTAATTACCGCGCAACACGTAGCCAACGGATCCTTGGGGACCAATTACCTTATTACTCACAAAGACGAATCACACCTTGGGACGCTTATTTACGCTGATGAACTCAATGATATTGCTCTGCTTTATGTAGCAAATAATTTTGATCGTACGGAGCCAATAACTTTTCGTCCTCTTGAAGAGCCAGCAATTGTTGGAACTGAGATATATTATTCAGGATTTCCTTCTCACCATAAACTTATGTCGTTCCAGGGGCGTGTTGCAGGATATGAATCGGGCCCCGGTATAGGAAAACACATTATTCTTCAAACATATGGATGGTTTGGTTGCTCTGGTTCAGTCGTTTATGATTCAAAAGGACGGATCATTGGTGTATTGTATGGTATCGACGTTGAGTATAATCCGAGCATCCAAGTCCAGGAAAACATGATATGGGTTGTGCCGATTAACAAAATGCCCATTAATAAAGCGCTGGCGCCCTTTTGTCGAGGCGCAATGCGGAATCATAAAGCATGCAGGCTATAGTTAAAAAATGGTTCACATTTCTTAATGAAGAGGAATTAAAAACGGTGGGAATTGTTGCTTGTCTCAACGATAAGCAACAATTTTTAATTATTAGACGCTCCGATATCGATAAAAGAGAAGGGAAGTGGACGATGCCGGGAGGACATATCGACGATATAGATGGTTCTATAGAGGCTGGTGCGGTGCGAGAGCTAGAAGAAGAGGCTAATTTGAAGTGTTCGGTGTTGGATCTTGCGTATCTGGGGGAACCACGGCCTGGGAAACACTATTTTTGGACTAAAAAATGGTCTGGAGAAGTGAATGTTGATAAGCCAAACCCCAAAACGGATGAAATTGAGCACGATGATTACAAATGGGCCACGATTAATGACATAAAAGACATAGATGATACCGAAATTCCGATCTATTTACTGGAGAAAGCTTTAGAGATGTCCAAAAATGCTAAATGATGAACAAATTCTGTTAAAAACCTTATATTTGCTTGAAAATCTCGATATTTCCACCAAAAAGCCCGAAAAATTGCTTCGAGAAATCACCGAAGACGAATTAGAGGTCATTACTGACGTCTTAGACGACTTAAAAGGCGAAGATCTTGCCTTTAATGAGCTTTTTGACGGAAAAATGCGCAAAGTTATCAACTTTCCGACGATGGATACCGAGTCTGAACTTGGCAAGTTCGTAGAAGAGCTTAAAACGAAGCTTGGGCTTACTGTTGACTGGGAAAAGGGGCTTGTTTCGGCTCAAAGAGAGTGGAATGAGGCCTCAA
>Ga0209434_1001473_pt1 | contig 10634 bp, 9 predicted proteins | sample ETNvirnome_2_300_FD_184068 | JGI IMG/M metagenome (GOLD analysis project Ga0209434, IMG submission 184068) | Marine viral communities from the Pacific Ocean - ETNP_2_300 (SPAdes) (version 2) | ecosystem: Environmental > Aquatic > Marine > Oceanic | place: Pacific Ocean | collected 2013-06-22 | reverse complement strand
GTTTCATTTTCTGAAATAAAATGCTGGAAGGAGTGCTCGTGGCGACACAAGCTTCTTCATATTGACAAACTAGACGTATTTGAACCCTCTCCATACCTTGATTTTGGAACAGCAGTTCACGAAGGATGCGAGTCATATCTTAAGACAGGCAGCATAGATGAGACAAGTCTTTTAAAAGATATCACAGACGCATGGGAAAAGAATGGTTTTGATGACAAAGAGTGGGTATCAAAACAGCCTGGATGGTACAAGTATCATCCCGTGTCTGTGTGGTGCACATGGGCTAAGAACATGTGGAGTGACGTTCCAAAGTTTCTAGATGAGACATTCCCAGGATGGGAATGTTTTGAAGCAGAAGAACTTTTATATGAAAGTGTTAAAGATAAGAATATAAATTTTAAAGGATTTATAGATGCTGTTATAAAAGTCCCAAATAAAAAGGGACAAGGTTGTAAATACTGGATAGTTGATTGGAAGACATCACAGAGCTACGGGTGGAGAAGACAGAAAAAGCAAGATATTTTAATGACTGCACAGCTTATTCTTTATAAGTATTTCTGGTCTAAAAAGCATAACATTCCTTTAAGTGATATTAGATGTGGATTCGTATTGCTAAAAAGAGGTGGCAAGCCTGGAAAAGTATGCGAGTTAGTCCAGGTGTCAGTCGGTCCAAAATCTCTAGAAAGAGCAACAAAAATATTAAACAATATGGTAGCATCTGTCAGAAGAGGGATGTTTCTTAAAAATAGAGATTCTTGTAGGTATTGCCAGTTTAAAGATACAGAATACTGCACCTAATTTACTTGAATAAGATCTGTATGTAATATGTGATTATTACGTTTATGAGGTCCAGATGAGTAAAAAAAAGATTCTTGTGCTATCAGATCATGCGTTATCTACATCTGGTGTTGGAACACAGACAAGACATCTTATTAACGGACTGCTCCAGCGACATCCCAATGAGTGGACGTTTAGACAGTTTGGCGCAGCACTAAAACACACCGATTATGACACCGCTGTTGTTAATGAAGATTTTATAATAAAGCCTATAGACGGTTTTGGCGATAGAGATCTTATAAGGATAACACTAGCTACGGAAAAGCCAGATATACTTTTAATATTTACTGATCCGAGATTTTTTATATGGCTATTTGAAATGGAAGATGAGATACACCAGGTTTGTCCAATAATATGGTGGCACGTGTGGGACAATCACCCGTTTCCTGAATTTAATGATGTTTTATACAGATCTACTGATGTGATTAACTGTCACTCATATATGACATATGAGATGGTTAAAGAAAAACATCCAAACAAAACTAATTTTATACCTCATAGCTTACCTCAAGACTTGTTTTTTCCAATGAAGTCTGACGAAATAAAAAAGCATAAGATAGACATACTTGGATATGATAAAAGAGATGATTTTGTTGCAATTTGGGTAAATAGAAATGCAAAAAGAAAGAGGCCCAACGATGCGTTGCTTTCATGGAAGCTATTTTTAGATAAAATTGAAAAGAAAACGGGCCGACGAGATGCAACACTTCTTATGCATACAGATCCGTATGATACTGAGGGCCCAAACCTTGTCATAACTTCAGAGAGCCTTGGGATAAATGAAAATGTTGTTTTTTCCAATCAGAGGCTTGACTTTGATAAAATGAATGTGCTTTATAATATCTCAGACGTTTGCTTTAACATTAGTTATGCAGAAGGATTTGGGCTTCCTACTCTTGAGGCGATGCAAGCTGGAACTCCAATTATTGCATTGAAAACTGGAGGTCTTACTAGACAGGTAGTTGATCATCGTGATAGATCTGAAAACGGAATAGCTCTAGACGTGGAGTGTAGAACACTTGTAGGATCTCAACAAGTGCCCTATATTTATGAGGATTATGTTAATAATGAAGTCATATCAGATGCATTTTATAAGCTATATAACATGGAACCTGAAGAAATAAAGTCTCTTGGGGAAAAAGCAAGACAATATGCATTATCAGAATTTTCTCATGACAAAACTGTAGACCTGTGGCATAATTCATTGCTTGATTTACATAAAAACTGGAAAAAGAATTATAAAAGCTGGCAACTCAAGACGTATTAAAGGATTTATTAATGAATATTATTATTAGAGCACCGTTGCTATCTGTCAGTGGATACGGAGTTCACTCTAGACAAATATTTAAGTGGCTCGATCAAAGAAAAGATGTAACGATATTTTCTCAAGTTGTTCCCTGGGGAAATACATCTTGGATGATAAACTCAGAAGACCGACAGATTAAAAGAATAGTAGAGACATCAATGGATCTTGATAAAAAGGCAGATATTTCATTTCAAGTTCAGCTACCAGATGAATGGGATTCAAATTTAGCTAAGAAAAACATAGGCGTCTCTGCTTTCATTGAAACAGATAGGTGCAACCCTAGCTGGATCGAATCAGTAAATAAAATGGATCTAGTAATAGTCCCATCAGTTCATGTTAGAGATATAATATTGAGCACCGGAAAGGTCACAACAGATTTGATTATTATTCCAGAGTGGTATTTTGAAGAGATAGATCGTGATGAGATTAAAAAATTAGATTTAAACCTTTCTACAAAATTTAATTTTTTAACAATAGCGCAATTTACTGGACATGATGCGTATACAGATAGAAAAAATCTTTTCTTTACGCTAAAGTGGTTTTGTGAGACATTTTCAGATGATCCAGACGTAGGACTGATTCTTAAAACAAATCATGGTCGAGGAACGCAGATAGATAGACAGCTCACGATGAATAAAATAAGACAAGTAATTTCTGAGGTCAGAAGGGGAAAATATCCTAAAATTCATCTGCTGCATGGAAATTTATCACCTTCAGAGATAGCAGGCCTTTATAACCATAAAGATGTTAAATGCTTTTTAAGTCTGACCAGGGGTGAAGGTTTCGGATTGCCCCTGCTAGAGGCAAGTGCATGTGCTCTACCGGTGATGACTACGAACTGGTCAGCACATCTTGATTTTTTAAATCTTGGAAAATTTATCCCAATTAACTATTCACTAATAGAAATACCAGATGAAAAAGTTGATAATAGGATATTTTTAAACGGAATGAAGTGGGCACAACCGCTTGAAGATGATTTCAAAAAAAAGGTTTTAAAATTTAGAAATAGAAGCGACATTCCTAAAAAGTGGGCACAGGATTTATCACGTCAAGTGAGATCAAAATTTACTGCTTCGACTATAATGTTGATGTATGACGATGCTTTAGACAGGCTATTAGAATAATGACTCTTTCTGTTACACTTCTCTCTATAGCGTGCGTTTTAACGACAATATGTCTATGTGCCTCTGTATACTTTAATGTAAAGCACGGAGTAATAATACTTCGCATGCAAGATTCAATAGAAAGATCATTAGATATTTTAGATATAAAATATAAAAATATAAGTGACATTCTTGAGACGCCAGTTTTTTTTGATTCAGTTGAGGTAAGACAGGTTTTATCAGAAATACAGGACGCGAGAAATTCAATTTTATATGTCGCAAATTCACTAACAGACGTGAATGATAATGATCAAGGGGAAATGCAAGATGGCAATTAAAAAAGTCGTGAGAAGAAGAAGAAAGAAATCATCCACAAAACAATATTTTGATAAAAATACTCATAACGCAATAGTGAAATATCAAGGAGCCTCTTCTATCTCACAAAGAGAGCAGATCTACGTTCATGAGATATTACCTGCATTTAACAAGCTAGCAGAAAATTTAATATTTATTTACGGATTTCAAAAGACTAGTGAATTTTCATATGAGGTTTTAAAGAGTGATTGTATCTCATTTTTATATGAAACTTTAGGAAAATTTGACCCAACACGCGGAACAAAGGCGTTTTCTTATTTTAATGTAGTTGCTAAAAACTGGCTTATAATACAGAGTAAAAAGACTGCTAAAAATAGAAAACGACACATAAGCATCGATGACACAGAGGGCACGAATGTTCAACATGAATATTTTGAGACATTTTCTGTAGACGCTATCCAGGAATTACGAATAAATAAAGCTGAGTCTATGGCTAGCTTATTTGATCTTATGAGAGAGATAAAATCACGATTAAATAGTGATAACGAGATAGCATGCATCGATGCTATCATGACTTTGTTTAACAAGATAGACGAGATTGATCTATTAAATAAGCGTGCTGTTTTTGTCTATATGAGAGATTTATCAAACTTGAGCCCAAAGCAGCTATCTATAGCAATGTCAACAATTAGAAAACACTATAGAGACCTAGTTAAGGATGACAGGTTTGATATATTTTTCGGAGTTTAAAAATGTCTAAGTCGATAGAAGATGCAATGGATGATGTAAAAAATAAAGATTCAAAGATAAAGAGATTTGCAGATCTGTTAGATTCTCTTGAGAGCACAGAAGATAAGAAAAAACTTTTGTGGAAAGAGATTTATGAAAATGCGCTTAACGATAGAGAAAATGCAGGAGTCTTATTTACCGATCTTCTTGTCCAGTCGCAGGGAAACGCAGCTAATCACACTATGTTTGGCCCTATTATGTCAAAATATCTTGAGAGAATGGCAAAGTCGAATGATCAAATTTTACGACTTGCAGAGCTTATAGCAAAAGAGGATGAAAAGCCTGTTAATGTTGATGAGATATTTAATAAAATATCGGAGTGATCAATGTCTAAAAAATTAAACGTCGGTGCATTTGACAGCTCACAAGGCGTATCGGGCCAGGGCGCAGAGGAGTCTGGTGCCAAGAATCTCGGAAGCAAAACACAAAAAAGTACGGTGTTCTACTCAGTCACTGTTGTAGATTTTATATCAAATCCAGCTGAAGATCTTCTTTTCATGCCGTTAAACGATCCAGCTCTTACGTATGCTGATTCTCTCAAAAAAGGTGTGAATAAGGTTTTAAATCCTGGCTATATTAACAAGATGCCAAGAAACTCTATCATAGGAATAAGAACAACAGATAGAGCAGCTTACGAGGCAACAGATAAACAAAAGCAATATGAGATATTTTTTCCATTTTTCTCTCCGCACCTGTCTCTTCCAGTGAAACCAGGTGAGGAGGTCTGGGTGGTATATGAGCAGGCTGGAAGCCCTGGTGGAATAGGGTATTGGATGACTAGAAAATGTGGATCTCTAGAGGTAGATGATTTAAACTATACTCATGTTCCAAGAGAGACTCTAACGCTTAGAGAGACAGAGTCTCCTGCTTCTAATGCAAAGATAGCCTATGAAGGACAAGATGTAGAAGAGTCATCTAATCCCTTAGGATTTCCTCAAGGCGGTGGAAGAGTCAAGTCAAATAATTTAATTCCAGATATTGATGGCGGCAGCGCATTTGAATACATAGTTGTTAACTCTAACGCCTATCAGACACAATTCACGTCTGAACCTGTGCCAAGATTTAGTAAGAGATCACCAGATTTCACAATACAGGGATCTAACAACACGCTAATTTGCTTAGGAGAGGAGAGAGGAAGAAACTCAGCACTAACAGAAGGCAATACAATCCCTGTTAAAGTAGCAGGTGATCCTGATTTACAAGGAAGAGGGACAATTGACATAGTCGCAGGAAGAAGCGTGCTCTTAGAGCCGCTAGCAGCCAATGAGACTGTAAGAGAGCTAGATACCATCGCAACAACCTCAGAAGCTCTCACTCTAGATAAAGAGGCTGGATTTACAGCAGAGGCACTAGATACAAAGACAAACCCTACGCTTCCCGCTGCTGTTGGAAAGAATGCTAGAGAGAAGGATGAGATTGATAAGACACCTGACGTGACAGAATCTAATAAGGATGGTGATAACCCTGCAGAGGGAGATCCAGACTTCGTAAATGACCTCTCGAGAATATACGTCTCGATGAAGACAAGCGTAGACGAGAACTTTGAGATAGAGGCAGCTGATACAGCTATGGCGATGTCTGATGGAGAGGTTCCCGGCATAGTTATAAAGTCAGATCAGGTTAGGATCATAGCTAGAGAGGATGTTAAGTTCATGGTTGGGCCTGCTGATGATGGATCTGCTATTGTATTAAAGGCAAACGGTGACATAGTCTTTATACCAGGATCAAAGGGCGTCATAAAGCTCGGCGGAGATGATGCAGACAAGGCTATTGTATGCACTGATGCACCCGCTCCGACCGGTCCGACAGATGAGTCTGGCTTGGTGACAGGCATTCCAGTCATGACAACTATGGGAGGTGCTATAGGGATTGGAGAGGGTAGCGGTTTTGGAATGTTTTCAACGAAGGTGGTTATAAAGTAGGATGGGTTCTCTTGATGGCGATGTTCTAAACGTTCTTGATAGTGCAGGAGAGATCTCGGATGTGGGTCGAGCTAGGCTCATAGCACAGACGCAAGGGATAATGGCTGTAGGTCCAGGAGCAGCAGCAGGAATTTTAGCACTTTCCGGAACAGATGTAGAATTTGATATAACTGACATCATAGGGGTCGTATCTTTAGGTGCAGTCGGAGCATTGCTCGCAGCTGCATTTGGGAGAGATACACTTGAGGAACATCAGACTGACTATGAGGCGTGGCATAGGATCATGGTGGATGGTCTTTATAAAGGGCTTGCAAATGGATTTAACATAGACAGCCAGTATCCTATAACTCCTGTGATGGATCCAACATTTATTGTTATCATGGTCATAAACTGGGTTCTAGAGAAGCTTCAGCTAGAGATAGATGTGGATATAGACATTCCCACGATATTGATAAATCTTCCTGCTATAGTTTTATTGATTCCTACAATACCTGGCGACTGTGAAGCATTCATAGATATGATTAAACTGTGCGGTAAAAATGACGACTTTTCGTCTGATCCGGATGATGACGGAAAAAGCATATGTGATATATTTCCGATAACAATTGAGATGCCTGTCATACCCCTTCCTTCGATGCCAGAGCTTCCAAGCTTTGCGATTCCAGGTATAGCGCTACCAAGCTTTCCCTTTGGTCTTGTCATGCCTGGGCTACCTGACATTCCGGGATTTTTTATTGAGCTATTTGGAGCCATTCCTGCGTGGTTTGCAGAGCTAGTGCTTGACTTTACTGTGAGCTTTCCTGAATTTTTGGTAGACATACCAGCATTTATAGAGTGGATCATACAGAAGATAATAGAGCTTATAATGAAGGTCATGGCAGCTGTAGCTGGATATATAGCTTTTGTAGCTGTTATAGCAGTAATTATTAAGGATATGGTCGTGTGGATAGCTGTTGATCTTATAGTCGCTGTGCTAGGTCCAGGAATGATAGCGGCATTTGTTGCAGGAATATTGGGATATTAACGCTGCATATTCAATGTACAGCATATTTATTATCTGGAGGCATCAATGGGAAAGAGAGATATATCTTTCAGAAGTGTCGGAGAGCAGACAGGTGATCAAGATCTATTAAAAGAAGTTAGTACAGTTCCATACGGAATAAGAACCCCGATAGCCCTGGGAACAGGAAGATCAGGAATTTTTGAGATGCACTATGATCCCATATCGCAGATTGAGGATAATTTAAAAAATTTAATTCTCACAAATCACGGTGAGCGCCTCGGAAATCACAACTATGGTGCAAATCTCAGAATACTGACAGCAGAGCTTAGCTCTTTAGATGATTTTGATACGATTGCGATGGAGAGCATTAGAAAAGCTGTTACAACAAGCATGCCCTTTGTTGAGCTATCATCATTTTCTTCTGACTTCGGAGGAACTGCAGGAGCCACTCCGGGTCCAAAGGACGGTGTTCCAGCAGGAATGGCAAGGGTAGATATGAGAATAAAGTACGCTGTGCCACAGCTAAGAGTTATAGATAGAGTTATGTCGGTTTCGATTTATTGTGCAGGATAACATATGAGTAAAAAAAATAAGGTACAAAGCATTAGAAAAAATCAGAGATCGTATCTCAACAAGGATTTTGATGCATTTAGAGCAGAGATGACGCAATATGGTCAAATCTATTTTTCTGATAAGATCAATGATTTTTCACCAAATGGAATTGCAGGAATGTTCATAGAGATGGCAGCAATGGTGGGAGACAATCTTTCCTATTATCTTGATCATCAGTTTAATGAGCTAGATGTTTTCACTGCGGTAGAAACAAAAAATATTGAACGTCTCGTTAGAACAGCAGGCGTGAAGATACGAGGAGCAGCACCGGCAACAGTTGATGTTGATTTTTATTTAGAGGCACCGGCTGTGCTTAAAAATAATGATTATATGCCTGACGTAAATTCTCTTCCAATAATTCAAGCAGGCACAATATTAGCATCTAGTTCAGGAATAAAATTTGAGCTTGTTGACGATTTAAATTTTGGACAAACTAAAACAAACGGATCGATGATAGCGACATACGTGACAATGAAAGTTGACGCAGATAAGAACCCTACGTCATTTTCTGTTAAAATGACAGGATTGTGCTCTTCTGGAATAGTATCAGGTGAGAAATTTTCTATACCAGATTCATTTATTCCATTTAGAACTATAAGACTTAGAGGTTCTAATGTTTCTGAGATCATATCTGTTATAGACTCTGAAGCAAATGAATACTATGAGGTTGAATCTTTAACTCAAGATACTGTCTATAAGAGAGTTGTTAATGACGGATATGATTCTGACTTGGTTTCTGAAAATATTGAAATGATTCCTGCTCCGTATAGATTTATAACTGAAACTAGTAGAAAAACCGGCGCCACGACAATTCGATTTGGCGGAGGAAGCGCCGATTCAACAGATGACGATATCATGCCAGATCCGAGCACAGTCGCTCTGCCAATGTTTGGAAAGAGAAAGACTTTTTCTAGATTTACACTTGATCCAAACAAGTTATTAGAGACTAGAACGCTGGGAATTTCTCCAAGGAGTACAAGCATAACAGTTAGATACAGAGCAGGAGGCGGGCTTAATCACAATGTATCTGAAAAATCTATTACGATGGTGTCTGTTCTATTGACAAAATTTGCATCGTCTGTGCCCGCTGCTACATTGGGATCGATTAGATCATCTATAGAGGTGAGCAATCCTCTTGCAGCGCAGGGAGGTGAAGCAGCTGCTACGATAGACGAACTGAGAGCTACAGCACTGGCATTTAGAAATTCACAGTCAAGGGTTGTTACTCGTGAAGATCTAGTCGCACGAGTTTATACGATGCCAACAAAATTTGGTCGAGTCTTTAGGGTTGGGATTAGAGATAATCCAAATAATCCTCTTGCCGCTGTTGTTTCAATTATAAGCAGAGATTCACAAGGAAAGCTAATAATATCTCCTGACTCTCTGAAAGAAAATCTAAGAACATACCTTAACCAGTATAGATTAATATCTGATGCTGTGGATATTGTTGACGCTAGAGTTATTAATGTGAAAATAGAATATGACGTCGTTATTGACTCAACATCAAATAAAAATCTCACCATGCAAAAGGTAAATAAATTTATCAAAAACTACATGGCAATTGAAAATTTTCAAATAGACCAGCCACTGGTAAAATCTGATCTTATAAATATTATTTTAAATACGCATGGAATAATATCTATAGTTCGATTTAAGGTTTCAAGTTTAGCCGGCACAGTAGGAGAAAATCAATATTCAAATGAAGGATTTGCTATTAGGGCAAACACAGATAGAGGCTTGATAATTCCTCCGCCAGGTTCTATATTTGAGATAAAATATCCCAAAGACGACATTGTGGGAACTGCGAGATAAAGATGTATAGAATTTTAACAGCTAGTAAAGACACATACGTCACTGATAAGATTATTAACAGTAGCTTTAGAGCAGTTGATGCTAATGTGGGAAAAGCAGCTACACTCGACTTGTTTAAGCTATATGCAGAGTCAATATCTGGATCAAATGCGAGTCCAATTGAGATTAGCAGGGCTCTAGTCAAATTCAATCTTGATCCGCTCAGGCAGCTAACGGGATCATCTCTAGACATAGGTCACTCGTCATTTAAATGTACGTTAAAATTATTTGACGCCTACGGAGGGCAGACAACTCCTTCAAATTTCAAATTGATAGTATTTCCATTATCACGCTCATTTAACGAGGGTGTAGGCCTAAACGTAGTTGATTTTTCAGATCTTGATTCATGTAATTTTTTAACGTCATCTGTGACAGGAACAACGCCTGCGCTATGGCACCATTCAGGTGCAAATAATCAGGGCTTACTTGGATCAAGCAATATCGATATAATATCTAGCGGAAACTTAAAAGACGGCGACGGCGTAGTTAACTTATGGAAAGCTCAAACATTCGCATCAGGAGAAGAGGATCTCTCTATAGATGTAACAGCAATAGTTTCTGCAACACTTAAAAATATAATACCAGATCACGGATTCAGAATATCATATTCAGGATCTGAGGAAACTGACAGGGTGACAAGATTTGTTAAGCGATTTTCATCGACACAGTCATCAAACTATGCAAAGCGCCCCAGATTAATTGTAACATATAATGACGCCATTCAAGATCACCACCAGATATTTTTATTCAACGTATCTGGATCTCTATTTATTAATAATGATCACAGAGGTGTTCCAGCAAACATGCTCTCAGGATCAGCTCTGACACAGATAACAGGATCAAATTCCTTATTATTAGAATTAAGATCAGGCAGCAATGACAAGAAAACACTTTTT
>Ga0209434_1001472_pt1 | contig 10638 bp, 13 predicted proteins | sample ETNvirnome_2_300_FD_184068 | JGI IMG/M metagenome (GOLD analysis project Ga0209434, IMG submission 184068) | Marine viral communities from the Pacific Ocean - ETNP_2_300 (SPAdes) (version 2) | ecosystem: Environmental > Aquatic > Marine > Oceanic | place: Pacific Ocean | collected 2013-06-22 | reverse complement strand
GGAATGCATGGGAGGCGTTGCTGGCCATCTGAGCCACTTACAAGAGAACCTGGACTTCACATTCGGGGATCTAAAATCAATCTTACAAAGCGTATCTACTGGGGAGACGCCGGCCATTGAGAAAGTCGATGGTCAGAACATTTTCTTTAAATTCTTTATCGATCCCGATACCGGTAATATCCGTACAGCCAGGAATGCTGGTGACGTGAAAAAGGGTGGGATGACTCCCGCTGAATACGCGTCGAAATGGGAGGGGCATCCGGCAGGGGAGGGTTTTGTTGCTGGATTTGAGGCGATTGATAGGGCGTTGGGTCGGGTAGGTTCTGATACCCTGACTAAGATTTTCGAAGCCGGTGATAACCAGCGCTTTGTCAATGCTGAGATCATTTATACCGGAAATCCCAATGTCATCAATTATGGCGCCGACTATATCGTTCTCCATAACTTACAGGAATTTGATCCGACCGGTAAGATGGTGGATGTACAGCTCCAAGGAGGTGAGTTTAATGAGCTGGTAAATGCGATTGATGACTCCCAGCAGGGATTGGATCAGGAGACCTGGCAGGTCGTGGGCCCACAGATCGCCAAACTGAAAGACATGACCGGTACCGATGTACTGGAGAAATTTAGTGGGGAAATTGATGCACTCGGTGTTACCGATGGGCAGACACTGGCAGAATATGTCGAAGAGAAGTTACGCACAGGTCTAATCGGTGATCTTCCAATTTCTATTAATAAGCAGGAGGATCTGATTAAGAGGATCATCGGGGTCGGCCGAGGGGTGGATTCTAAGGAGTTACCTGCAATCGGTGATATCAAGAAGGGCATCTCGAAAGATGTGCAGAAACAGGTTTCCGCCCTGGGCACCCAGACGAACGCAAAGAAGACGATTGCGGCGGTTCTGGTTCCGGTTGAGAAGGCCATCCACAACATGGCGGTTGAGGTCCTACGGGATCTGGAGTCGGCTCTGGTTGAAGATTCGGGGATGGAGATTGAGAGACTCAAGGATGAGCTACGGACCGCTAGAGAGGCAATTGAGTCTGCCACAGACGCAGACGCGGCTAGCCGGCGAGAGATGCTGGAAAAACAACTCGATAAGCTGGGCTCTTCCGAGAACGTTGCCTCCACCCTGGAAGGAATCGTGTTTGAACAACCACCCGGAAGTAAGGCGTTGTACAAGCTCACCGGGGCTTTTGCTCCGTTGAATCAGATTATTGGTCGAGCAAAACGCATGCCAACCGGTCAAAATGAGGCGCTGTTACGTAATTATGTAAGGATGGCCATACTGGTAGGATGAAGATGGACAAACAGTTAGTAAAATGCTGGGTTAGGGAAATTTTGCTTGTTGAACAAGCAGACAAGGAATTCAAGCTGGAATCTGGTAAACTTTATAACTGGCAAGATTTTGAGGAAGCTCTTAGCATACCGCTAGCGGGATCGCAGGGGGTAGGGCCGGGTGAAAATCGATTGGCCACTATTTTGATGGGTAAAGTTCAAGGGCAATCTCAATCGTTTGATTTGCAGGTCGGTAGTGACCAATGGGAAGTAAAGGCTCCTGATTCTCAAGGGACTATTCGACCAGGCACTGAGGGATTAAAGGCTTATGCACCACTTAATAATGTTTTGACTAGTGCGTTAAAAGAGCTGCAGGAATTTGTAAATGACCCCAGAACAAAAAACATCATTCCTGAAGATGCCTATGAGAAATTAGTTACATTTGTTGAATTGAACGCCGATAAAATAGAGAGGGGTGAAATAACTCAAAATCGGTTTAATGAAATTATTACTGCTTTTGAATTGGCCGGCAAGATTATAAAAGACTTGGGCGGAGATGCAATATCTAAAATTGAAATCGGGGGCAAAAAATATGAAGTTACACCTACAATTATGGTGAGAATTTCTAAGCTTTTAGGATTGTCGGAAGAGGATATTGAAGAAGAAATGGGGGAGGCTGCTGAGTCATCATTAGCACTTTCGGTATTAAGCAATCCGGTCTTTTTAAACCCTGAAGAGCTTGAGGAAATGTGGAATGATTCAGTGAAACCAGATGAAGTGTTTGATTTAACTGGGATTATTTTAGTAAATAAGACCGGGTTTATGGCTGTCAGGGCTCCTTACGGGGATAATATTAAATTTACACGTGTAACTCAATCCAAACCTAGATTTAAAGTTCCTATGAGTGGTGAAGGTAAAATGGTGGAAGCCGTTGAGGATCTACGAGTATTTATCCGTGAAAACCTCCTCCTTGAAGAGCTCACCAAGTCCGACAAGAAGGAGATTGACCGCCTTGCCAAGAAGCAGGCACTCGCTGTTCTAGATAGGGAGGGCTGGGACAAGAAAGAGATAGAGAAGCTGGCCAAGAAACAGGCCGAGGATGCCATCAAGAAGGCCCTGGGCGTCTCCTTTCTGGGAACGAAGGGGAATATCAACCAGTTCGTCTCAGACATCACTCAGGACACGGCTGAGAAATGGCTCAAGGACAAGGCAGCTCAACAGCAGGTGGCGGACATCACCAAGAAGGTGATGAAGAGGCTTTATAAAGCTTTAGCCGTACAGTCTCCACAAATCATTGACAGAATCAAGGTGTAACGAATAATTAAGATAGTGGTGTATTTTCCACACACAAAATGAGAGGAAGTGACCCCATGAGAATTACGAAAAGAAAATTAAAAAGAATCATTCGAGAAGAGGCTCGTCGCCTTGCTGAAGATAGCATTTCCGATGAGCTGGATCATCTTCGCAAAAATATTGATGACGACAAAGACCACATCGATAATCTTGAGAAAGATATTGAGGATGATCGGGAAGAGGTGAAGGATGCTCACGAGGCGGAGAAGAATGAGTCCCGGCGCCGGCGTGGTCGACTTAGCCGAACTCAATTGCGTCGCATGGTGCGAGAAGCCATTGAGGAAGATGATGAAGCCATCGATGAAGCTGACGAAGAACTTGAGGAAACTCATGGCCAGGGATATGATTCACGCGAAGATGAGTCTCTCGGGATGCGTCGTGGAGCAGAGGCTGGGTACGAACAGGGTGAAACAGCACGTCGGGATGATTCTTATGGTGCGTGGGGCCAAAGAGGTCGCCGCCATGAATCTCGCAATCGCCGAGCTTTAAAGCGTAAACTCGCTCGAACCATTCGAGAGACTCTTCGTCGAAGGCGATAGTCATGAGGGTCACAACTCGGCGTTTGCGTCGTCTAATCAGAGAAGCCTTGATCCAGTCTTTATACGAGGATAAGTCTGGGAAGGGTAAATGTCCGAAATCAGGCTGCATCAAGAAAAGTGGTGATAAGTGGAGGATAATCAGCAATAAGACCGGTAAACTCTGGCCGCAACACTATGATACAAAGGGTGATGCGGAAGACATCTTACAGGCTTATCACATTCATAACTAACTGAGGATTTAGATGAAAATCACGAAAAGACAACTAAGAAGAATCATCAAGGAAGAGAAGGCACGTCTGTTGAGTGAGGTCGCCATGACCAACACAGATATCATCAGTGACGTGCAACGCTGGATGGAAGAGATTCGGGAGTTACACACAGCCGCAGGAATAGGTAACTTGGAGACGCCTGACATGGGTGGCCCGGACGACAATCAGACGGAGATGCTTGAGTCAGCGCTGGGGGATGTGATGGAAATCTTCGAGGAGCTAGAATATACACTGCAGACCAAGAGCCTGCGGCGATGATTAACAAGTAGATAAGGATAAGTCAATGAAAATTAGAAAAGCGACGTTAAAAAGAATTATTAGGGAAGAGAGAGCCAGGTTGCTCCGTGAACAGACAACTCCTGCTGAACAGGGTGAGATGGCTGCCAGGGCTGATGCAATGGATGATAACAACACGCACCACTGGCCTCGAGTCGACTGGTCTAACGTGAGTGAGCTTGTTGATAAGTGGGCCGACGGTGAGGAGAAGGCCTTCGACAAGGGCGATCCCTCGATGATGGAACTGGGTGAGACCCCTGCGGAGGCCAAGAAGAACTGGGATTTGCAGGTGGATCAGGGAGCCATGGAGATGGAAGCTGAGCTAACCGCCCGTGTCCGAAAGGTCGCACTGACGACCATGCAAGAGTATACTGATAAATTGATCAACGGCGATTATGCATAATGAAAATCGGATTGATTCCAGTATCTGCTAAGCCCTATCACGCCGGTCATCATGCGTTAGTGACCCGGGCCGCTGGTGAGAACGATCAAGTCATTCTATATGTTTCCATATCAGACCGAAAGAGAAAAGGTCAGATTCCGATCATGGGTGCTGACATGCAGCGTGTCTGGAAGGAGGAATTGGAACCCATTATGCCAGACAACGTTTCCATAGAGTACGGTGGTTCTCCTGTTCGCAATGTCTATGTGGAACTGGAGAGGGCTGACAAGGCGTTTTCTGATGACGTGTATGTGGTTTACTCGGATCCGGTGGACACTGCCCGCAATTATCCGGAACCGAACCGAATGAAGAATTTCGGTGACTTATACTCTCGGGGAAACGTGTTGTTTGCAGCTGAGGAGAATCCTGCAGCTTTCACTCGTGGCGTTGGTACTCCAGATGTTTCAGGTACCGCCATGCGTGCTGCATTAGAGTCATGTGACATTGAGGCGTTTCGCACAGGAATGCCTACAGGGGTCAATGCTGAGAATATCCGGAACATCCTATGTCCTGCGGTGCAGGAACGCCTATTACGAAAATATGTAAGAGCTTGTTTTATGGGATAGTCTTTCCCGTCTTTTCCGAAATAATTATAAACGTGTGATATGAGAGGGTTACTGTTATCGATATGCAGATACCGGATCGCATAAGGGATGAATTGGCATTGGCGGAAACTCATGGTCTAAGATTTAGGGAGTGGATGATTATGAAAAAATATCTGCTTCGGGTTTTGCCGCCTAAGATGAGAACTCATTTTTCCACACGTGATTCGCACACAAAACGACAACACCTGAATGAGTTTGAAAATTGCTTGATTGAATATTATCGAGCTCAAACAGGTAATAGATTGAGGTTACCACATGACGATGCAGAATGAAGAACAATTGGTAAGAAAATGGGTGAGACAAATATTAAAAGAATCCGGACATTTTCGGCTGGTTGAACAAAGCGGTGAAGATTTGGCAAATACATTCATTGCTCCCTTTACGGATGTTTTCAAGACCGCACAGGTAGCATTTAAGGATGTCTTGACTAGCGCAAAGTATACATTTGATGTGCTAGTTACTATCGATCCAGTAAAACTACAGGCTCTACGCAATAACTACAAGGAACGGAAAAAGAATATAGCTGACGAATATACGACAGTTATGGCTCCGACCTGGGAAGCGCTCGATAGTGATGACGTGAACCTTGTTGGTTTTATGATGAACCCAATTGGGTATTTAGGCGCTGCGGCTATCATGAAAACAGCCGGTAGTGTGCCAGATGTGGTCGATTATTTTAAGGAAGCTGGTTTTGGGGGTGGCCCTTCTGAAAAAGAGAAGGAAAAATCAGGCGATAAGATTAAAGAACCCAAGGGTATTATTGGCCATGCCTTCGGTGCTCTTAAAAAAATATTTTTTATGGATGCCCATATGCCCATAGGGTCATTAATGATAGAACAGGAGGGGGATGACAAAAAGGAATCCAAGACTCAAAAGAGCGCAGACATGATAAGCTCTGCGTTGGAAGAGGTCGGAGCTTTAGATGATATTCGAGATGCTTCGAAGGAGATTTTAAAAACAACCGAAGATTCCCTGAACGAGCTTGTGGGACTTTTTAAACCCAATACCCAAATTATTGAGAAAATTAGTACCGCAGCTAATATGGATGAGTTGTTGGGAGCAATAAAGGAGGCCAAAGCAGCTGGTTTAGAGTTGGGAGGAACAAACGAGAATCAGATTAAGGGGGATATGGAAAAGCAAGTTAAAGAATTTTTGAATGATGAGAAATCACGAAACAAATTCATTGAACAATTAGCTAAACGAGAGGGCATTGAAGCATCCGAAGAGGGAGAGTTGCCCGAGATTGCTCCTGAGAAACTACTAGAAGAGGCTCAAAAAGTTTTTTTTGTTAATTCTACTCAAAGCATTAGGGAATCCATGGAAAACTCTAAGGCAGAAATTAAGAAACAAATTGGTGAAGAGATTAGTATGCTGAAGGAAGGGTTGGGGATTGATGATCAGTCTATAAAAATGATAGAACAGACCGCAATAGGGAAACAATTACTGAATCTATTTAAAAATGCAGAACAAGAGTTAAACGTTTGAGTTTTTTTATATAATTTTTGATTCACTAGACTGAACGGGAGAGAAGAATGAGCGATAAGCACTGGATGCCTGAGATTATGTATGAACAAGTAGACGGGGGACTAACATCAAAAATTCCCTTTATTACCGTTCCGCAGTCGGAACAGATGCCCCAAGTACTTTATGTTTTTGAATCTCGTGATACAGGTGAGGTTGAACCTGATTCTGAGGGAGAAGAGTTACCGGTAACTGAAATAACTTTGCATCAATATGCGGATATGGAGGTTCTTAAGAAAGGGTTGACCGATATCGAGTATGATAATGTTCGGTGGGTGTTAGGCCTAGGCCCATTTGCAGATGCTACCCAAAAAGGAAAAGAAATTACGCAAAATATCCGCCAAAGATTAGAATAATACACATCTCATATAAAAATTCTTTTTATGTGCAAAATTCATTAATGTGTGATAAAATAATTCTAGGGAATCGATAAAATATAGGAGGTATCCTGGATGAGTTATCTTACGCGTGGTATGACCCTAAATGCTTTACAAAAAATGCATGCATTTCATAATGATATTGTAAGCTTATATAAGCAACACAATATGGATTTGTTGGGTAATCTGGGTCGCCGTAATATTGTAATGTCTCAAGCTCAGGAAAAATTCTTTGCCCAAGAGTTATCCAGGAGCTATTCCGGTGTGATAGATGACGGCAAGACCGGGCAACCTGATATTATTATTGAAGAGCTTCAGAAGGAGCTAGAGTGTAAATTAACTAGTCGTCACAAAGGTGGGGGCTTGAGTTTTCAGTCTGATCATCAAACCCTGGTTCAAAAAGGTGAACTTGATTATTTATACGTTATTGCTAATGAGACTTTTGATCAATTTGTAGTATTACACTTTGAGGGTTTAACGTCATATGATTTTCGGGCTCCTTCCAATGGGTCTAGGGGGAAAGTGGCCATGTTTAAACACCGGGGTATGAAAAAATGTCACGTCCCTATAGGAACGGTTATAGATCTTAACAAGATAAATTTAGAAAAATTAGCAATTCGCTTACAGGAAGCAAAGACTGAGCACCAGACAAAAATTATTAAAGAGAAAATAAGGTACTGGTCAGAGATTCCTAATAAATATAGATTTGAATTTGAAGCACTTTCGACGTTGCAGTAATAGTTATTAAAGTATGACATGTAGGAGATCCACTTATGAAATTTGACGCCAACCGCCTATCAGTTCTTTCCGGATTAGAAGATGTTAGTAAGGGAAAAATTATGAATGAATCCCGAAAGAACAAATCTCTTAATGAAAATAAATTGCGTAAAATAATTAGAGAAGAAATACAGGCATATCTAAATGCAAAAATTTCCGGTGAAGAAAAACAAATCGATGATGGTCTTCGTCATTTAAATTTGGGAAGAGCAATGGGATACCTAAATGTCACCCCTCCTTATGCACAACAACATGTTAATAAATCATTCTCACGTGGCCCCGGTCGATCATTCGGTTTCGGCGGTCCTGGTTTTATGTAATTTTAAATTATAAAAAATGAATTAGGTGATTATTGTTAATCCGGAAGCGGTGATGCATGCATGATGTTGGTCAAGTTTTATATATTGTTCTTACAAAAAAGCACAAAGTAATTCCCGTGAGAATTGCAGAACAAATTGTTCGTCGTTCAATTAACGGTGAAAGTATTCAATATTTAGTTCAGGTTCCAGGCAAGTCTCAGTTAATGGATCTTAAGTCTCTTGGGGTAGAGGTTTATCCAACACTTCAAGAAGTTAGGGAAAAATTGCGTGAGAATATTTGGAAAGCCGTTGAAGATATGATGCACAAAGCGGAAGAGCTCACACGGGAGACGTTTGGGGATGAACATCTTATATCTCCAAACTTGGATTCGTCAATACCTCAAGACGCATCTACTAGTTTACGTGTAGTTCTAGATAGTGGTCAAGTGGCCAATGTTAATATCGATGATACCATATTGCAACAAACAGATTAATAACATTATTTTTAGCGTTAGGTGATTTAAATGAAAGTTGTTTTTTTAGATGGTTATAACTTGATTCATCGTGCACGTCATTCATTTAAAGTGGGAGAATATTCTACTGTCTATTCATTTTTTAGAAGTTTGAGGCCATTGATCGAAAAACTAGATCCTGATTTTGCTTATTTTGTTATTGAGGGCACGCCGCAGGATAGATTTACGCTATATCCGGATTACAAAGCCAATAGGCCAAAATATAAGGATCATGAGTCATTTACGCTACAGAAGAATATTATAATTTCAATACTTAAATCTTATTTTCCAATGGCTGTTGTGAAACATCCTTTTCATGAGGGTGACGATGTTATCGGTAATTTGATTGAGCGTTTTCATGCACGTGATGAATGTGTGGTGGTCTCTACAGATACGGACTTTTTACAGCTTTATAATAGGTGCAATAATGTGGTTATTTATAACCCTATTACTAAAACTACCGTTAGTGCGCCACACTATGATTATGTCAAATGGAAAGCTTTGCGCGGTGATGCATCTGATAATATTGCCGGCATAAAGGGTGTCGGCGATAAAAGGGCTGAAAGCTTGGTGCTTGATGAAAACAAATTAATCATGTTTCTATCTCAAGACCCTGAGAGAGAAAAGTTGTTCGAGCTAAATCAGAAACTTATTCAATTTGCTGATATCGGTGATCAAATGAGCTTATTAGAAAGTTCTCTACCCGATATTGAGTGGGACACTGTTAAACAAAAATTTGATGAATTTGAGTTCTATTCAATTACAAATCCAAAATCATGGATAAAATTTCATAGTACTTTTTCAAAACTTCAACGAAACTATTCATGATGGAGATTAGTCATGGAAAAAAATCTAGATAGCGGTGATATACAAAAGCTTCGTGAAGCCAGTTTGATTAATGAAAATGAAACTGCCTTGAAGATTGGTGACCTGATCGTTGCCGAAAATGTAATCACAAAAGTAAGAAGGGTTCTAAACACAGGGAATCTTTTGCTCGAATCACATCGCCGCATTTTGAGGGACTGATGGATCAAGGAACATTTAAATCTCTTGTATTCAATGATGATGCTAGGGATCAATTGATTAAAGGCGTAAATTGTCTTGCAGATGCTGTTAAAATAACGATGGGCCCTAAAGGACAAAATGTAGTAATTGAACGGCCCGGGCAGTTGCCACATCTTACCAAAGACGGGGTTTCTGTGGCTAAATCTATTAATTTGCGCGACAAGTTTCAGAATTTGGGCGTCCAGATGGTAAAAGAGGCTGCTTCTAAAACTGCTGAGATGGCTGGGGATGGCACTACGACGGCAACGGTATTGGCTCAAGCAATTTTTAGCGAAGGTTTGAAAATGATAGCTGCCGGATATTCATCTACGGAGATCCAGCGAGGGATTGAATATGCTAGTGGCCTTGTTATTGAAGGACTAAAAACAAATGCTGAACCGGTTTCAGACATGTCCGACATTGTGAAGGTGGGAACCATATCTGCCAATGGGGACGACGAAGTCGGAAAAATGTTGGGTAATGCCATGAAAAAAGTGGGTAAGGAGGGCATTATTACGGTAGAGGAAGGGAAAGGGTTTAAGACAACGTTAGATATTGTCGAAGGCTTAGAGATTGATAGGGGGTTTTTGTCTCCTTATTTTATTACTAATCAAGAAAAAATGGCGGCCATTTTAGAGAATCCAGTCATTCTTCTTATTAATAAGAAACTTACTTCTCTTCAGGAGATCTTACCTCTTTTAGAAAAAGTTAATCGGCTTCAAAGATCTCTTTTTATTATTGCGGATGATATTGAGGGTGATGCTTTGCATGGCCTTGTGCTTAATCGAATGAAGGGAACCTTAAATGTGTGTGCCATTAAAGCACCAGAGTTTGGGGAGAATCGTGTTAACGTGTTGAATGATCTGGGGGTGCTTTTTGATTGTGAACCGCTTACGGGTTTAGAGAATAATAAGTTAAATGAAATATCATTGGACGAACTCGGTAAATGCAAAAAAATTATTTCCACTAAATATAAAACAGTTTTTGTAGATACCGGTGGTACAAAAGATGCATGTAGTACTCGCCAAAATGACATAAGGGAGTTATTAAGTGATCCTACATTGGATGAAATTGAGCGCCAGGAGCTATCACGTAGAATGGAGAGACTTGCTTCCGGTGTAGCCGTTTTACACGTGGGTGCCGTCACGGAAGTTGAATTACACGAAAGAAAAGATAGGGTGGAAGATGCTTTACATGCTACACAGGCTGCGTTGGAAGAGGGAGTAGTACCCGGGGGGGGAATTGCTTTAGTTAGAGCAGCCGAATGTATAAAGAGATCCAATGATAGGCAGTTTAGCGAAGATTTTAGGGTTGGGATGAAAATTGTCCAAACAGCATGCCATGTTCCC
>Ga0209434_1001470_pt1 | contig 10656 bp, 3 predicted proteins | sample ETNvirnome_2_300_FD_184068 | JGI IMG/M metagenome (GOLD analysis project Ga0209434, IMG submission 184068) | Marine viral communities from the Pacific Ocean - ETNP_2_300 (SPAdes) (version 2) | ecosystem: Environmental > Aquatic > Marine > Oceanic | place: Pacific Ocean | collected 2013-06-22 | reverse complement strand
TACGTTTTTCGTTAACAATTGGCGGCATCAAATATAGATTAACAGAAACCGAATTGGATGTTTTAGATTTGCCAATAAACGAAATCCAGCCTTTAGAGGCAAATAGTAAATTATTATTATGTTTGATAAATAATTTAGTAGATGATAATAATTTTAGAATAATAACAAAATATATTTATCCTCTTAATAAAGTATTGGCGACTTTGGGAATCTATAATGATATGGCGTTTATACCTTCAATTGGCGAATTAATAGCAGAAGATGCTTTTGAAGATAATGACTGGCCCCCCACTGGTAAGCCGGGCAAATATGCAACTGTTGGCACATCAACGGTAGAAATTGAATCTGGCGCCGATGGCTGGGCTCCTCTTAAAGAAAGAAGCCCAGGCCCCTTTGCAGGAAATGGGCTTTTCTTGCTTCATTATGATAATTGGGATCAAAATCTCTTACTTAAATCCCGCTTAAGAATTAAAAAATTATTTAATGCATTTTATAATTCAAGAGACTTCGATCCAAATGATACAGATCAGGATAGTCCATCTGAGAGTTTTATTGCCAGCCAACGTGCTACTTATAAACCGAGTATTGGACAGAATTTATTGCCATGGTGGAAGAGAAGGTTGCTCAGAACAAATCCATTTAATGCAAATGAAGAACTTTGTCCAAAAAAAGATAAAGAGTGATATTTATTAAGAGGTATAATTTATGTCTTCTTACAGTGTAGGATTGCCATTAACATATGATTCTGGTAATGGCTTTACCATGCTTAAAAAATTAAAAAATGTTATAAAGCAAAATTTAAAAATGCTTTTATTGACCAATCCGGGCGAGAGAGTTATGGAACCAGATTTTGGTGTAGGTATGAAAAGATATTTGTTTGAATCGTTTGGAACAGATGTTTTTTCTAGAATTGATTCAAAAATAAGAGAACAAGTTTCGCGATATATGCCGGCTATTTCAATTACAAGAATTAATTTCCACACTATTGATCCAGAAGGCAGTCGAATAGCTTTTTCTTTAGAGTATTCTATTCCGGCTATAGCGACAGCAGATTTATTAGAATTTACTATTTAATATTAAAAGGAATTTTTAATTAATGCCTGATGAACAAAAGAAAATTTTACCTATAGATTATACTCGTAGAGAATTTAATTCTATTCGAGATGATTTACAACAAATAGCAAAAAGATTCTATCCTGATACGTTTCAAGATTTCAGCGAGGCTTCTTTTGGCTCATTAATGATAGATGCCGTTGCTTATGTTGCAGATCAGATGTCGTTTTATCTTGATTATAACGTTAACGAAACGTTCCTTGATACTTCTTATCAGTACAACAATGTCTTAAGGCATGGTCGGATCCTTGGATATAAGAATCAAGGGCGCCCGTCAACTTACGGTAAGGTGGCACTCTTTGTTTTGATACCGGCTTCTGCTACCGCCATAGGAACAAATACAAACTATATTCCTATCTTAAAACGCGGCTCTCGTTTTACATCTGATACTGGATTAAATTTTGTTCTAACTGAAAATGTTGATTTTGCAAATCCAAAAAATCAAGTTGTGGTGGCGCGCACCGATTCGTCTACAGGCGCCCCCACTTATTACGCTATTAAAGCATATGGCAATGTGGTATCGGGATTTTTCTCACAAGAAACAGTCAATATTGGAGACTTTAAGAGATTCAGAAGGCAGGAGCTTAAAGCCAATAACATATCTGAAATTATTTCAATTAAGGATGCACAAGGAAATGAATATTTTGAAGTTGGCTATTTGTCGCAAGATATTGTCTTTAAAGAGCTAACGAATGCCAATTTTAAAAACGATAATGTCCCTTCCGTTTTAAAACCGTTTATTGTTTCTAGAAAATTTGTTGCAGTTCAAGAAAAAACAAAAACTTTTCTTCAGTTTGGCTCTGGAGAAGCGGGACAATCTAATGTGGCTGCGGATCCTCAAAAAGTGGCCTTAAACATCTTTGGCAAAAGTTATGTTACTGATACCACTTTCGATCCATCAAAGTTATCTAAAAATCAAAATTTTGGTATAGTTCCCGCCAATACGACTCTGACGATTATCTATAGGGTTACAAATCCAACAAATTCTAATGTGGGGGTGGGCTCTCTGAATACAGTATCGAGTAATAGAATGAATTTTAAAGATCGTGCAGATTTAACTAATACAACAGTACAGGACGTAATTAATTCTTTAGAAGTTTCTAATGAAGAGCCGATAGTCGGTAATGTTAGTTTGCCAACTACTGGAGAAATTAAAAGAAGAATTTACGATACTTTTCCAACTCAAGATAGAGCAGTGACACAAGCCGATTATGAAAATTTAACATATAGAATGCCGGCCAAATTTGGCTCCATTAAAAAGGTATCAGTACAAAGAGATCCAGATTCTAATAAAAGAAACTTGAATCTCTATGTTATTTCTGAAGATAATTTTGGAAAATTGACAGCTACGAACAGTACTATAAAGAATAATTTAAAAATCTGGCTGAATAATTTTAGAATGCTCAACGATACAATCGACATTCTTGATCCTTTTATACTTAATATCGGGATTGATTTTGTAATCACCACAACAGTTGGCGCTAACAAATTTGATGTACTTGAGAAAGCCATGGCACAACTGAAAAGCAAATATGCCGCCCCTTACAATATTGGTGAACAATTTTATATTTCTGAAGTATATCAAGAACTTAAAAAAGTTACTGGTGTTTTGGATGTTGTAAAAGTAAAACTTAATAGCAAACAAGGTGGCAATTATGGTGCGGCTTCAATTGATATAAATGGTAATTTGTCACCTGATGGCAGTTATTTGATGGTTCCCAAGAACGCAATATTAGAGATAAAATTCCCCGAAGTAGATATAAGAGGTAAGATTAGATAATGGCGATTAAAAGATATACAGCCGATGCTGACACGACAATCGTTAATGCCTTTCAGTCTAATTTAAAGACACGCGGTACTGGCTCCAACGCCGGCGCCGCCGATGTTCTGGAGACCTTTTCAATATATGATCGTCAAGCAACCGGGTCGCAGGAACTTTCAAGAATCCTTATAAAATTTCCAATAGATGATATTACTTCCGATAGGACTGCCGGTACAATTCCGGCTAGCGGAAGTGTCAGTTTCTATATTCGAATGTATAACGCCAAGCATTCAAAAACCGTCCCAGAAGATTATAAATTGGTTGTTGCCGCCGTTTCACAAGCTTGGCAAGAAGGTGTTGGTTTAGACCTTGAAACCTATAGGGATTTGACTTACGGTAACACTGGCGCTAATTGGATGTCGGCGTCTAACACAGCGCTGTGGACAAGTGTTGGCGGTGATTATATCACAAGCTCGGAATATGTCTATGAAAAAACGTTTTCAACTGGACTAGAAGATTTGGAAATTAATATATCTCATTTGGTTGAAAAATGGATTGCCGGCACTCAAACAAATTATGGAGTAGGCGTCCATCTATCGGCTAGTTATGAATCATATTTTTCACAATCTAGCGGACGAAATAGTGGTAGCGTAGTATTCAATGCCGATGGCGCCACAAAATCTTATTACACAAAAAGGTTCTTTGGAAGAAATTCGCAATATTTCTTTAGGCGCCCCACCATAGAAGCAAGATGGAATGACGCCGTTAGGGACGATAGGGGTGATTTTTATTATAGTAGCTCTCTCGCACCCGCCGCAGATAATCTAAACACTTTATATCTTTATAATTATGTTCGTGGCACTTTGGTAAATATCCCAGACCTTGCCCCGGCCGGCAAGATTTTGGTTAGTTTATTTTCGGGCTCAACAGAAAACACAGTGCCCAGTGGTTCCAAATTGGTATTACATGATGGCAACACAAATGTTACAGGCGGCTGGGTATCTACTGGTATTTATTCGGCTTCTGTGTGCGCTACAGCGTCCGCTGCGCCATTGACAGAATTGTTTGATGTTTGGCATACCGGATCCACTTCGGGCGATCGAGCACTAGTTGGTGGTACCGTCTTCGCTACCGGATCCATCACGCCTAGTAAAATCATCGGTGGAATGGCCGCTGCTAAGCCGACATATTATTTAAATATTACTAATCTACGAGGCAGTTATCGCAAAGATGAAACAGCCAGATTTAACTTATATATTAGAAATAAGTATTGGAATCCGACCATATATACAGTGGCAACCACCACACCAATATCTACCACAATTGTTAGCGCTTCTTACAGGGTATTTAGAGTAATTGATGGATATGACGCAATTCAGTATGGTACCGGCTCCGATGAACACACATATTTGTCGTATCATATATCTGGCAATTATTTCGATTTTGACATGAGTTTGTTGGAATCAGGATATTCATATGCGTTCAAGTTCGCTTTCTATGATAATGGATTGTCATCTTGGGTCGAACAACCATACGTATTCAAATTCCGAGTAGAAGATTATGAGTATTAAAAAGCTTTTTAATTCAACTAATAAAAGCAGAAATTATCTTTCCGACGCTAACGAAAAAGATGCTTTTAAAAAAGTAGAATCCGCTCACAACGTCAAACAGGCAATCTCAAAACAGGAAACATTTGAGCCTCAAATTGATTATTCTGAACCGGAGAATTTTGCTAGATTTGGTTCTGCTAAACTGTATTATCAGGCAGCAATGGAAAGGATTTATAATTATTATCCTTATGATGGATCTGAAGCAGAGATAAATCAGTTCCTTAACGAATCTTTGGATATAGAAAAGTATGTTCTTAATAATCTATATCCAAGAACATATGGATATGCAAATTTTGATTCTAGTTCTTATATTGATTTTACGGGTGGTCCCCATACATTAACCAACACAAAAACAGCAAAATTATTTGATAATCCAGCCGCTTCCCAAAGAGGCTATGCAAATGTTTATGATACAGATATATATCAAACCAAAGGCTTACCTTCGGATTATGCTTCTGGCTCTAGGGAATCTAACTTAAAGAGCAATTTTGATAACGGGGTTACTGTCGAATTCTGGCTTAAAGTCGGAACCATAGACGCCAATGATCTGCAAACTGTTCTGGATATAACCAATAATGAAAGTCCAGAACAACGGCTACAGATTCAATTATCTGGTACTTCTGGCAGTCCATTTAGAATTACTCTTAATTCTGGCTCTGTTAGTAGCTCTTTGAATTCAATTGGAAGCGGGCCCACTACATCTTCGCTTACGTCATTCACCCATTGTGCTATAGTTTTACAAAACGTTTCCTCTGCGGTGCAAGCCAAGCTTTATGTTAACGGAGTTCTCGATCATACGACCAATTTGGTAATGGCGACCACTTCTTCCGTTTCGGCATTTGAGCAAAAAAATCTTAAAGGAAGAATTGCGGCGGCTTTTGATGGAACGAATACTTTTTCTGGCTCAATTGACGAATTCCGTTTTTGGAAAGTCGCAAGAAATGGCGCCGAAATTGGTAGAAATTGGTATACGCATGTAAGAGGCGGCGCCAATTCAGATATTTCTAATGCCGATTTGGGCGTATACTATAAATTCAATGAAGGTACAACTGGCGTAACTTCTACAGATAGCACTGTTTTGGATTATTCTGGCCGCATTTCAAATGGAACTTGGACTGGTACCGTATCCAGAACACTGTCCTCGGCCATAGTTGAAGCCAGCGCTAGCGCCGCAGAGTATAAAGATCCAATTATTTATGCAAGTCATGGCGATGTTGATGCCTTAAAAATAAATTTGGAGAAAACTGGCTCTTTTCACGATAGCAACAATCACGCTTCATTTGTAAGTCTAATTCCAAGTTGGGTTTTGGAAGAGCATGAAGAAATAGGAAATACAAATCCAGATATTATTTCGCATATAGTTGGCAGTTATTTCGATAAACTTTATTTACAAATTTCCGCTCTTAAAACATTTAAGCAGCCGTTATATACTAGTAGTTCTGCCAAACCACTACCATTTGCGAAACATTTACCGCAATCTCTAGGCCTTTACACACCTGAAATCTTTGTTGATTCCGATGTCTTAAATAAGATTTTAAATAAAACCGATACACTTAATTTTGAATCAGATTTAAATGATACAAAGAATCTGATATATCTCAATCTTTACAATAATTTAGCTAATATTTTTAAATCAAAAGGTACGGAAAAAGCAATAAGAAATGTTTTAAGATGCTTCTATGTTGATGAAGATTTGATTAGGCTGAATACATATTCGGATAAAGCCACCTTTACGCTAAGAAATAATTTACAACAACGAATAACAAATATAAATTCAATTAATTTTAATACTTCGGGCAATACGGGTTCAGTAATTTACCAGAAACCAGATCCAACGGATACAGTCAATACGGTAGGATTTATTTCTGGTAGCGAGGGGATTGGTTATGAGAATCCGTATGGCTTTACGGCTGAAGTCGATGTCATTTTGCCATATTTTGATCCCACTAACGATAAGTTTGACAGAGAGTTCACAGATGTTTCGATTTTCGGTATGGTCTCCGCTAGCGCAGATCATCCTGACGATACAACAGCATATTCTACAGATAATGTAAATTTCCAAGTTTCTGCCGTTAGAGAAGCGGCTTATTCAAAAAATGTTCATTTTAGGCTTACATCTTCGGCCTCGCCAAGTCCATTCTCTACATTAACAAGTAGTGTCTTCTTTGGGGCCTATGATAATAGTCAATGGAACTTATCTGTAAGAATGAGGCCGAGCAATTATCCATTGGCCGGCCTCGTATCTGGTTCTGGTACCTATACTTATGATTTGGTCTTTAAGGGCACAAATACTGAAATTGGAACTGTTATAAATGAATTTATCGTAACCTCTTCTGTTTCAAAGACAGTTGGACAGAATTTCTTAAAAGCAGCCAAGAGAATGTGGGCTGGCGCCCGCCGAACAAATGTTACTGGAGCGTTACTGGCTAAATCAGATGTTTTGATATCAAATGTCAGATATTGGACGCAATATATTGAAAACGAGGATCTAAATCAACATACTTATGATTTAAATAATTCAGGAATTTCTGCCTCCTATCAGAATATTTCAGCATTGGATTCGAACAATGGCAGTTTAGATATCCTAAACTCCAATACCCTTGCTTTAAATTGGGCGTTTAATAATGTCACGGCTTCTGATAGTGGCGGCAACTTTTATGCTAAAGATATAAGTTCTGGTTCAGCCTTCATCAGAAATAATTATGGCTGGATTGGTAATCTCATGGGATATCAACATTCTTGTTATGGCTATGATTTTGCCGCTAGTTCAGCAACCGTGGTTGATAAATTTACAACAAACAATTTTAGATCTATCGATCCAGAGCAAGTTGTGTCTTCAAACATGATTAATATCTTAACTGAAGATGATAGAGTTTTTGGTTTTGATGAAGATGTTCCAAGATTTCAACACATATTAGAAAAAAGCATGTATGCAGCAATTTCTGAAGAAATGCTTACCTTTTTTGCTGGAGTTGTTGATTTTAATAATCTTATTGGAGAGCCAGTAAATCGCTATAGAGAACGATACAAAAATATAGAAAAACTTCGCGAGGCCTTCTTTAGAAGAGTTACGGGGGAACCTGATGTCGAAAAATTTATTAATTATTATAAATGGTTTGACGATGCCCTGGCCACAGTCGTTTCTCAGTTAATTCCGGCTTCCGCGAAATTCTCCAATAATGTATTTGATACTATCGAGGGTCACGTTTTAGAAAGAAATAAATATCAATCTAAATTCCCGACATTAGAATCTAAACCAGGGGGCTCCATGGAGAGCGGTCACGGCCTACCATCTGCTCCAGGGCGCCCTCCTGGCGCCCCAATTATTGGAATTAATAAAAAGTTATATGATTGGGAACTAAACCATCATCCGGTTACTGATAAACAGAATGTTGAATGTTCTTGGTGGAAAGAAAGGGCTGAGAGAGAAGGAAGTGCTGTAGTTAATTCCGGCGTTACCGTAATTGATAAACAGAGAGATACAATAAAAGATACGATTATTAATGAAAATGGTGATGGCGCCTTATCACTTGTTGACATTAGTGATGGCACTAGGACAACATACAATAGAACAAGTTATGTTAGAAGAAAGCTATCTAAACCCTACAAATTAGGACTTGAGAGAAATTTAGTTATCAAAGGCGGCGTTAATTTCGAAAATAATAAAAATATTCACTATACTTACACCGCATTATATCCTGCAGGGCCAGTAAATCAAGAAGCCGGCGTTTTCGTTCCTAAAAATGTTCTTGTTGGCTTTACCGATGATTTGGTTAACCTGAAGGACTGCGATGATCCGCAACCAGACCCACACAAAAAAATTAAAAGAATTATTAAGGTACAACACGGAAGAGATTGGGAAGATGGCATTGGCTATAAAAATACTAAATCTTCTTTCTCTTTCCCGTTTAATATTATAAGCTCCTCTTTGAGAACTGGTTATAATAAGCAGGTTGTCGATCGAGTAGCTGATGATATAGAAATTGTAAATTTACATAATGATGTTTATGGTCCAGATTTAGAAAAACCAATGCAAGGTCCGTTTACTGATGCTTTGGTTGGGGGACACCAATCAAGACACATTGATATTAATACCGGGAATGACACATACACAAACAGACCAGAAGCTTGGAAAATTTTGCTTGGTCGATGCCCTGTCTTTACGGGTGCCATCGGTATGGTCGGCGCCGATTATCCATGGCCAGAAGCAAACGCGACAGATGTGAGGCCATATCCTATGACTGCTTCACAAAAAGCTGTACATTATAGAGATTTTATTGCCAAGAGACCGGTCAATATTAAGAATATTACTATCTCTGGAAGCTCGAACACAAAATTAGGAAACTATTTTAAGACTTATGAAGTAGTGCATTCATTTGGGGCTTTTTCGAATCCAAGAGCTTTTGTAGAAAATCAGCCAACGCTCCCGCCAAAAGCTTTTTCCACTGAGACGCCTGATGCTACTCAGGTTAAAACATTATTGGATGTTAACGCCCATCACAGCGACCATGTTGATCCCGGCGGTGATTATAGCACGGCTTATCTAACTGGGGCCACCAATAAGTCGATTATTGTAACCAGATTCGCGGCTCCTGGTGGTATCGAAGTTATGACCAAGGGTTATCAAGATTTTAGATCTTCTGATTATTCCGTCTATAACGCACTTAATAATAGAAATTTGTTGGTCAAAAAACCATTCCAAAGCTTTGGAATAGATGTTACTTCCTCGACCGATACTCCCGCCGCCGCGATCGCTTTCAGAGTAAGTGATTTGGGTGGCGAAGATTTTGGATTATATGCCTCTTTGTCGCGGCATGCTTCAAGATTTGGTCGAGACTCTAGACACACTCTCAATCCTATTGGCGATGCAACTACCGAGATTCCTAGTTTACACAAAGTTAATAGAAATAGAAAAGTAAGACTGAAGAGAACAAATGATGGTGACATTTTTGTACCGGAGACAATTACAGTTGCCTCCGCTTCTATGTACGACAATTTCTATGTGCAACATCAAATTCCCAGATCAGATAGGCAATATTCTTGGATTACTTCTTCGGTTACCGGTACCGATATCAGATTTTATGGTTTTTCTCCAACCGACAGCCTTATAGCCGGATATTACAAGAAGAGTGGTACTGATTATGTACCTTTTTTCGATTTTGTTACTGCTAGTAATGTTTTGTTAACAGCGTCTGCAATGCATCTTCTTAAGCAAACAAACTCTTCCAGGCTGAATATTCTCACAACCGATCCGTTTAGCGGCAGCACGGTGGATAGTGGCTTCGCGGAATCTAATACTTTAGGATATGCTGCACGGGCGTCGGGGCTGGAGCCACGCGGTACAGATTATGTTAATCATGCTTTAGGTAGCTCCTCGGGCTTTACGGATACTGATTTGGGCAGTTCCACTAATTATCTTAATCTATTGCTTACAAGAAGGGCGGGAACTTATGGTTGGAATTGGACCAGATTTAGGCAACAAAAACATCCAATTCTAAATTTTGAAAGAAAAAAGAATAAAATATCCGTAAATCGACAAGATTCTATAACCAGATATAGGCTTGCTCCTGTGAGTTATAAGGGTAGATTTACTAGATTAAACGTTTATAGTAATGCCGAAATTGACGAATGTGGCGAAATAACTCCATCTAGAAAAGCAAATACGCTTAATGTCACAGATAATAATCTAAAAGTATCTTTCAATGAGTATGCTTTTGATTCTTTTGTTGGAATAGATCCCTCTTCGATTACAACTCCATTTGATTTAATGACAGATATCATAAAGAAAAAAGAAGATTTTATTTTGAATTGGGTGCATTATAGAGAGAATGTATTCCCTTCATCAAGAAATGAATTCCTTTCAAGATCAACCACCAGAGAAGGCTTTGATAATAAGTTCTGGAGAGCTTATAGCGGCTCCAGGGTTACTTTGGGCAATACGAAAAGGAACTCATTTGGTCTCGTTGTGTCGCAAAGTTCTTGGGTTCTTGACGCTCCTACCGATTTTGCAACCAGAACTAGTGTTCCGACAACGACGCTGGCGGGCGGCCGTTTGGGAAATTGGGATACTGGTAGCGCCGGCGAGTTGCAGAATAATTTATTTCATGTGATGAAGGGAGGCTTTCCATTCCCCGGCGACCCGCGCGAGAACCCGGACTACTACCTCCCGAT
>Ga0209434_1001469_pt1 | contig 10662 bp, 27 predicted proteins | sample ETNvirnome_2_300_FD_184068 | JGI IMG/M metagenome (GOLD analysis project Ga0209434, IMG submission 184068) | Marine viral communities from the Pacific Ocean - ETNP_2_300 (SPAdes) (version 2) | ecosystem: Environmental > Aquatic > Marine > Oceanic | place: Pacific Ocean | collected 2013-06-22 | reverse complement strand
TCTATCAAATTGCTATTCATGTCTTCCAAGCTAGAATTTATCTGGTGAAGTTTTTCTACTAACTTAGGCAGTTGCCTTATAATGATTTCAGCCATCTGCAGACCTGCCTTTGTTTGAATCCAGACTATATCACTCATACTAATCCTCCATTATTTTAGCTATTAAACTATTGATTCTATCTTCAGCTACTTGCTCAAGACCTTTTGGTGGTAAGTCATTCCAGACTATATCATCAAGAGTCCAACTGACTGCTGACTTCTCTGGCTTAACAAAAACAGAAATTGCGAATTTATATACTGCATTGTCTGTCCTTCCAGGTAGAGATATATCTCCAGTATAATACAGAGTGCTAGGTACATTCCTGTCTACTCTAACCTTCATTGACATCAGCATCGCCTCCTTCACAACATTCTGTTTCAAATATAATCTTTACTGAGTTATCAGATGTTGCCATTGGCAAGAAATAGACATCTGTATCTGTTTTTACATTGTTAGCTTCAATAAATGTTTTAGGGATTGTCAGTCTCCCTCTGTCATCCAATTTAGCTTTTCCTATGTACATCATTTTCTTTCTCCTTTTATCTTGTTCAGTTTCCAATTCAGTTGTTTAATATGCATCTCATTCATTTCAATAGCATCAATCATCTTCAGCATATCCTTTTTCATGCTACTGATATCTTTTTTTAATTCTCTGACATCGTGTTTATTTTTTGCATCTTCAATAATGCTTTTACCTAATTTATATTCAGGAGTTGCTTTTATTATATCATTTAGATTATTTATCTCATTTTGTGATATTTTAAGATTAACTATGTCACTCATTTTCTTCCTCTTTCATTACATTGAATGCAGATTTGTTTTGTACATCCATACTTAGGAAATCCTATTAAATATTCAGATAACCTTTTGTACTCTCCAGTAGGTTGCCATACTCTGTCGCACTTTTTACAGATGTATGGCTCATCTTTTTGATACTTTTTAATATACTTTTCAAATTTTCTGGCTGAAGGAGAAAAGTCTGCAGAGCAATCTGTTCTATCAGGATGGTATGTCATTATTTTTTAACTATTCTTCTCAGTTCTAATATTTCAAAATACTGATTAACAATCTTTACACAAAATCTGTTATAAGTAATATACTTATCTCTCTCTTCAGCACAAAGACCTTCTATGTCAGCCATAAGAAGTCCTTCTAATTCTACAGCTGTATCTTTAAGGAAACTATATAACAAACTGTCATCTTTTTCTATTACAGACTTATCTATAGCTTTAGGCTGTACTAATACCTTCTTAGTCTTCTTCATCGAATCTTTCTCCATAATCTGCTACCTTTCTTTCATATGCTGAATAGTCATTAAAAATAATAGGATCATACCTTTCTCTCTGTTCCTCATCACAATCAAAACAGGAATAAAATACAAATATTCCATGATTGTCTAACTTAGGTGTTGCTACCTTAAAATTTCCTTCTATATCATCTTCCTGCCACCATTGTTGTATCTTGCCTTCCTGTATAGCCTTTCCAATACAATATGGACAGTTTTCAATATAATCTTTCATATCTTTTCTTTATTAAAAAAAAGCTGGAACCCAGTGTGATATGGATGATCACAGCATAGTAGGAGAATGGAGTATAAACTACTACTTTGGGTCCCAGCTCATTAACAGGAATCATTTACTTCCTTGGTTTATAGTATTCTTCATACCAGACAAGATAGATGATCCATATAACAAACATCCATCCCATAGATTCAGTACTATCTGCATACTTCAAACACTTTTCAACTGCCTCATGAATCTCCATCATCATTATACTTCCCCTGTTCTACAAAGTCCCACAGGTGAAGTGCTTCAATCATTTCTCCAGCTGACATTTTAATACCATTAGGCATCACTATCTCAGTATCGTATTGTTCATCAAGAACTAACTTAACTGCTTCTTTAGCTGACTTAACAAAGTCAGTATGGATGGGAGGTATGTGGTTGTATTGCAAGTGCCAGACAAGAAATCGGTCCGCATCCAAACCGTTCATCATTTCCCTTGCCTGAAAACTACCCACTAAACACAGATTCTAATATAGGCTTATCACAGTTTACTACTGCCTTTACCGTTTTGTGTTGAACTATACCATCTTCATCTACAAAGTAAGATTCAGGATCAGCTTTCTGAATTACATCCTCATACTCAAGTATACAACTGTCTGGTAAACCCCATTTGAAGTCAACTGTTATATAAACCATAAAGCCACTTATCTCAGTCTCGCCAAAACGACCTTTCAGGTTTAATCCATGTTGATTTGAGTGTTTGTCTAATTTACCCAATCTGGGGAGGATAATCTTAATATTGCTAAATTCCTCCTTAGTAAGATTACTGAATGTAATCCCAGAACCCCAAGTGTATGTTGTTTCCTTCAGTCTTTCCATTCCCATGACACTCTGTATGTCATAAAGAACATCAGACAGCACTTGAATCTGGTGATTCCGTTCCATTATCCTTCTCTTTTCCCAGTTGAGCAGTTTATGATGATTTCTTCCAATCATTTTACAGCTCCTTTTGTTTTAGTTAAAAAAAATCTTTGCAGGGACCGCAATCAGCAATCCCTGCATTTACTGATTAAGTGAGATATAAGGTCATCTTAATCAGGGGTATGTGGAATAATCACAATCTTCTTCTGTTACAGTAAACAGTTTTGTTAATGATAATCCACCGTTTGAACCTCCTGTTTTGTATACAGTAATCACATCCTTACCATCTTCATCTACATGACAGTTTACTTCAACACCTACATTCCAGCCTCTTATATGACTCCAAAAGCCAGACTTAATACCTCCCATTCTGGATGCCTTACCCCTGCTACCTTTAACTTCACCATAGAATCTACTCATGGCTTCATCTCCAGTACAGTTTTAAACACATCACTCCCAGTAAACTTGACAGGTATATCTAGATGACAAAATACAGGATCACCATCACCATCAACATCTGTGGTAATGACATAGCGAATCACATCAGGTCTACCACCATATCCACCATCAAACAATGAGAAGCTGATAGGAAATTTCTTATCCCTATCTAATGACTTGATGTATCTTCTTTTGATCTGTCTGTTAAGGTCTAGTCTTATTGCTCTGTTATTAGCTCTGTTAAGACTCTTCCATGTAAGGTATTCAACTTCTCCCAGCTTTACAATATTACCATTTGGTTTCAGCATCAGAGTACTCAAAACAAATCTCCACTTTCAATCAGTTCTTTAAGTTCCAGTTGTTGCTTGGTATGTTCTACCTCAATCCACTTATCACCAATCTGAGCCATAACTATATCATGTGAATAGACAGAACCTATCTCATCAAACATTCCAATCTCTGAGCCTTTAACATCAATAAGCCTTCTGTCGCCTTTCATGTTATCCATCATAATGCCAGTTACAGGCGGTCCAAGTTGTACTGATTTGACTACTGTGCCTTTTTTAATTTCATTTGTAGTAATCATTTTTCTATCCTTTTCAGTAAGTTCCTAATTACATTATCTCTTGCAGAGTTGTACAGGGTTGAACTACATCCAGAACCAAACATTGGATAGGGTTCACCATGCATTTCTTCTACCTTTTGTATCTGCTCATGTATCAAGCAAATTCTTCTATCATCTTCATCAGGATCATCTAAATGTTTACACTGATGTTTTGATTCTTCCCATGTTCCATAGACACATGGTGCAGCTGTGCAACAGTAACCAGACTGAAAGCACTTAGCTTTAAAATTTTTATCTTCTCTGTTCAATGTATAATGCAATCTTGTTAGCCTTATGTCTGGGCAGTCCTCCGCCACGATAATATCTGCAACCCTTCTTAGGTTTTCTGTATCTTATTTTAAATCCCCATATAGAATTACATTTCTTCATATGAATATTAGCTTTCCTTATCAGCCACCTGAAAAAGAAATTGTTGGGTATTCTATTAGTCAGATGTCCGTATCCATGCTCTTTATAGTAACTTAATCTATTCATTTTCTTCAGCCTCAATCTCCATCTCTATCTGCCTTGCATCATGTAAACCACAACTGCATTCACCATAAATGATTTTATTTAATTCACATCTATCAGGATACTCATCAGCTAACTTTTCCCAACAAATGTCTTTGACTAATTGAAGATTGAGTTCTGCCTCTTCATCTATATAATCCCATATAGTTACTGTATCAGGCAAGTCATCCCAACCCATACCAAATACTCTCAGCAAATAGTTATTACATTGCTTCAGAGTGTTTTCATGTGTTTGTAACATATTTACTCCTGTTTTTCTTTTCCATAATACTTCCAGCCAAAATGCTGAAAGACTCTTTTTGTAAACATTTCATAAAAATCTTTATCAGTTATAGAATAATCATCGGATAACTGTATAATGTCGGTAGCTTCCCAATCAGTTATAGCTTTATTATCATTATTAGTAGCCGACTGTCCGTTGGTTGAGAAGTCGTTAATTAGATTTTTTGATTTCATTAGCTATCAGTTCCTTCCTTCTTTCTTCTTCCCAGACTCTTTGTTGATTAAATTTACTTTTGTTATTTCTTTTCACTCTTGCTGAGTTGGAAAGTTTTTTCGTATGATGTTTAGATACTGTACTCATTTTATACTCCTTATTTTATTTTAGCTTTACCAGAAAGAACTATTACATCGCCCTGTATTAAATTACAATAGCCTTTCTCTCTTGAGAATAAGTTAGATGCTTCCAGATTTGGTAATAACCCTCTCATAGCACCATCTTCATTAACTATCATCTGACGACCACTCTTTGGTAAGTAAATCAGTTCGATGTACCCACCAACTACTTTCTGCATCATATCTAATGTCAGTCTATTCTCTTTTTCATAGATAGTTTTTGCAGTACCAGTCTCATTTGATTTCATACCTAATCTATCAGTTCCTTCAATCATTCTATGTCCTCCTGTATTATTCCTCGCTTTTCTTCTTCAGCTTTATAAATAGGCGGTTCAGGATATTTTAATTGGTTGCCTTCCAGCATTAAAATACACATTTCACTCAATGCACCACTCTCAGCAACAGCTCTATATTCATCGGCTGTAAACATAACAAAGTAAAGTGGCTCATTATCTTGTGGATTTTTACGATAATACTCGTCAGCTTCCTTCTTAGTATTTATCATTATATCCTCCTGTTTACTTGTTTATACAACACTTCTTAAATTTCTTTCCAGAACCACAACTACATGGCTCATTTCTACCAATCTTAATACTTACTTTCTTTGGTAATCTAATTAGTGCCTGTAATCTTTGACTAAATCTTGCTATTCCTTTACATTCCAGCCAAGCATGGTATTTCCCCCATCCACCTATCTTTCTAACAAAGCTTCCAGAATGTTCTCTAAGTTTTAACATTAAATCTCATTTTAAATTCTTCTGTAGATTTTTGTATATATCTCTTCTTATAAGCATATTGCAGTACATTGTTATAAAATTTAAATAACTCCCCATGTCCAGAATAATTGTAGAACTCCTTTGTTATAGCATGGACATACTCATGGATCAGAGTCTTTCTGCATTGTGCTTTATCAAATCCACTATTACCAAAATTCAGTCTAATTCTTTGTTTGTGATAGTTACAATTACCCAGTTGTCTATCTACCTTTTGATAAGATGGTACTATCTTATATGTGTTAAATAGTAACTGTAAACACTCTCCATCTAACATCCAATAATCATCTCTATAATCGTTCCAGACTAATACATCTATCATATGTTCTTGTACTTCTATTTTTAAATCATGGAAGTAATCTGGAAATTTTACACTAACTTGACCTTTCCCGACTTTAAGTTGATTGGGGTCAATGCTAAAGATTTGCATTAAATCGTCTAATTCGGTGTCCATATTTACTCCAGTTAGAATGTAACTTTAAGTCTATATCTCATCGGTCTGAAACTAAAATATCTAATCTTCATCTTGTTTATTCTCAGAACCCATGAGCCTCTTGGGATTCCAGATTTGAACCATGTAAACCTTACCAGATTCTTGTTGCTTTTATAAACATCTATTGCATTGTCAGATGCCTCTTTAGAATACCTCATGTATTCCTCCTGTATTTATTTATCTAGTTGATTACTAAGTAATTTCAAATGTTTTGGCTGTACTTGTTTTAACTTATCTAACAAGTTATCTACACCAACAACACAGAATTTACATACTAACTTAGGTAGAAACAACTTTGTAACTCTTTTATCCTGTCTAACTATTAAATCGTTTACAGAGTGCTTCTTTTCGCATAGATAACACTTTCTAATCACTTTGTTGATCGTAATTTCTATTCTACTACCATTGATGACTTTCAGCTTAACCTTCCAGTCGTCCGAATCAATAGAATCTACCAACAATTTAATAGTCTCTTCTTTGAGTGTTTCTATATTGTTATTAAATTTATCTATAATCATTGTCTTTCCAATTATTCTATGATGAAATCAGCTCAAAAAAAGAAAAAGAAAAAAGCCTCTAATTAAAGAGGCTTTCTTCATTCCTTCCATCAAGTTAATCAACAAATCTATCTAGTTTTCCAAATCGGTGAAACTTGCTACATCGTAGTCTTGGACATATTGAATCATCTTGGACACTTTGTAGAGTGTTATTGATTTGTTTAGAGACTTGTTGAACCGTTTTATCTTATCTACCGTATAAAATCCCTCGAACTTTTTCAACTTATAGCGAGGAACTTTTTTCCCATCTACCTTGACTTGGTTACCGTTTGCATCAAGTTGGTATTTGTCCCGAACGAGAGTAGAAAATGAGATTTTTTTGCCATGTTTTTCATTAGTAGCTTTTATGCTATCTTTAGCTTCTATTCTCATCGTCTCTTGATTCGGTGGAGTATCCATTTTTACGGTTGTTGTTTTGACATCGGTGTTTAATTGTGTTTCTTTGATGCCAAGATTTGCCATGAGGAGTTGCTCATCGGTTAAAGGATTAGCAACTTCCTTAGGTTTTACGGTTGCATTACTTGATGATGTACCTTTTACTTCTTCACTCATGATTCATCATCCTTTGGTTATTATATGGCTTAATTACCATGCATAAAATTAAACCCCCGAACACTTAAAGTAAAGGATTAAATACTTTTTCTTTTCCATTAGATTTTAAACTTCCTCACTTTTTTGTAAAGAGATGTGATTCAATCCAAATTTTCAACCAAAAGCGACCACCATGCCAAGCACATCACATGGGGTAGGGTGGGCAAAGAAACACTGAGACACATTCTAACACTATTTTTTAGAAAGGTGCTTTTCTTCTTATCAATCGTTTCTTATTTTTTAATAGGGGAGAGATTATAGAGAGGGGTCCCTAATAACATAATACTAATTCATGTACTATATTATGTACTAATATATAATACAATACAATATAACAGACTTTCGTATATAAGTCAATACATTTCTTTATGTTGCATAATTGTACAGATATATTTACATTATACCATGTCACAGAGCAAAACTATTAAAAATAGAACTCATTATCTCTATTCCACCGAAGAATTTAATCAGACATACCCAGAGTATGGGAAAATCTTACATTGGCGGTCAGGAAAAGAGAGGGAATGGGTTCTTACTGATGACGATCATGTTGTCCAGATACTTAAAAAAGGTAAAATTAAAGGAGGACAGCAATATATTCGTTGCATAGCTGGTTCTTATGTAACATCTGGTGTTAAAAAAATGTATGGAACTATTTCTGAGAATATTTATACATTTAGTGGTACGAATGAATACCGAAAATTTAAAAGTAAGACTGATTCAACAAGTAGAGAGCATCTTTTTGCAAGATATGTATCATCTGGCAAAGATGTTGTAGAATCATACCTTGATGCATATAATACAACTAATGTAGATTATGCCAAACAAAGGGCAGGTAAACTGTTAAAAACAGAGAGAGTATTAAAAATGATTACTGAAGAGACTAAAAAGGTTTTAGAGGAAGAAGGAGTTTCCTCATCGTACATAATTAAAAAATTTAAGCAGGTTGCCGATATAGGCGACAGGGATTCAGATGTACTAAGAAGTTTAGAATGCCTTGCAAAGATTTCTGGGCTATACGACACTCAGGACACCAAAAAGCAAGAACTCACAGTTTGGGGTGGGTTCTCTCCAGAGCAATTAAAACAAGTTGATAGCGAACAACTCATAGCTCATGGGGAAAAAGAAGATGGCTAAACAAGGGGTAGTTACCTTTGATAAGTATGGCTCTGTTAAAAGAGGCTCCATACAAGATTTAGATGTAGAACTACAAACAAAAGATGCTTTCAGTCAAGTTGATGCTAAAGTTGATGATGACTGTCCTGTTTGTGATTACAATCTATATCTAACTAAAGAGGTCACCAAAAGAATAGCCATAATGGATGACGAAGAAGTAGATGTAGTTGGGTGGATTTGTCCAGATTGTTTTTCACAGTTTGACATGGAAGATAATCCTGAAGTACTTCTAAGTAGTAATAACATACAAGCACAATCATAAGGAGATAATAGACATGGCATATAAATCAACTCAGGTTCGTAATCAGGGGAGAACTGCAACGGGACCTAAAAGAAAGAAGAAAGCACCTTTCACACCAGCTGGTCATAAAAAAGCTTTAACACGAACAAGATTAAATAAACTTCGTAACGAAAGACTAAAAAGAGATAGAAACCCTAAAAAATATACTGCAAAAAAAGTTAAAGCTGCTGTTAAAAAGTATGATACAAAGAAAAAAGGTGAGAGAAAAGCTGCTAAAAAATCTTGGAAAAAAATACATAAAAAGAATGTAGCTTTCGGAAAAGCTCATGCTAAGACAGGTGTTGATTATAAACAGTGGTTAAAAGATACTGCGCCTAAACCAAAAAAGGCAAAGAAGGTCAGGAAACTAAGCAGTTCAGCAAAGAAACTTCTTACAAAAGCCTTCGTTACAAAGTCGGGTATGAGAAAAGATTACCAACAGATGACTAAAAAAGATAAGCCTGCTGAAGGCATGGGTTATCAAAACAAGGCAATAGCTGCAGCTGTAGCTAGGGCAAAGAAGAAAAAAGCCAAGTTATCTCCTGGAAAAAAGAAAAAAGCTCCAGCCTCAGTACCACCAAAGAAAGTTGTAAAATCTTCAAAAGTTGGTAAAAAAGCTTATGCAAGAATATCTTCTCTTGGGAAGAAGAAATACACTTTATCCAGTGTCACGAAGAAAAAGAAGATTAAAAAGAAACCTCCTGGAAAAAAGAAATACACTAAAAAGAAATACACTTTAGCCCAGCTTAAGACTTGGAAAAAGTCAGTAGTAAAGAAAAAGCCCAAGGCTACTCTGTCTAAGGTAAAAGATAGAGTGAAGACTGCGAACAGCAAGAGGACTGGGAAAAAGACTCCTCCTAAGAAAGTTAAAAAGGTAATAAAAGCAAAGGTCAAAAAGACAGTATTTGGAAGTAGAGGTGGTGGTAAAAAGAAGAGTACATCTTCCAGAAAGAAGTCTTCTCCTAGTCAAAAAGGTCAGAATGCCAGAGGAAGAACATTTGGTGCAGGCGGTGGTAGAAAGAGGTCTAAGTCTTCCGCTACTGGACTTAAAAAGCTCCTTCAAAGAGGAGTAGGTAGTGTCAAGAAAGGACTGAAAAAAGGTAGGAAAAGCCAGAGTGCTAGAAAGGCTGAGTTTGATGCAAAATCTAAAATAAGAAGAGACAAAGCTAAAGCAAGAAAAATAAGGAACCAGAACACAAGGGCAAGAAGAAAGGCTAATAGGCAATAATGCCTAGGTTTGGTACAAGGTCAAAAAATGCACTCCACAGTTGTGATGATAGACTAATAAAGGTTTTCAATGAAGTTATCAAAACGGTGGATTGTTCTGTACTTGAAGGTCATAGGCATCAAACTAGACAGGATTTACTCTACAAGGAAGGGAAGACGAAGGTTAAATTTCCTAATGGGAGGCATAATGCTCTTCCTTCTCTTGCTGCTGATGTTGTTCCTTATCCGATTGATTGGTCTGACCGTGAACGATTTCATTTATTTGCAGGGTTCGTATTAGGGACCGCCAGAAAGATGGGTATTATTCTTAGATGGGGTGGCGACTGGAACAGGAACTGGTTTGTTGATGATAACAAGTTTGATGACTTTCCTCATTTTGAGTTGTTGCTATCTAGTAAGAATAAACAGTAAGGAGTATAGAATGAAACAGAAAACTAAACAGGTAAAGACTAGAAAACGAGTCCTATCAAAGTTGAAAGTAGATAGCACATGGAAGCTCAAAAAGTCACTTAAGGATAGTAAGTCAGATACAGCTTGGGCAAAAGCACCTGCGAAAAAGGCAAAAGCAAAACCAAAAAAAGCTTGGGAGGGCTATAAGAGGAAGAAGGCAGCAAGAGCTTTAGCAAGTAGGGTAAGGTGGAAAGCGAAACAGAAGCAGCTGAAAGAGGAAGGTCTTTATGGACCAATTTTTAAAACTGCTAAAAAAGCTAAAACAAGTAGGAAAAAAGCTACTGCTAAAAAACGAAAACCCTCTTTTGCAGCGAAGGATAAACATACACTTAGAAAGACAGCATTGGCTACAGTTAACAGACGAGTGGGAAGACCTAGAGTTGGCACACCTGAAGACTTTAAGAAGTGGGAAAAAAATAGAAGTGCTAGTACTAAGCTTAGACGGAAACAACAGAAAATAAG
>Ga0209434_1001468_pt1 | contig 10670 bp, 12 predicted proteins | sample ETNvirnome_2_300_FD_184068 | JGI IMG/M metagenome (GOLD analysis project Ga0209434, IMG submission 184068) | Marine viral communities from the Pacific Ocean - ETNP_2_300 (SPAdes) (version 2) | ecosystem: Environmental > Aquatic > Marine > Oceanic | place: Pacific Ocean | collected 2013-06-22 | reverse complement strand
ACTTTCGAATGAGGATGAACTGGCTCAGAGGCTGTCATGGGTAAAGCACAAGACCAGCCGACAAGCTGTCGTTGCGAATCTACCTCCAGTGCGACGGCAAGTAGTGTATTTGACTCCTCAAGAACAATGCCGTCCGACTGGTGGGTTCAAGCAAGAGATTCGGAGAGCATCAAAGTCTAAGGATAAAAACAGCATATTCGAAATCCTTCTCCAGGAAGCCGCATCCCGAAAACGAAAGTATATCCTCGACCGAGTGGGCGAAGCTGTAAGAGCCAAGCAGAAGGTAATCCTGTTCACCGGACGACGGAAAGACTGCGACCGTCTTGGAGAGGAGCTTCGAAAGAAGATGCCGAATCTTCAACTATGGGCTGCACATGGAGGACATAGCACAGATGCTCGCGATGAGATTCGATGTGAGTACATGAATCATCCTGGTCCCTGCGTACTGGTAGGTACTGGAGATGCTTGGGGCGAGAGCGTAAATCTCCAAGACACAGACTTGCTTCTAATCTCCATGCTTCCCTGGACACCTCGCCAGATTGAGCAGTGGGAGGGTCGTGTCGCCGGACGATTAGGGCAGAAGCGCCCAGTACTACTGTGCTACATCATCGCCGAAGGCAGTGCAGATGAAAGGGTATCGGAAGTTCTACTCGATAAGCTCCCTGCAGTCGGAACGATCGTAGGCGACGACCTCGATGGATTCGAAGATGCCTTCGATGGTGAGTGTGGAGACGAGCTATTAGAGAGGTTGGTCGGCAGCTGAGTAACAAGTGCTTGACACCAGCGCCGAACCCTGATATTCATACCTGAGGAGAAGAAGATGACAAAGCCAATCCTGCTTGACGCAGGACCCAGCGAACGTGGTTGGCACCGTCTGGAGTCCGGCGCACGATGTTTAAGGCTCTACGCCTACCGACAGGTGCTGGGAATGTCCTTCCCCCTGTCAGAGGGGCTTGTGAAGGGCTCTCTGCTGCACATCGGACTGGCGCACCACTACCGCCGCCGACAGGCGAGACAGCAGGGTGAGGATCCAAACCAGTGGTACTCCCCGGAAGAGGCTATTGAGAAGCTCGCAGACCTATCTGCGGTGAACTGCAAATCGCACATTGAAAGTGAGCTTTGGCTTACTCACGCTCAGCCTATCGTTCAGGCTTGTCGAGCCTATGTGCGGTACTACCTCCTTCCTGATTTGAACTGGAAGATTCTCGATGTCGAGAACGAGCTACGCGCACGTGTCGGAAAGGAGCGATGGCTCTTCACACAGCGAGCAGACCTCATCGCTGAAGATCCATCTGGAAGAGTCTGGATCTGGGATCACAAAAGCTGCTATCGCATAGCCTCGAAGACGCTTCGACCCCACATCCTAAGCGGTCAGATGCTGGGGTATCAGATGTTTGGTCGACAGATCTACAAGGAGAGATTCGGAGGGGTGCTGGTCAATCGAGTAAAACTCCGCACTCCGTATCAGTTTGATCGCAGCCAAGTAGAGGCGGCTCCAGCAGCGCTGGCTCGATTCAGCAAGAACATCGTTCAGATTGAGAATCGAATAGCGGAGTATGAGAATCGACCATTCAATGAATGGCCAGGTGCGTACTCGGATCTCGTCTGTACTCACAAGTATGGACAGTGCGATGCCTTTGAAGTGTGTCAGTGGGGATTACCCGAAGGAGACTCACGTGGGAAGTAATGGAAAAGACGGAATCTTCATGGTCTTGTACGGACCTTCGAAGACGGGGAAGACCACATGCACTGGAGCAGCGAGTGCGTCGGGACTTCTAATCGCCCAACCAGGAGCACTCTTACCACTCCGGTCCTTCTTGGGTCTCGAACAAATCGAGGAGAGGCGAGCCGAAACGCTGGGTATGGCTATCACCTACCTGAAGAAGGAAGGTGCGAAGTATCCTGTGGTCGCTATCGATGACTTCAGTGTGCTGGTAGAGCGCAGCTTTGGAGGAAACTGGAAGAGACTCACAGATGATGTGTACGCGATTCGAGACATCGCGCGGGAGCTGACCCAAAAAGGAACGACCATCATCTTCAACTGCCACGAGCAGCCTGAGCGAACATCGTCAGGGAAGTACATTCGAGGTGGTCCGTCTCTCCCAGGGCAGATGCCTGAGAAGTTCTCGGCTCTGGCAGATGTAGTTCTACGCAGTGTGTACGATGACACGGCTGCTCCCTGGCCCTTCGTACTCCACACACGAGCGAGGGCGAACTATATCGCAGGTGATCGTCTCACTATCTTTCCGGATGGTGGACCTATGAATATCGCAGAAGGACTTCGAGAAGCGGGGTACGACCTACCACGCGCGAAGGGTCTTCAGTGGCAGGAAAAACTCGTGGAGACTACTGCGAACAAGATTTTGTCCAATGGAATCGAGAACTGGCGAGCGTCTCTAAAGGAGATCATCGCCAGGATCGGGACCAAGAAGGCAAAGCCGCATCTCCGTTGGGCATTGCAGGATGGTCTGCATCGTGCCGTCCTTCGGAATGCGAAAACTGAAATCCTCGATGACCTCATCGCGGATCCCGACAACGACGCGATCATTTGATCGCACCAAGGAGAAAGTAGATGGAACCTATGTTTTTACACCTCAACTTCACCGGTACGGAAATCTCGGACTCGCCGGGAATCGCCATCCTCGCGCCCGGGTTGCACTCGGCAACGGTCACTGACTTTCGATACTTCGAAGAGTCAGGACGGCTCTACACGTATCTTCTCACCGATGGTGAGATGCACCGTGAGAGCTTTTCCATCAGCGCGGGTATTGCGTTCCTGGGACGCTTCCTCGTCTCAGCTGGCGTAGCAGCCGACAAGCTGAACAACAAGGATCTCACCCGTTTCCCAATGCACAAATTGATTGGGAAGTCCGTGTACTTCAGCTACACGCCTCCCACTCTGGATCACAACGGCGAGCGTGTCGACGGTACCTATGCGAAGTACCGTTTCTACACTCAAGATCGTTGGGAGAAGCTGGTCGCAGCGACTCAGTCTTCGGTCGAAGATGTGGAGATCGAGACCGAGGCGATTCCCTCGAACGGTGGCGATACTCACGCAGCAGCAGCAGCGAAGGCTGCTCCGAAGAAGACGCGGAAGAAGGCTGCTCCGAAGAAGGCTGCTGCCGCGCCAGTCGAAGATGATGACGACGATTTCGGCTTCCTCATCGACAACGATGATGACGAGTAGATTGAAGTCTTTCGCTGGAGCGAGTTGTGAGGTGTGTCCCCTCGGGCACATCTCCGCTCGCTCTGGCGAGTTCACTCCCGTGGGAGCCGAAGAGCATCCTGATGATCAGATTCTGGTCATTGGCGAGGCTCCCGGTCAACACGAGGTCTTAGAGGGGCGTCCCTTTGTTGGACCGAGCGGCATTGAACTGCAAGCTGCGCTCGACAAGCTGGAAGTTCCACGGGGAACACTCTGCATTGACAACGTGATTAGCTGTCGTCCGCCAAAGAACGACATGGATGGACTCCTTCGACGGCTAAGTCGTCAGAATAAGAAACGAGCTCGGGAAAAGAAGTCCAGACTCCTCACTCCTTTAGAGTGCTGTCGACCCCGATTGCTCGCCAGCATCGCCAAGTTCGACAAGATCATCTGTCTTGGCGCGACCGCTGCAGCTGCCATTCGTGGAGGAAACCCCAGCATCCTCAAGCTTCGAGGCGCGTGCGAGGAAGTAAACGGGAAGAAGGTGGCGTATACCCTCCACCCCGCCCATGTTCTCCGATTCCCCCGCTGGCGACGTGTATTCCACCACGATCTGGCTAAGGCTATGCGCTACTTCAATGGTGCGCTGAGGTGGAAAGACCCTCAGATATTGATTGCGCGCACTCCCCAGGAGGTAGCAGACGGGTGGTTACGTCTCATCCAGAGAGGAGAGCCCGTCGCCTATGATGTGGAGACAGACGGAATAGATCCGCTCTCTGCACGTCTGCGGTGCGTGGGATTTTCCAATACCCACATCGCCCTCATAGTACCGCTTCTGTCTATTTCGGGACAACCGTACTTCAGTGATGAGCGGGAACTGGTTCTTGATCTTCTGCGGGAGATCCTGTCCGATCCCAAGGTCCCTCTCGTCGGCCACAATGCGGGGCAGTTCGACCGGTTGATCTGTGAGGCTCGACTTGGAGTCACTCCCAAGCTCGCTGCGGACACGATTCTTCTTCATCTACTCGCCGATAACGAGATGCCCCACAACCTGGGATTCATCGGCTCCTTCTATACTGATTTCACCGAAGCGTGGAAGGCAGATCATACCGCGACACAAGCGAAAACTGACACAGAGCTATTCGTCTACTGCGCAAAAGACGCCTGCGTCACGATGCACGTAGCTACAGAGCTGGCACGCGCTGTCCAGAAGCGCGACCAGTGGCATCTGATAGCCCGGGAGCACACGCTTCAACGTGCTGGGGTCAATATGGAGCGGGTGGGGATGCGAATTGACCTCCCAAAGGTCGAAGAGAAGGAGCGAGAGGTCGAGAAGAAGCTCAAAGAACAGAAGAGAATCATTCGAGAGGGCATCTCCGAGGAGTTCAATCCTCGTTCAACCATGCAGCTTCGAAGACTACTGTTCGATGACTGGGGTCTACCTCCAGTGAAGTACAACGAGAAGACCGGCGACCCGAGTACTGATGATGACACGCTCCGACGGATGATTACCGGCTATGGCCTACACGGAGATCGCATCGAGCTACTCCAGGCTGTGCGCTTAATCCGCCGGTACTCAAAGCTGCTGGGAACGTACCTTAGACCACTCCGCCCAAACATCGAGACTTACACTACGGGCTCCGGAGAGGACCGACCTGGCATTATCCTCTCTGACGGGCGAGTACACCCGAGCTACAACCGTCTCCCGGCAACCGGTCGATACAGTTCCTCCAATCCAAATGCACAGAACATCCCGTATCTTCTGAGAGATCTGTTCATCCCGGCACCTGGATGTGTGTTCGTAGGGGCAGATATGGATCAGCTGGAGCTTCGGCTGGTTGCCGAAGAGTCTAATGCTGAGCGTCTACTGGCATCGTTCAACTCAGGCAACGACCCTCACAACCAGACGATGGAGATCGTCTATGGGAAGGGTATCTGGATGCTGGAAGGAGCCCCGAAAGACCACAACAAGAAGGGAAAGGGCGTCTTCAAGAATGTCCGAGGGCTGACGAAGAATGTTCGGTACGCCTGGCAGTACGGTGCTGGCGCAGCACGCATTCATGAGCAGGTAATCTCTGCGGAGGATGACAACGGGAAGCTCATCTATGCGGACAAGACAGTACGAGACATCCGCTCTATCGTGAAAGGCCTGGCCAAAGCGGACCCAGAGATCCCGGCGTGGTGGAAGTCAGTCATCGCTACGTTTCGAAGACAAGGGTTCATCTCAGACCCACTCTGGGGACGACGACGAGACTTCTTGGATGAGGAGAAACTCACAGAGCTTGCGAACCACCCCATCCAGGCTGGAGGCGCAGCGATCGTCCATGAAGCTATGATTGAGCTCCTACATGGTAAGCAGCCTTGGTTCATGACCGAGGGATCCTGCCACACTAATAGTGAAGTTCTGAGCTTATCTAAACTCGTCACTCAGACTCACGACTCGTTGGTCTTCGAAGTACCCGAAGAGCACGCAGAGGCCGCCCGAGAAGTCCTGACTGGAGTCATGACCAGACGGCGAAAGACTGGAGCGAAGCTGACCTATACGGCAGAGGCTGATGTCGGGGTGTCCTGGGCAGAAGTATAAGGAGAAGAAATGGCAGAATACGAGTTCAAACACCTACGGGTGTTCTATGCTCACCCAACAGGAGAATCGCCTGGAGAGATCCCGAAGAGCGTGAAGGCTCTAAAGACTCTCATCGAAACAAAGTTGAAGGAGAAGTTCGAGTCACTGGCAGCTGCGCCCGTAATTGTTGTGACTCCCGGACGAGCCGATCATGCGTCCTTCTTCAAAGGCGATTGGGAGAAGTGGCAAGAGGATGTAGTGAGGAGACGACACGCTCTTACAGGCGAGCCTCGCTATTCCGTATTCGTCGTTCCTGGAGAGAGTTGCGGACGAGCGACAGCAGGAATCTTGCAATTTGCGATGACGAAAGGGCGAAAGGTTCTTCGATGGGACCGGAAAGAAAACAAACTTCGACCTGTAAAAAAGGTCGTCGCCTTCGATTCTGAAGATTGGATATCAGGCTTTATGGTTACCTGAAGGAGATACCACAATGACCGCGATGAGAGAAGTAAGCGAGCTGTTGTTAGCATTAAGAGGTCGGGGACTCTCCGATGAGCAGATCGCAGTTGGTATCGGGGATCATCTCCCCGGAAACGCCCATCCAAGCTCACTGTCAGTTCGACGGTGGCGGGTGGGATCTCACAAACCTGGACGAGGCTACGAAGCTGCAGTCCGGGAGTACTTCGGTTCAATGGAGGAAGAATGAACTGGATTCAATCAGTAACGACAAACGTCAAATCTCCCGACGGAGAGGCGACCACAACAGATCTCGGCCCAAAGACTCTACTGGTCGGGCCGAATGAATCTGGGAAGAGTACGATTGCAGAAGCTCTGCAGCTGTCTCTCTCAGGTTCTGCGTACGGAGTACTCTGGCGCTCGAAGGAGGTGAAGGACAGCAAGTTGTTGATTGCGCTTTCGCCCCAGGGGAAGGGAGTCTTTGCGGAATCGCTCGTCTCTGATGGGAGTACTGCACGTTGGGCGCTGGAAGCTGGAAAGCGTGCGACTCGTGAGGGTACAAACGGGATGACCTTTCCTGTCTCAGAGCTTCACACTATTCTGAGCGGCAGTCCGAGTACTCTTCGGACGTTCCTGTTTCGAAATCTTCTTGGGTCCGCCTCTACAGACAGCGTTCGAGACCTGCTCCCACCGTCTGTCCTACCGGTGTTCAACGGATTCGTGGGAGAATCGGCGATGGTCGATCTCACTGAGATTCTAAAGGGAATCGCGAAGAACAAACGTCTCTGTTCTGACCGTACGAAGGCAGCCAAGTCGGTCCTCTCAGCCTGCGGAGAGGTACGCCGAGTCACCAATGACGAGGTTGATCGACTGTGGCTGGAGTTGGCAAAGTCTCAGCGATTCGAGAAGCTCAAGGAGATGTACCGCATGTACCGTGCGGGCGAATCTTTGGGGAACGAGGACCAGAATATCGCTCTGAACCGAGTCCGAAAGATGCTCAGCCAACTGGGCTCAACCGAGGAGCTTCAGAGCATGACATCGGCTGCCAAGGCGAAGGAGAGCCTGGAGTTCGCACTCCGAGAACAAGGAGCACTGTCTGTCATTACCAAGGCTCGGAACCGGATTGACGTTGAGGAGGGGATGGCCACTCAACTCGCTCAGCTGGAAAAGAAGCTCATACTGGCACTCGACACGATCGTAAGCACAGAGACGGACAACTTCAGCGAGAAGATCTCGTCCTATCTCCCAGAGGGAGAGGAGTTTATCATCGACGTAGATGGAAACTCTTCGACAATCGGTCTTCGTCGTGATGGGGAACTCCATACCGCTCTGTCAGGCTCAACAGAAGCTCGAACCATTGCCGCGATCGGTGCTGCTCTCGTAGACTACCGCTGTGCTATCGGCGCAACAGACGCGGGAGTTCTGATAGTCGACGACCGTATGTGGGATGCGAAGACGTTGGGCCAGACGATGACTGCGCTGGAGGATTCTCCATGCCAGGTAATCATCATGTCCACGATCAAGCCAAAGGGACGCCAGCGCATTGGATGGACCTACGTGGATGTCGAACGAGCGTGAGCTTTAGAGCTGGGGTGTTCCGATCAGCGCACCTCTAATCCTCCCCCCCGGTCCAGCCATTGCTTCTCAACGGAGTACGACAAGGTGAGAAGTCCCGCCGGTTGGGCGGGGGGTGACCCCAACAACCGAGGAGAAGAATAGATGTCCAGGAAAGACACAAGCAACAATATCCAAGCTGCGTGGGTGGGCGGTTGGCCCAGCCTCACGAAGAAGATTCGCCCAAAGCTGGAGCGAGAGTTCGGAATCACCCTGAAGAGGGTCATTGGGGACAATCCGCATCGGGCGAACGTACATCAGGAGCTGGGAAACGTAGACCTACTGATCATCTGTACTGAGGTGATCTCACATCAGGCCTGTGACCCTCTCATAAACAAAGCGAAGAAGAAGGAGATACCTATTATCTATGGGTCGAAGAACTGGTCTACACTATACCAGCGGCTCGTCACAGCTGGGTATTCTCTGACTCACGAGAAGCCTACAACGACCGTCCACCCAGTAAAGAAACTGCGTTTGAGCCCGAGAATACGAGACCACCTCGTCCTTGAGATTCTCGCACAGAATCCTCTGCTCAGTACCAGTCAAGTGGTCGAGATCTTCGCAAGGAGGGTCGCTGAAGAGCACCCGGATCGAGACACAGTCTTCACGAATCGATTCGTAGTATCGTCGGTCGCGAGGAAAATCCTGGGAATTACCAAGCCGAGCCACGGAGTATCGACCAACAACGTGACGGTAGATCACACGAAGTACATGAAGGCGTGCCGAGACCACAAAATCGAACCTCTACCCGTGTTGCCGCCAGACGTACCCCTTGAAGAAGCGCGTGACAAACGCTGGACAGAGAAAGACACCGCCGCGCTTCCTAACTCGATGGCAGAAGGGCGGAAAGAGGCGAAGGGGTATCCAAAGAAGACGACCGCACCGAAGCCTAAGTCCCCACCTCCGCCAGAGTCCCCTGAAGACGGACTGATTAGTGCTCTGGAACTTCTACGTGAGGAGATGGAGAAGCGAGAATACATCAGCCTCACGCTGACCATTGAAGGCGAGGTATCTTTCGAGAAGCGAGTGTACCGACCCAGCATCGAGAAAGGTGAGCTCAAGCTGTAGGAGCATCCATGCCAAACGGACGAGATGAAGAGACTCTGATCAAGATCAAAGAGCGTCTTCGGCGTATCGCTCAGAATAGATGGCCAGGGAACAAGAAGCGCCAGGACAAGTATGTCTTCGGTCGCCTCCGTCAGCTGGGGTGGAAGCCTAAAGACGAGCGTTAGCTAAAACTGTAAAACTCCAAGTGCAAAGCAGCGTACCCTTTCTGGGTGCGCTGCTTTTTTTTGTCTGACCGTTCTACCTCTTAGTAGCCAAGATCAGCCCGATATGAGCACATCAGAACTGATGTTTCTTACTAAGCTCCGATAGTCCAGGTTTAACCTGGACTATTTTTATTGTGAAAAACGACAATAAAGCTACTATGATCCGTTTAGACTTCGCGCTGAAGAATGAGTGCAAGTCCCGTACTTCCCTCTCCGCCTGCAACTCCGTTGGTACCCGCTCCATCCCCTCCGGCTCCGCCTTCTATGGTGAAGGTACCCTCGGCAGTCACAGTATCGCAGCACACGATGACAGTACCTCCTCCTCCTCCTCCACCGCCGCCTGCAGAAGAAGCACCAGCGATGTTGCTACCTGCAGCGCCAGCACCACCAGCGACTGAGAGGGTTCCTCCGTTATTGAGATCCTTGCAAACGAGAACAAGAACTCCACCCCCACCTCCACCACCACCTGTAGTAGCACTACCACCACCTTCGACAGTAGCTCCGCCAGCGCCACCTCCAGCACCGCCGCCGAGAGCGAGAGCATGAGATGTACGTCCTGTGGCCTGCCCGATCAGGGCTGAAGGGGCGCTTTTGATATCACCCGAGGCCGCTGCGACTGGCTGCCCAATCCCCCCTGCACCCCCAGCTTGGCCCGAAGAGGCGCCACCTGCCGCTCCTCCGCCATTCGCATCGCGGGGAGTATTAGATGAGCTCGAACCTGCTGCACCATCTCCAGTCGTAGTACGTCCCGCAGCCCCTGCAGCAGAGCCGCCGAAGTAACTACCCGCAGCTGCGAGGGCTGCACCAGCGGTAGCGCCGCTGGCAGAGAGACCATCATTCTCGATCCGACCGCCTGAGCTGACAACAACACTGGTCTTAGCGAACACGCGAAATCCAGCAGGACGGAGAGTCCCTGTGACTGTCAGAGTGCCGTAGTACATGTCACGAGTAAGAGTGACGGTAGCCCCATCAGCAACTGTGACATCGCCGTCGAGAGCATCGCCGTAGAAAAGCGATCCGTAGTGAACTGCATGGGACATTCAGACCTCCTACTCGGTCGTCTTAGTCGGTTCGATTCGTTTGATAGGCTCAGAAGTGACTACAACCGTATCTTGTACTTGTTGTATTTGCTGTACACGTACGAGAATCTCCGCGAGTTTCTCGTTCATTTCTGCTGCTTGCTCCACAGCATCTTTTGCTTCTTCGTTCAGCATTGGGGAGAAAAGATCTACATCGGGAGATGCTGTTTCCTCCGTAGTTTTATTTCCCCCAAGGGCCAAAGAAAGAAGAAGCAAGAGTTTCATGAGAGCCTCACTGCGGAGTTCGGGGAGCGATGGTGTCCAGTACTGAGATAATAACCTCCGTCTGCTGGTTGGCCTGTTCCAGCTGGAGATGAATCTCGGCGAGCTCAACTTTCACATCCAGCACAAACTTGGACAGACCGATGAGGGCTGCGCTCACGATCCCAGTCAGTACCTTATGCAATAAGTCCCAGGTCTGGTCTCTACTCATTTCGCACTCCCCCCTTTGCGCGTGATCTCTTTGAGCTGGGCCTGCTGCTTCTTCGACACCCTCCGCCAGCCAAACCTCGCACCCAGGGCTACAAGCGCCGCACTCAGCA
>Ga0209434_1001466_pt1 | contig 10676 bp, 18 predicted proteins | sample ETNvirnome_2_300_FD_184068 | JGI IMG/M metagenome (GOLD analysis project Ga0209434, IMG submission 184068) | Marine viral communities from the Pacific Ocean - ETNP_2_300 (SPAdes) (version 2) | ecosystem: Environmental > Aquatic > Marine > Oceanic | place: Pacific Ocean | collected 2013-06-22 | reverse complement strand
CTCACCGAGCCGGCCGCAGGGGAGAAGTCGCCCACTACGGCCGCGGCGTCGAAGGCACGCGCGATACGCGTGCCCTCCGTCTGTATCACGTATTTCGTCGTGGCGCCAATCTTGGAGAACGTCACCCCTGCGAGATTCCCGAGGGCCGTCGGAACCCAGATGGCACCCGTTAGGCCGGTATAGTGGGCCACGGTATTCCCTCCCGAGGTTTACAGCAGCACCTTGCTGTGCAGGATGGTGCCGTTACCGATGACCCGCATGGTCATCCCGGACAGGCCGCTCCCCACGTTGATGGACCCGCTCTCGATGAACGCCGCGCCGTAGTAGGCGATGCTCGCGCCCGCCCCTGCCTCGGCGTCGACCCAGAAGTTTAACTGAACCTGATTTGACGACGCCAGGGTTCCGACAAAGGAGCCCGGAAGTAGGGTCTCCAGGAGTTCATCTTGGGCCACGGCCACAGTCCCGCCGTCATAGTGGAACGTCAACGTCCCGCCCCAGTCCTTCACGCCCTGGGCATACTGACGGAAGTCGTCCCCAAGGGACGTCGCTTCTATGATGTCGTTGTTGATCGTCAGCTCAAAGCTCGCGATCTGCGTGACCGGATTAGCAACGGTCGCCGCCGTGGGCGCGGTGAGGGTTCCACTGGGAGCCAGCACCGATAGGGCAGCCGTAATCTGTGTGTAATGGGCCATGTCATCCCCTCCGCAGGTAGTTGGCTAGGCGTTCGCGCTTCGTCGCTCCCTCGGGTTCCCAGCCGATGTCCTCAAACCATGCGGTCAGGTCGGCCGAAGACAACGCCTCCAGGTCCGCCGTGAGCCGCGTTACGTTCTCCGCGTAATCCGTCGAGCAGGCCAGAAGCTCCGTCTCGATGGGGTCAATCTGCCCTTCGCCCCAGGACGTGATGGTCGTGATGTCGAGGCCCTGCGAGTCCGCGAGGGCGGTCTCAGAGGCCCGACGTTGATCCCTCAGTTCCGCGAGTGTGTTCATCCGCCGACCTCTCTGATGCACACCAGGTCTATCTGCGCCGCCCATATCTTCGATGCCGCCTGGTCGACCGGCGCGGGCCCCGTAACCATGCGAGAGCACAGGAGGTAATACCACAGCCCATCAGACTGGCGATCCCTGTTACTGTGTAGCACCTCCCGAACGCGGTCCCCGAGATCCGCCACGCCGGCCTGTCCTGTCCCGTCGTTCTTGGGTTCCCGGTTGTAGACGTAGAGCCGGAACCGTTGCTGAAGCTCCCGCACGCCGCCTAGTTCCGCGTCCGTGTCGTCCGTCCCCAGGTGCGTGACGTAGATCACGGGGTATAGAGCGTCCTTACGCCGTGCGCCCACGTGTATGCTCGTCACGGCCTCGCCGCCGTCCCCAGCGAGCAGGACGGCGATGTTATCCGTCAGCGTGGCCACGAGCGCCGCACGGGTCTCGTCCGTGTATTGCGCCGCGCTTGCCGCTGCTTCCAGGATGACCGTGGCCGCCATTACTTCCGCCCTCGTGAGATAGCCCGACGGACCCAAATCGGGATCAAGTCCTCGAACACGCGCGACACGACCGGTGCCAGTTGTTCAGCTTGGAGTATCTGCCGCTGAGGCACGTGCCCCAGGCCCTCTTGATGCACGATCGCATAGGGGATATCCGTCCCGTAGCTCATGCTGTCCTTGGTGATGACCTCGACGTGACCGCGTGCGTTGCGGTTCACCAGGGACTCTCGCATCGCGCCGGTCTGTTGCAGTATCGGATGACGCGGCCCCACGGCGATCTCGCCGCGGTCAATGCGATCCTGCCGCTGCTCGACAGTGATGTCTGCGAGCTGCGCCCATCCCGGACCCTCGGGGATAAACGCCTCATTATCAATCGCCGGCCCCAGTTCCTCGGCCACACGTTCCCACGCAGGCCGGAGATCCCGCACGGTGGCCTCCATGAGCGAGAACAAGCGGCTCATGCGCTCGCCCTCACCGAAGTCCATGGAGATGTTCATATAGCGCGGCATTAGAACGGCTCCGATCGCAGCAACGCCGGCTCCATCTCAGCCTCAGACTCGGTCGTCGTGAGTTCCTGGTAGTCCTCGAACACGCCAATATCCAACGTAGCGGAGCGAGCGGTGTCTAGCTCAAGCGAGCCGTCCACGATGGCCTCAAGCTGCGCCGCCGCCTCCGTGCGCCATCGCGTCGACGGGCTCGCCATTGCGGTCGCGCCCTGGGTTATGTCCGCGTGCGTCTCGTAGATGATGTCATGAACCTCAGCCGCCACCATCCGCTTAGAGATGGCCCGCAGGAGCGGCGTGTCGTCCATGTCGGTAACGGGAACGGTGCCGTAGTTCGCGCCGCGGAGCGCGGCGTTGATCCCTGCGTCCGCCTCGGGGATGAGGTTTGACGTAACGCGAGCGTCAGTTAGACCCTCGGCGCCAGTGTCCAGGGATGTTATCTCCGGGAACATCTCAAGCACGTCTGCCAGAACGCAATACGCCATGCTCAGGTATCCAGGAAGTCGGACGCGCTTATGCGATCCTGCGGGATCATAACGTGCGCCCCGTCGTCGTCAGTCTCGGCCGCGTGACCGAGCGCCATACGAATACGCGTCACGGTCTCGGAGATGGCCCCGGGCCACATGGAGTTCTCCATCATGTCCCGGAGCCATTGCACATCTTCCGCCTCGAATACGACGGGGACGGGGATGCTCACGGCTTAGCCTTCAGCGTGTTGACAGCGACAGCGACCGCTATCGGCACGACCACGACGTTCACGGCCGCCATGATTCCGGCCAGTTTCCACCGACCGATCTCCAGCGCCCGAATACGGGTCTCTTGATCCTGGACCGACCGGACGCTGTTCTCCACGCGCTCTGTGAGGGTTGCTACGTTGGTAAGTAGTTCCTGGAGTAAGGACTCTATGCGCTCTATGCCTGCACTGCTCATCGTAGGCCCCCTCGATGGCGAGTCCTTACGTGGTCACTCCGATGGACCCATACCAGGTGGTTCCATCACACCAGATCGACCCCACCTCATTCTGGCTTACAACGACGATAGTGTCGGCGGCGTCCTTCACGGTCAGATCCTCGGCCGCGTCTGCGGCGTTCTTGATCTTGAATTTCCGCGCCACCAGACCGACCGCAGCGGCCGGGAGTGTCACCTCACGACTTGCGCCGCCGGGATCAAGCGTCTGGATCTCAGGGCTGGTTGCAACCAGAACATGAGTCGCTGCCAGGGTCTCGATGTTGGCGCCGCCCTGGCGGTTCCCGACGACGTTCCAGGTAGACCCATCGCAACTGAACACCGCGGACTCACCGGGCCCAATGGTCGCGAGCTTTGTAGAGCCCGCGTTCTGGACCGTGATGAGTTCGAGCGCGTTACCCTTGTTCTGAATCCAGAACATCAGGCCGTCACTGGACGCTACCGCCGGAAGCGTAACGGTGCGGTTAGCGGCCGGGTCTAGGTTCTGGATCTGCGGACTGGAGACCGTCAGGGTGAGGTTCGCGGCAAGGGTCGTGGTCGCGTGCGAAAGGTAGACCCCCTCGCGGAACTCCTGCGGCCGGGGTTCCATTGCCCTAGTCATTGGTGGTCTCCCTTCGGCGCGTCCTCGTCCAGATGTCCAGCATCCCACGCCCTTGGAGGCCGCCCACCTTATGGGCGACCTTCGCGTCCGCCAGGTCCGGCCGGAAGCGGTCTCCGCGGGCGTATTCCACGCCGTCGAATCGGAACGGGCGCTGCACTACGTAGGTATCAGTCGGCGCGTTCATGTTGGGTGCCTCCCGTGTTGGCCACTCTTAGTTCGTGTCCTTCCAGAGATACCCAGCACCAGCGGCGATCTGCTCGATGTCGTCCGTGATGCGAACCTCCACGACCCACGCGCGGCGCTCCTCGGAGCGCCAGCGACGGGTGGCGAACTTCTGCCCACGCTGGACCATCCACGCCCCGAACTGCACCGACATCGTCGTCGGCGCGGGGTCGCGCACGATGAGCGCGGCGTCGTCCGCCCATACGCGAGTGAAAGCGTCCGTCTGGCCCCGGTTGCTGGACGTGTAGGACTCGGTCAGAACAATGACCTCGTCCACCATGATCTGCGCGGCGAGCGCCGCCATCATGGCGTCCGGCGTCTTGTCGCTCGTGGAGGCGATGACATCGGCGATGTCCTGATGCTTCAGGAGATCCAGCCAAGTCGTGCGCCCCATCGCGAACACCTCGGGCCAGCGACCGACGGCGAGCTCGATCACTGCCGCCTGAGTGCGGATGGCATCCAACGGCGACGAGTTCTGGTCTGACCACTGGTCCGCGCCCGCCAGCGTCTCGGAGTTCGTGTAGTTCCCCACCGTGGTGGCATAGTCGCTGATCGCCTTGGCGCGGTTCAGCGTGAGCTGATTCGCCAGGATCTTCGCGCCGTCTTCCAGCGGGGAGAGCGGGCGGTCAGCGTTGCGGATGACGCGGTCCGACACGATGATCTTGAGCCCACGCTCAGCAAGGCCATACGTCTGCTGGCTGACGGCGTATTGGATCTCTTGGGCCTCGCCGCCGTCCGCGATCAAGTCGGCCTCTGAGCGCCGCGTGTCGCCGAGGTCGTATACGTGATACTGGTCCGACTCGTGCACAACCGTCACCTCGCCGAATAGGCGAAGCGCCGGGTATTTGTCCTGCATGGCCGCGATGGTCAGGTTCTGGAGGGTCTTGTCCACGTGGATCTGGCTGAGCGTGGGCTCCGAGCCTGTCAGTGGCTCGACAATCATCCCAGGCTGGACCTCCCACCCACCGGCCGCTATTCTCGGGTCCATAGTCGTACTCCTTCCGTGCGCCGTGCGTGGTGGCTAGGCCGAGGCGATCTGAAGTGGCCCAGTCTGGTATACGCGAACCTCGTCGCCGTCCGCCGCGGCATCATCAAGGAGGATGCCGATATACCAGTCCTCGTCTGTCGTCTTGGCGACGAGCTTACCGGCGTTCGTGGTCCCCACGTTGAGCGGGGCCGTCAGCGCGCCGCCCGCGATCCCGATGACGATGGACCCGACGCCGCTCACCCTCACGGCGTCGCCGGCCGCCTGGCCCGGGTCCACGAGGAACCCGAGGGGGATGTCCGTGGCACCGTCGCAGACGTCCACCTGGTTCGCGTCCGACAGTTCAACGATAAAGTGCTGCTTGGCGGACAGGTCATTCTCCGCTATGCAGTGGTCGATGCTGTTGGAGATTCGTTCGCGCATGTCTCGTCCCTCCCTGGGGTCGTGCCGCGGTTATACGCCGTAGACAGCCGAGAACAGTTCGGGGCGCGACACTTCCAGTTCACGCACCGCCGCCGTGTGATCCTTTGCGCCCGCCTTGATCGCGTCCTGGATCGCCGTCTCCAGCACTTCCGCCGGGCCTCCCGTCGGAGTCCCGCCACCGGCCGAGCCGCGCGTGCCGAACTCCACCACGACGGGGAACTTGGCGACCATCGCGTCGAAGCCCTCGGGGTTGGCGTTCGCCATCAGGGCGAGGTCCGTCGGCTTGTCGTCCTCCCCGACGAGATGCGCGTCCGTCAGCTTGCCCGACGCTTTGTGCTTCTCGATGACTTCGTCAGCCTTGAGCTGTGCCAGTTCAGCCGCGTTAGTCGTGAGCTTGGTCTCCAGGGCGGTGACGCTGGCCTTGAGGCCCGTGATCTCCGCGGCTTGCGCGGCCGTCACGCTGGCGTCCGGCGCCGTGTCTGCGGACGCTTGTAGGGCCTCGACGTGCTGAATCATCTGCTCCTGGGTTGCGCTCTCTTCCAGTCCGAGCGCCTTCGCGATGAGCTTCGGGTCCATGTGTGTCCCCTCCGTTGGGTCAGGTGTCATCTCAGGTTCCGGCCTGGGCTCACGCCCGACCTCTCTCGCACTCAACGTGAGCGCCGCCATGTCCTTGATACGGGGATAGTTCGTTACCGCCGCGCCCCAGAGGGTTGTTCCCCACGTCTTCCCCTCGGGGTCTTTGTAGGCCTCGCTGAACATAACCGACATAAACCTGAAGCGGTCCTCGGTGAGCAGCGTCACGCCGAGGGCGTTCCAGGTAATATCCGCCATCAGCTTGCCGTCCTCGACGGTAAGCCCGGTGATCCAGCCGGCGGCGTCGCGTGTCTCGTGGTCAATGTCGACCGGAAGGTCTGCCGGTGTCCCGTCGGTGTTCCGCCCGCGCGCCCCGGCCATGTGGTTGGCCGCCAGCTTCTCCATGAGATCCTGGTCCACCATGACGATGTTGGACTGGAACGTCCCGAAGTCGAACTGCCCTTGTCGTAGGATCTGCACGCTCGCGCGGAACTTCGCGGGGCGCGTCTCCGAGGACGCCATGAGGGCGGCCGTCTCGCTGAGCGAGATGGCGAGCGGGCTCAGGAGGTCGGTGGGCATGTCTCGATACGGCATGGTAGCTCCCGCACCTCGGGTGAGCATCTGCCACACGGCACCGCCCACGGCTCAGATAGAGCCAGTGAGCGATACCAACGCAGACACTTGCATCACCATGAGCGTGATACATGCGGGATGTCTAGTCAATGCGAGAGGGCATTCTGCCGCAGGGAAGAACGCAGGTCGGGATCAGGTCGGGAACTCGTTACGGAACCATCGGCGCGGGTTCGCGTCCCAGTGCTCGCGCTTCCACTGCTCCAGGTCAGAGCGCGCTATCACCAGCCGTGGACGCCCATCGGACCAGTCGGGACGGAGGGGGAGCGCGGCCTCATCCGCCAGTTGTCGCACCCGCCGGGGAGTCCGCTCCAGTTCCTTAGCCACCTGGCGCGTGGTCAGCGTCTCGCTCATCGCCCACCTCCTCATGTGCCGGACTCCGACATGCGCGTCTGCTCAAGGGATGGCAGGGACTCAACGGGCGTCGGGGTGGGTTGTGGGCTCTCATCCGCCAGAATAGGTATCCCTATCCCACGACAGAGAGAGCCGCCCAGACACGACTGAGGAGGCGCAACCGACGACCAGGCTTCCTTTGTGAACACCTCGCCATCGAGGGCCCGGCAGTTGCGGCATGTGTTGGCGTCGAGCACTTCGCTGCGCTGGACCAGGGTCACGTCGGGGTTGGCAATGGTCGTGTTGAACCCGACGTGGATGCCTTCGCCCACGGCTACCTTGGCCTGCGCGCGGAGCTGCCCGGTCTTGATGCGCTCGTAGTTAGCGCGCGACTCACCCAGAACGCGGTTGATGGTCGTCACGCCCACGGCGCCGCTCTGCATCTCAGCACGCAGGGCCGGGTCGCGCCTCACCTTCCGCGTCAGCTCCTCCCGCACGTTAGCACGCCAGCGCGCCAGTTGCTCGTCCCAGGTGGCGCGGAGCCAGGCGCGTTGCTTCGCCGTGAGGCCACCAGCAGGAAGGCCGGCACCGTCCGAGAGGATCTTGTTGGCCCACGTGACGGCCTCCTCCCCTATCTCCCGATACGCCTTCCGTAGCGCAGCGGTGAAGGTGGCGTCGAAGTCCGCGGCGATGAGGTCGTTGATGTTCGTCTGCTCCATCGCGCGGCGCATCTTCGCGACCAGGCTGTTGACCGCACGGTCGGTCTCAACGCCGATGGTCGACTCGAGCGCGTTGACGAACTGATCCCAGCCCTCATTAATGGCCGCGAACCCGAACAGCCGCTCACGCTGACTGAGCGCACGCCAGAACCCGGAGCCGTCGCGCGTGGGGTCGTTGCTGAACTCGGCGGCGAGCTGCGCGTCCCCAATGCGGGCGCGGCCTGATGCCCGACGCTCGATGTCGGGATACAGCGCCGCGGTCTCGGGGTCGTCGTCATCCGTGGGAACGGTCTGCACCGTGATGGAGTCGCGTCGGTTGGCGTCGAAGTCAATCTCTGGCAGGTCCATGCCCTGGCGGATCTGCGCCTCGATGTTGTCGTCGGGGATGATGACCTTGGAGCGCGTCGCCTTCTCAAGCGCCTCAATCTGCTCAATCGCGTCCGCACGGTTGATACGGTAGCGGAGCTGGGGCATCGGAGCGCCCATGCCAAAGTTCCACTGCACGAGCTCTACGATGGCCTGCTTCTGCACGCCGTCGCGGATGAGCTCGACACCCGCCTCTAGCGCCATCAGGAACAGGTCTTGGCCGGACTTGGCGAGGGCCCAGGAACCACCATCGCCCTTCGCCCCGAGCGTGAGGAACTGCGCCAACGCCGCACGGGCCATCATGGCGTTGTGATGCTGGATGGCCAGGAGCAACGCAGAGGGCAGTTTGATGTCCGTGATCGTCAGATCGAACCCGTGGGGCAAGACGGGGCCGACCTCCGTCCCGATGCGCCACGCCTTGAGCAAGGAAGCGGCCGCCGTGCGGTTCTCAGGCGTGTTTCCGCCCTCGGGGAGATTGATGACCGGCACGCCCCCGCCCGTGCGCTCTGCCGCGATCGCAAATACCTTCTCGAACAGCACGATATACCAATGGTGCTTATAGGCGGCGCGGAGCCATCCACGGCCCTCCCAGTTCGACCCCTTCTGGCCGTAGGTGAGGCGTATCATCTTCTCGGCGGGGATAAACACGTCGACATCGCGATCCCCGCTCACGAGCTGATGGATGCCCGCAAAGCGGCCGTTCTCGTCAGCCTTCCACTGCTGCACTGTGCGCGGGAGACGCGTGCCGAACTCTTCCCACACGATACGCCCGTCGCGACGCGCCCAAGACTTCTCGAACAGGCTCACGCCCGTCTGATGCCCCTCGATGGCCTCGCCGACGAACTGAGTCCAGTCCGTGCAGGCCATCCCCCGCAGCGACTCCTCCACGAACTCGGCGATCATGGACGCGCGGCTCGATGACTCGGGGTCGCCGTCTGCGTTGACCGTGTCCTTAGCCGGCTCTACGAACCACTCCGCTGAGCGCGCCGGTAGGTTCACGACCTCAGACACCGCCGTTACCTGGGAGTCGGCGAGCATCTGCTCGTATACGTCCCACTTGGCGAAGCCGAGGAGCTGTGTCTTGTATTCCTCGGTGATGACGCCGGCGAATATGTTGGTTCCCGTTGCGCCGAGGGTTCCCCCGATGGGCGCCGATGGATGCCTGTCCGCCGCCATGGCGTAGGCCACCCGGCTGGCCATGTGGCCTACTACTTCGCGGATGTTCATTCTCTCGCCTTCCCCTGGAGCCGATCGTCCTTCACGTTGGCGTCAATCCATTCATCTAGAGTCTGTAGACCCGGAATGCCGACCACGTGGGAAGTAGCCCGCACCCGCCAGGATGGGCCGGGCATCACGACCCGATCATAGCTGGCGTCGCCGGTGGGGCTTCGTATAGCCTTGGCAACCCTCTCCGAGACACCGTCCGAGCCGCATCGGGTGCAACGCAGGCGATGCAGCGATCCTGAGCACAGGTCTCGCCTGAACTTCCCACCGCACAACGGGCATGGGGCACCCTCGGAATACATAATGCGGATCATCCGCTGCCCTCTCTGATGCGTTTACGCCAATCGGGGAGCTGGAAGTGCACGCTCTCCCGGAACTTCGTCCACCGTCCTGCCCAGTCTAGTCCCGCGGCTTCCCCGTGTTCGCCCATCTCCTGGACCGCGTCCGGCTCGTCCCAGAGCGCCTTACTGTCCTCCAGGACAATCGCGTCGATAGCGACGCCGTATTGATGCGCCGAATAGCCTGGCATCGCATTCGTCCGAATTGTCGCGCCCTTCTGCGGCCCCACAGTGAGGATACATCCCAGCGACCAGTTGAGGAACCGCGCCACTGAGATGGGGTCGGTTGCTGCGGGCGTGAACACGGACAGGTCCGGGATTGCTCGCTCAGCGCCCCGCGCGCGTTCGATGTCTGAGCGTTTGGGTTCCCTGCGCCCGTCGAGGATGTCGCCCTGGTAGGTCCGTCCCTTCAGGACGCGGGCATCTATGTCGGCTCCCGTGCGGCCTTTGCGCCATATACGCGCCTGCTCTGTGCCTGTTCTCACCGTGCAGTAGACGAGGAGATCCAGCCCCGCCGCACCACATCGAGCGTGGAAGTCCTCCACGAGCGGGGCCAGGTCTACGTGCAGGCCGTCCGTGTCGAGCTTAGGCATCCGTCATCCCCTTCAGCGCGCCTTGCATCTCCTTCACGATAGCGTCCACGCCTACCGCCTCGGCAGCAAACAGCATCCGCTCCGAAGGGTCGGCCTCAAGACACGCCTGGATGCTGTTCGCTGCGTATGTAAGGAGGTCGCGCGCCTCTTTACAGAACGTTCTATACTCCGCCGCCTCATTCATCGCTGACAGGGCCTCGTTGAGGATATAGGCGATCCCCCAGTCCTGAACCTCCGTCTTACAGAGTCCGAGCTCCGTCATAAGTCCGCCCCCTCGCATACCGTAGCAGTCGCCTCGCCGCGCTCGTAGCAAACTTCCACGCCATCGTCCTGCGCCTCGGTCTGCGTGAGGAACGCCGTCAACTGGAACGCTAGGACGTGCAGCTCCGCACGTGCGAGCCTAACACCACCGACCGTCCAGCCTGCCCCCGCACCGTGGATCTGGAAGAGTGCGTCATCCTCCCCAGTGGATACGTAGAGAAAGCGCCCCTCGCTCTGCCCCGCGTAGATGGCCGCCTTGCCGCCCATGATAGGCCTCCTACAGCCCGAGCACTAACTGCTCCGAGACGCGCCCATTACCGTCCGTCGTGCGCGTGCGGCCTTCGCCCTCGGAGCGGATTCGCGCGTTTGCCATCGCCGCATATTCGGGGTTGAGCTCGACGCCGAAGAACTCGCGGCCCATCTGACGCGCCACCACGCCCGTTGTGCCACTCCCCGCGAAC
>Ga0209434_1001465_pt1 | contig 10694 bp, 15 predicted proteins | sample ETNvirnome_2_300_FD_184068 | JGI IMG/M metagenome (GOLD analysis project Ga0209434, IMG submission 184068) | Marine viral communities from the Pacific Ocean - ETNP_2_300 (SPAdes) (version 2) | ecosystem: Environmental > Aquatic > Marine > Oceanic | place: Pacific Ocean | collected 2013-06-22 | reverse complement strand
GAAGATTGTCTATAAGAGTCCTTTCTATAATATTAATATGGTCAGGGTCAGCCATATGCCCTCCTACGTGAATCTCTCTTACCCTTCACGCGCACGCAATTAAATACCATATAATCGGAGTTATATTCACGCAAAGAGTGAACATGCCACGCTATGGTCTTATTATAGTTAAGTCCCTTTATATAGATAGTTTGAGCAGCTGCTGCTCCTGATGTAGTTAAAGTAAAGGTTCTAAAAGTATCTTCAAAGTCAAAAGAAGCCCCTGCTACCACATCTACATTATATCTAACCCCTGTCTTATAAACGCTGGACCCGCTCACATTATCGGTTCGACTAGTAGGGCCTGTAGTTCCTTCTACGCCTAATTTCCATGGGACGTCCACTGTAAGCCATGAACCTGTGGGAATAGTAAGAGTAGTAGCTGGGGTATATGTTAAAGTATTAGCAGCTCCAGCTGTTCCATGATTTACGTTAAATTGTTTTAATAGTGGCTCGCTACCGCTCGCCTTGATTTGGAAAGTTAGCCTGTCAGCCTCAAGCGTATTAGTGCCTGTAAGGGTAAAGGTAAAACTTCCTGTTAAAGCTATGCCTGCATGAGTAGCCATTATCTTTTCTCCATCACTATCAAATGTCCAATCTGCGCCTGTCCATGCTGAACTTGTGGCATCTGTAGGAATTGTAAAGATATGTCTATCCACATCTATAAATCTATCCCATCCTTCTATCTCATTAAAGTCTGTATTATTATCTTGGTCAAAATTAGCGACTCCCTTAATAGTTTTAAGGTTCTCAGTATAAACCATTGCTGCCCCGATAATATTATGCCCAGCCCTTTCCAGTCTATAACTCTTTGTTAAAGCAGGCCTCATTAATGCAGGAAGGTCTGGTAATAAAATCTCTGGGGTAACTGCAACCCCAGTTTCCACTCCATAATCATCCTTTCCAAAAATAGGAGGCCTATGATATGTCATTTTCCTACTCTGGTCTGTTACGTGGCTCAGATTACGAATAACACGACCCATATTAAGATGACCGGGCTTTACGCCAGCACTATTATAGGTCATAAGCCATACCCCTTGGTCTGGGATACATCACAAGTGTTCCGTCGTCACCACGGACGTTTCTCTTCCACTTAACAGGTCCAATATTCGGAGATGCGTTGTAGGTAGTAGTCTTAATACTCAATCCTAGTTTCATCATTAGATACTGGTTAGCCATTTCTTCAAAATGGATATAATCCTTAGAATCATAATAAACTTGTAAATCCCCTACCGCTATTCTATCAATGCCCACACCATTCTGGGCAATAGAAGCTAAATAACATGTGTAATACATAACAGCGTTATCATAGGTATTGTTAGCATTTAAAACATAAGTTTCTCCTACATTTTCCTCAAACCATTCAGAAGAAATATCGGAAAGAGTATCTAAGGTCTCATTGTCAATTTCTTCAGGTTCTATCCCTGCTAATAGACGAACCCTTGTGCGAAATGTATTATTCCATGTTATATCATTAGCCATTTATATATACCTCATTGCTGCTATTATACTACCTACGATGGTAGCCATAATACCCAAACCCCAGCGGAGTTGGGTCTTCATATCATTCTCCCACATTTCATGGTGATGGAGGTGGTTTGTGAACATATTGTCAAAGTCCTCCATCTTATTGAAGACAGTTTTAACGCGCTCGTCCATGCGAATCAGGAGTTCATCGCGCTCTGGAGCCTTCATATTTAAAATATACCTCTAGTAGTATTTAAAGATTGCGTCATGTTACATACCCCATTTTAGCTCCAGCCCATGTAAATCCATCCTCCAAAACTGTAAATTTATATATAGAATAATTTTCGCTACCATTAGAGTTTAATGTAGTAGAAGTTAAAGTTCTATTAATATTCTCTAGAGGGTTCGTACCTTCCACTGATAAGTCAACTACTTTAGTACCCCCAGCGCCCGGAGCAAGCTCACATTCTGTAGTAATTATTACTTCTCGACCTGCGCTAGCAATTGGTAATTTAACATCCTGTGTGACACCGGGGTCATGTGTATTTATTATATGAAGGTGATAATCTGACGCTGACATCCTTTCAAGAACAGGAGTAGCAGGTGGGGAAACGGTTGTTATTGTGCGTGTCTGGTGTGTTATAGCTCCATCGCTTGTTAAATCCCCACTCCCTGTAATATTAGCAACATTTAAATCATTAGCTATCGTAACGTCGGTGCCATCAAATTGGAAATTTACTGAGCCAGATACTTTATTAGCATTAGCCCAATATGTCACATAATTAGTTATAGGTAGACCTGAGTGATAAGATGGATATCTATTATCTATATCTACAGTAAATCCCGCACTCCCCACTCCTGTAACCGTTATAATTCCATCGCCTGTATTAAAAGTAGCAGCATTACAATAATCAGTTCCCGCAGCGGCTTCCCATGCCATTCCTTCATTCGCTTCTTTCTTTACTGTTAAAACATAATTATCAGTCCCTTGAGGTAATTCACCAACACCTATATACCTATTAGCGGGCGCCCCGAGGTTGCCCGTGGAAACCATTAGAGAACCTGAGTTAGACCCAGTAAGCATAGAGGGGTCAAGCCAACTCGTTATAATGTTTGACCCATCAATCAACATCTTGTAGGTGGTGGGTTTACTAAGGGCTATTCCACCTGTTGAGGCAATTGTAACTGTTTTACCATCGGTAATAGGAACTCTAGACCCTGTATCAGTGACCCTGAATTTCCAAACATAAGAAATAGCGCTTGCAGTTTTGCTCTGCATGTTGGCGGCGCCTCCATAAAAGGCATTTACTAAAAATCTTCCAGCGTTGCTTATTAGCCCCATTCAACCTTCTCCGAACTAACACTAAGTGTGTAGGGGGAGATTGAGGGCTCTCCCCCGTGCCCTTTATCCTTCAGTTTATCTAACCAGTTGCGCCGTTAATACAGATTACTCCGACTTCGGGTCGGACAACCTTAAGGCCATACCTCATAGACATGTAGGAGCCAATAATCCCGAAACCGGGGTTTGCCTCTTCTACAGTCAGAGGACGCCTTTCAACGTACACTGCGGGTTTTGTGCTTAAATCGAAAATACCGAAACGCGTGGATGGAACCCAAGCATTCATTACGACTGTTAGGCCGTACAGTTTTCCGATAACTCCACCAGTCTCTGTGAGACCTGCTAATGAACTGTTCATGTTCAAAGCAGTGGTTGGAGTACCAGCTGCCGAAGAACTAACGCCGGGCGCTGCCGGGTAGTTGGCTCCGTAGCCAGTATAGAAAGCGGTCGTGAAGTCACCCAAGTCAAGTAATGCCTTGTAGTGTGCAGGTGAAATAAACAAGTGCGATGCATTATAACCATGCGTCGCAATCCTGTCGATACCATCGGTGATGTCTGACAAAGCAATTTGACCGGCGGTTCCGCCAGCTGCTCTCACATACGAATTACGAATCAGCCGTGTAGCGGATTCATCTCCATATGAGTTCAGCCTTGAACCTGTAGCGTCAATGCTACCAGTCAGTAAGCCTGCTCCAAAGAAACCGCTGTAGATGTTCGTGTTGAACGTCGTGATAGTTGATTCCGTGGTCGTTTCATCGATTGCTACCGTATCAAAGGTCGTATTAGCTGCGTTTGCTCCGAAGATAACCGTCATAACGTGAGACGTCATGTGCCTATCTACAGCGCGTCGTGACTCGTTAAGAGCCATCTCTACTTCATTAAACCTTGAATCTTCAATCATCCTGCGGGTTACACCTACTGCAATACCCCACTCCCTAACCGTAACTCTCTCTGAGCGTAGCTTGGTGTGTTGGTACTTAGGGGTGTTCCCTTCTTCAATTTGTTCCATCGCCATGGATGGACGTGCAAAGGTAATATCAATATTACCGCCTGTCTCTGTTGACATAGGTTCCATAAAGAACTGAAGAGCTGGAAGGTCTGTGACCTTGTAATCCATAATCGCGTCCTTATAATCAATAAGAACACGCTCTCCGAGTCCGCCATCATTGGAGCCTGTGTTAATAGAAGTAAGCAGACCGGTTGTTGGTGTTATTGCTACCATATTTTAACTCCTTAGATTGTGATGACCTTACAGTATGCGCCTGCGTCACCAGCTGTTACAACTTCGAGTGCAATAGCGTACGCGGTATCCGTCAGTGCCCCAATGGGGTGAAGGAGACCTGTAGCTGTTGCGCCGGAACCTGCTGAAAGCAAGGTTCCTGCCGCCGTTGTACCAGTAACCGCTACGTTTAGTATAACTCCCTTTCCAGTTATAACGCTTCCGTTACCACCAGAGGGGGCGTCAACAAACATAAAACCCATACCACCGGATGCACCGGAGGCGGTCATAGTTACTGTGTCAGCTGCTGTTACATTGACAAGGTGGCCTGCCGTTAAAGCCGCAGCTGCCGTGAAGGGCAGAATACGGGCTGGGGCGCCACCATCATTTACGAGAATTTCTGTTGCCATAATTAATTCCTCAATTTGTTCCTCTCAGGACATTTTTGTCCAGAGCGATTCTTCCATTTTCCCACTTAACTGCAAATTCGCGTTCCGTCTCCTGTAGAGGCTCGTCGCTTTCAGAGGCTTTACCCTTCCCGAAAGCTCGTTCTACCTCAACAGGTTCTGGAACCGCAGCCAGTGCTTCGCTGAAACCAGTCAGCTTAAGCTCTTCCCATGCAGAAAGCTCTTCAATGCGCGTGTTGGATTTATCTTCCTCAAGAGTCCCTAGAAGGACTTCCTTGGAGATAATGTGATTAATCACTTCAACCTTTCGCGCCTCAGCTTCCTTTACGGCTCTCTCTTCTTCAGCTACTTTAAATGCTTCGATTTCTTTCAAAGCGTTCTCGTACTGAGATTCGATTTCCTTCTTGGATGCTGTAACTTCTTCGAGCTGTGAGCGCAAAGAAGCGAACTCTCGTTCAACAATCTTTTCCGCATTGGAATTTTCTTTTACTTCGTCCATATGTTCAACCTCTGTAGTTGTGTCATGTGTACATTCGCACTTTCCGCCGCACCCACAATTATGGGGCTTGTCTTCAACGTGCAAATCGCATTTCGTTTCAATCATACATTCCTTGCAGACGGGGTCCATTTTTTCATTATCAATGAAACTGACCTCCGTGGGCCTTACATTCATGGCGAAAGTATCACCCATCACATCAACATCGTTTGAAAGCCAATCAATGCTGACATGAGTAATGTCACCCTCTTTAACCTTTTCTAACACTTCATTGCCGCGTCCGGTGTTGCCATTTATAGTGGCTAACATTTTAACGGCGGTCTTTCCATTCTCCATTTTGAACAGCTGAGGGTCGTTTGCCATGCCGATTAAATCCTCAGGTGTTCGCTGATGGTTGTAATATATAGGAAGCTCTTTAAAACTTTCTATATTATCTTTTAATATCATAGGTTCTATATAAACCTTTTGTTGGATACCATCGTCTCCCTCATATTCATGTGGGCCCGATGTTATAGCTATAACGGGAAATTCAATTACTGGTTGTTCATCTGTACCAGATATTTCTATATTAATCCCTTCGTCGATAGCTAGAGCAAAAGAGCGACGGTTTGGTTCAGAAGAAACACTTCTTCCAAATTCCCGCTCAACTCCATTTTCTTCAGCCCACATACCGCACATGCCCTTTGCTAGCTCTTCATGAGTTTCAAACCCACGCTCCTTAAGAATTATGCTAACATTTTTTAAACACTTTTTGTATGTCATTTTCTGTCTCCTGTTACATTTGCAGCGGGCTTGTTTCCTCTATTCTGGGCTCTTGCCGATTCTTCTTTCTTATCTTGGTTTTTTCCTCCAGAGATATTAGCATTCTTATCAGATTGTCCTGCTGCCTTTACAACAGCTTCTTTTACATCTGTAAGTTCTACCACACCTTCTGGGTCAAGGCCACGCTCTTCTCTGACCTCTCCGGGCGCCAATACGCCTTCGGAAAGATATATCATATCCGTTTTTGCTTTAGTAAAAGCATCATTTATATTAATTTGTCTAAACTTGATTGCAGCAGGCTCAGCTCCCTCTTTAGTTACTAATTGAGGCATTAACTGAGAATTTATTGCTGATTCTACCATAGACTGCAAATATTGTACGTAGGGTTCAAAAATAGGACGCGCCCTCTCAGGCTCTGTCCACATAGTCATAGGAACTTTAAGAGCCATGTGTATTTTGGCTAACAAGTCATCAGTATATTTACCATACTCGAAGGCTCGCTGTGTTCCTTGTAATTCTTTAATTTCTACATCATTGCCGTGGATAATATCTTCGCCCGGTTGTAGAGCATTAAAAGTATCAACTATCTCATTAATCTTATCGGGACCATAAGGCATGTCAGGAAGTCCGCAAGATATGTCGAAGCGGGAGGAAGCATACTTATTTAAAGCTGCTCCTATATCTCTTTCAGCATAATCCTTTAAATCTACAAGATATATAATAGGGTGTATATCAGATAATCCATATGCATAATCATCAAAAACATTATTCTTCAATTCGATGATTTCGTCCTCCTCAAAACGTACAGAATCTTTATCGTCTCCTAAATCTTGATAATAATACTTAATTTGTCCATGTTCGTTTCTTTGAACAAACATATTTTGACTAGACCGTAAAACTAGATTAGCTTCATCATCCCAATTAGCAAAGTCGCCAGTGTATTCTAAATAGCCTGTTCCAAATATACGAGCGTTCCTCAACCATGTATATAAAGTCGATTTAATATTTATATCCTTAAACATCCCTTCTATTTGTTCTCTTAGCTCATCATCTTCAGTTACTATATCATATCCATCTTTAATAGCATAAAAACAAGGAAGGTCGATTAAAGTTCGGATAATAGGGTCCGATAGATATATATTCATATAAACTCTAGGTTTTCCTAAATGTGATTCATAATCCTTATATCCACCCTGAAAACCTCGATTAAGAGCAAGGCGCCTAATGACACCCTCTCCATAACTACGAGGCTCATCCTTATTAAATGGGGGGTTGGTCCCTTTGCTGGCAAATCGCCGTCTTACATTATCAATCCACGACATGGCTATTTAATATATCTTATATGTCCTATATAAAGATTTCGTCATAATGCCCTCATCTTGTGCTTGTTTAATTTCACCCTTCGCGGTCGAGTAGTGAAAAGAGATTTACTATTTGGAAGTGATGGAGTCATATCTCTATGTTGTAATGAAGAGCGAGTTAACTGAGTAGTTCCGAAAGTTGCCGCACCGGGCAGCATAGTAAGAGTAGCATGTAATCCAATCACACAACTATCACAATAATCATCGTATTTTCCGTCAGGAGCCGATATTCTTTCCGTTTTATCAGCTGCGTCCATCACATATTCTAATTCAATATGCTGACGTAACCACCTATTAACTAATTTAGAAGCTCGTGGTTCTAACTTATCAGGATTGGGTATAATGACTCTACCTTGCTGCACAAAGGAAACATAATCTCTATATGCTTGTGTTTTTGTTCCTTTTGGTCCGCCCGTAAAGACGAAAGGTATAAAATGAATCTGCGGAGATGTCTGGATACACGCTACTCTGAGGTCGTGTTCAATCGCGCCCCCAATACCAGTAGCATCAATAATAAGCTTATCAGCACCCAGTACAGTGGAAACTTCCATGATACGTCTACGTTGGTATGGAATGTCGTGTCCACCAGTTCTTGCGCTAATTTCTTCAATATATATAAGCCGTGCAATATTCTCTCTAAAATCCGGTCCATCAGGCTTCTCGAGTGACCATCCGGTAATAACAGTAGAATTAACAGATTTCCCAATGTCAACACCCACAGTAACTTGAGGATAAACTCCTCTTCCTTGCTCAAGGGTTTCGGGGATATAGGTTTCGTAATCATGAAAGCAGGCCTTTAATTTTTCTGGATTAAACACATTCGATACACTTTCTACAAATTCGCATTCGTATTCGGTTCTCCAATACATAGAATCTTCACCCCATTCCATCATTTTCTCTAACATATCTTCCTCAGTATAAGGCGGAGAATAAGCCTCTCCTTGTTTCACTGCATCTCTCCAAGTATATACCATTCTAGTAAAAGAATCCGCATAGGAGTCATCATACAAATAACGCCACATGTGGTTAGACTTTGACTTTGGTGTACCTAAGTTTATGAACGGCGCCCTATTTGAAACTATCGCTGGTTCTACGTTATCTACAAACAGATGGTCATCAATGAGCGGAGACTCATCAATGATACAGAATGTAGGGTGTTGGCCCCGTATAGCCTGCCCCTGATTGCTAGGCGCTAAAGGAGCACGGCGTAGAAGTGTGCCCCCCTTCATGCGTATATGGGGCTTATTGTGAAATTTATAATTATCTATTAAGCTGTCCAGAAATGTATTGTCCTTAAAATGTCTGTAGACATACCCGAATATCAGTGCTGCTTGGTCTTCACTAGGCGCTAATACGAATATTAAATCTCTAAAGCGCTTAAAAAACATATAGATAGTTGCAGCTACTGAAAGGGCAAAAGACTTACCACTGCCTCGTGGAGCCAAGATTGCCATTTTACGCTGATTACCATTCTTTGGATATGTTAAAGCTGTGACTATTATATCTAACTGAAGAGGCCTTAATTTAAGGGTTCTTTGTTTACCATCATATAAATAGGCACCACAAAAAGCTTGTACAAGCTTCCTCATCTTATCTTCGTCGCGCCTACATTTATCAAAGATAATTTCTAGGCCACGAGAATCAATGGCTGATTTACCCGTCAGGGCTGATTGTAGATTCTTTATCTCGTTCTTCACTGGCAGATTCATCTGTTAGGTCCTCCAAAAAGGATGCAAAACCCTCTGTCTTCTGTTCGATAATAGAAGGTATTTCTATCTTAAGTGCACGAAACTCAGTATGTATGTCTTTAACTATCTGATTGCGCTGTTTCAATAACTCATTCCTTAAAGTTATATCTTTAAGATTTTCGCTTATCTCATCCCATAGCACATCTTCTAGAGATAAATTACGTGCTAAAAGAAGTACTATTTCTCTATGTCGTTCATATTCTGCTTCTCCAATGCGCTGGCGTAATCGGCTTATATAGCCTTCTACATCCATTACTTCTTCATTGCTGAGCGGACAAGCTTACGTACTGCTTCAACCATCAAATCATCATTTTGGTCCCATGCTGATAGGATAACGTTACGCAGAACTGCATTTTTGACATTCTTCTGAGCTACTTCATCTAGCTTCTCAAAAGCTGTCAATTGGGTTTTTGTTAGATGTGAGTCAAGTAATGCTAATATTTCATCATCATATTTCTTGACATAAGGCATTACTAATGCTCTTACCATTGGCTGCATATACATAATATAAGCACCCATAGCTAACATTGCTGCTCCCATAAGCATAAGCTCAGGGGAACCCGTTAGCATATCCATTAGACTATCTAACATTCCAGATTCCGGTTCCAACGTTGTAAGGTTGGATGTTTCATTTGTTGTTGTATTATTTGTCATAATATCTCCTTGTGGGGCCCCCACGAAAGCACTTGCGTACGAAATCCTGTGGAGCCTTGGCCCTGCGGTGAGAGCCCATAAACTCATAGGACGAGGGGCTATATAAAGCTTACTTCTACCCGCTATATAAAATCCAGTAACTCCAATTACCGCTTCCTTTCTCCACTATACCACAGCCGTAAACTGTACCTAAGGTCACAGCGTTTGCGGCAGCGGCTAATGCTTCAGCAGCGGCTATCATAGTTGAGCTACCTTCTCCAGATAATTGTAGTGCGGCCATTTAACTAAGCTTCGGGTTTATCTTCTTCAGAGCCCGTCATCTTAACTTTTTTCAACCAATCCACGTTCCAAAGAGGTGCGACCCCTTCAGCTGTCTCTAATTTACCGCTTCCGTCACTAGCCATATACATTTGTTCCCCGACCGTTTCAGTTGCGTCATTTTTGGATGTTATTGGATACCCTCTACCTTTAGCTTTCGCCATAGCATTAATCTCATCATGTGTAGGTTTAGGATAATTTTTTGTTCCGTGTCCCATATTTACTTCTCCTTTTTTGCTTTTTTGGCTGTCTTTTTAACAACCTTCTTTTTCTTTGGTTGTTCAACAACCGCTGGTGCTTTAAAGTATCTTGCCATATTTATTCCTTATTTCTTCTTCTTACGAAGCTTCCCATCTTTACCTCGAAAGGCTTTCTCTCCCTTTTTAACCTTACGCTTACTAGGCTTTTTACGGGGAACCCCGTTTTTCTTTAACTTACCTCTATTATAAGCCATGCTTATTCTTCTTCTGCATCATCTGCTTCTTCAGCGTCGTCTTCGGATTCCTCTGCCTTGCAAGCGCACGGGTCTTCTCCGCACTCTTCACAAGCCATAGTCTCTTCCTCAGCTTCTTCTTCGTCAGCTTCTGGCATATCGTTCTCATCTTCTGTCATATTTATTTCTCCTCTATATGTTCATGGTCTTCATCTCCATTCCTAAACGTTTCTTTCCTTGTATGTTCTATCTGACTGTTCTGTTGAGCAGTCCATAATTCTAATACTTTATATATAATAACGAGCGCGGGCGAACCTATAATCAGAAGAACTGACTTATAAGATTCTATATCATCTACTATTGATGGCTCTCTAAAAGCCATAGCAACTAAGAATATAGATAAACCTACCCAAGCCATTACAACTGGGGCTGCTACTAGCATCATCATGAA
>Ga0209434_1001464_pt1 | contig 10694 bp, 7 predicted proteins | sample ETNvirnome_2_300_FD_184068 | JGI IMG/M metagenome (GOLD analysis project Ga0209434, IMG submission 184068) | Marine viral communities from the Pacific Ocean - ETNP_2_300 (SPAdes) (version 2) | ecosystem: Environmental > Aquatic > Marine > Oceanic | place: Pacific Ocean | collected 2013-06-22 | reverse complement strand
TCTTTATCCATTGTTAAGATCGGAAAAGACTTAGATGTGAGGCGGCCAGTTTTAGTTCCTCGCATGTCATATATGATGTAGGGAGATAGCATATTTATTCTTTTAAGAAATCTTCTCACTTTAAATTCGTAACGGCGAGTATTTAATGAGGTGCAGTTTACATTTAATTTTGTATTTTTCACCTCTGTTAAGACTTTTGCGAGGTCGGCCATGAATTCATAATTTTGTGGTTTTTTAAAATTTGAAAAAATATAAGCGCAAATTTTGTCCTTGATATGTCCATAATTTAATAAAAAGTGTGGAGGAACGAGGTCAAAAAAACAATGCTCATTAAGATCTAGCTTTGCTTCGTTGACCGCTTGGTAAAATGCTTTCAAACTTTTGTTTACGCTTTCCCATTCTTTTCTTAGGTGGTCGGGGCATACTTCATCCAAGCTCTTTCCACCACAATAGTATTTTGCATATTTAATATCTTTACCCTGTAGTCCCTCAGAGTAGTCCCATGTTTTTGTGAGGGAAGGCGGAATTTTATTTTTGTGAATTTTGCCCTTTACGCAAATAGCTATACATTTCTTTTTGTCATCAAATGTTTGAAAAATCATCTAACTAATATTCAGTACTCTCAGTTGTCGGCACTTTTTCTTTTTTTATTATAGCAGGTATTTTATACGAATACAAGCCCGAACTGGTTGAATCACCAAAATAGTTTATTTTGAAGGGTGGCGCCTCATCGGTGGGTATTTCTTTATATATTTTTGTTTGTTTGGCAATGTGGCCTACATATGCGACGGCGGCTTCGATGCCAAAAGTCTTATGAAAATTAGACGCCTTTTTCAGTACTGCCTTAAGCCCGCGCGATCCATATTTAATATTGCTTTCTGCTAGTCTTAATTTAAAATAAAACTCTAAAAAGTATTCGTCGTCGTATTGTTGTTTAAATGTGCGCGGAATGGGCTCGTTTGCAGGCAAATCAATAGGTATGTCGCCCTCATCAAAATAAATGGAAACTTTCTCTCTCAGGCCCTCCGTAAGGGTCGTCTTATATCTGCTTGAACCAATAGAGGCCCAAGGCGCATTCATGCAATTTTTTACTTCATAAACTGCACCATAAGTATTGGTTTTAGGATCTGCTGTCAAGGACGTGTATATATTCCAAAGGCGCGCCTTGATACTTTCGTAAGAAAAATATTCACTCTCATAAAAATAAGTAGAAAAAACACTATTGCCCTCTAACGCAACCCCAAAGCGCTCCATGTAACCCGCTGGACACGGGTTTTCCGAAGTCGGGTCGGGGTTGCAGCTTGGCCAGTTGGGGGGCCACTTGCCAGTCATGGGAGGTGAATCCATATTTGCCACAATTCTCCATGGAACATTTTTATCAACATAAAACCCAAAATTTGCTGCCACTCTTAAATATCTGTTAAAAGAAGGCCGAGAAAAAAACCGATCATATTTGAGGAGGTCATCATCATATGGCAAATCTTCTAATTCAATAATAAGCCCACTAATCGCGTTTGGGCAAAATGGGGATACAATAAAGCCTGCCTTGGTTACAGGAAACTCATCAGACATTAAATGAGCATAATTTAAAAATTCTGTGGCTAGATCATTGAAATTTCTAATTTTTCTATTTATTTTTGGTACATTTATATAGTTATTCGCAAATATCTCAAAGACCCTTTTAATAAAATGATCATTGTAGGCTTGGTGTACGTTTATCAATGCAGACTTGGGCATAAAAGAAGAAAAAAGGTCAGTAAAAATACCTCCGTTAGATGCTGCCATTTGATTGTCTATAAAATTTTTAAAATCTTGAAATGCAGTCACAACAAAGTCTAAAGCCAGAAGTAACCCTTCCCCCGGTAGTTGAGCCATATTAACTTCAGAGGGGTATATTGGGGTACCATAAACATCTACTTTGCCATAAAAGGGCTTTTCGTATAAAATGTCTAATGGGGTAAGGTCAAAGAGCCGAGAGAAAGACTTCTCTCTGTATAAGAGCCTCTGTTCAAATAACTGATGGCCAACTGTAGCGTTATTAGCATATGGGGGTAGAAGACTCTTGGCCATTGTTATTTTATTCCTTTGCTGATAATTAGTTTATTTATCCTAAAAACATCAACATCTTTGCCCTCCTTTCGGGGCGCAGGGGTCCGCGTTGGGTGGCTGTGGTGTTGGAGTGTTTTTTACGGCACTTTTTGTTTGTTGTTTGGCTTCTTTTTGTTTCTGCTGGAGTTCGGCTTGTTTTGCCGGTGACTCATCTTTGATTTTCTGTACGGTTTTTTTGGCGCTTTTCTTACCTTTTCTAATGGCCGAATCTGCTAGCACTAATGTTCCTTTTACGCGAGTTTCCCATTTACCTACGCTTATTTCAGTTTGGACACTTATTACTAAATAATATCCTCCATTTAGAATATTTTCTTTCTCAAAGAGGCCGGCGCTAATTAAGGCAGTATTAACATAAAATTGCTGCCCTACATAAAAATATGGATTTCCTATTAAAGTCATTTCGCATTGAAACATTTTAGGCTGAATTATTCCTCTTCCGCTAAGTACTTCGCCATCTTGCGATTCTCTCATTAGCGACATAGACCAGAGCGGGTCAGTACTGTCTATAAATTTTATAGTTTTTAGAAGCCCTCTGTTCGGGCCCCCTACCATAAAATGAGGAATGCCCTCTTCTTTGTCTAAAACCGGATCGGCCACTTGAAGCTCGCGGGCTCTCACTCGAAAAGGATCCTCCGTTCGTGGCGTCAATAAAAATGCATTGGATATTTTATTGATAGGCATTCTTTTCATCGCATTGTATTTTTTATTATTTTCAAACCCTAAATCCAATATTGGATTAAGATGGATACCCCCTTTTGAAGACATTTTACTTTCTAGAAACTTTTTTGGTAATCCAATTGAAGTCATGCCAAGTTTAAACTTTTTAGAAGATGTTGGGTTAACCATGGCTTGCCCCTGTGCTGCTGCGCCAGAGGGCGCAACAACCTTGTCGACAATAAACTTAACTAGATCTCGAATAAATGTTATAAGAGGGTACGACTTTCTACCTTTTCCGACAATTTTCTGAGCTAAAAAATTTGTGAATACCTCTAAAGATATTGGAAGATAATATAAGCTGGCCATTGAGTACTGGGTTGACATTGGTGGACTATAATCTATATTACCAAAAATTACTCTAAAATCTGGCGTCTGCTGTTCGAGACTTTCGCCAAGTTGACCACGGGTAAGTATCATCGATATTAGATCGCCTAGCAAAAAAAACATAAGTTTTTCACCTTTTGCGCCGGTCTCTGAAGAGAATAAATTGGCGGCGCCTCCAATTTTTTTGAAGCTTGGGACAGTGATCGGCATCTCCCCATAACAAATTGTTTCGGTTGTAGATTTAGGATTTAACTTGTTTTGCATATTGTCTGCGGCGGACTGTATCTGCTTTGAATCTGTGTTGGCAGGTGACATGCCTGATGCTGCTAGTTGCGCCTGGTCGGCGGCCTCTATAGCGTCGGCTTCGGCAATGTCGGCTAATTCTTTATCTTCTTCTTTTTTAACTTTTGCTGCATCTTTTAGCAGGTCTCGATATTTTGTATAACTTTCAAAAGCCTTATTCCCCTCCATGTTTATCCAGCCTACTCTATCTCTTTTCATTAGTTGCTCTATGTGGCCAAACAAAATTTGGGCCCGGGCGCTAGCCTCCAGGGCTTGTATGCTTTGTAATAGTGAAGTTCGCTCTTTTCGTAAAGCTTCTTCGTGCTGGCGCGACTCTTCAAGTTTCTGATGAATCAGGACCCCTGTGTCTGTGGCGGCTTTGGCCATACTTTCGTGGGCACCTGATACTAGAAACTCATCTATAGGAATATTTTTTACGGCATTTGTTAATTGCATCTCAATAAATTCTGCGGTATTTTTATATCCTTTCAAGGTTTCTTTGAAGGCCTCGTAGTCTTTATCAACTGCCTCATTGAGGTCCACAAAAGTTGTTTGCTCTCCTTTCGCCGCTTTTACAAGGTCTGCTGCCTTTTGAGCTGTCTCTTTAAGTTTTTCTAAGGCCATTTGTTGTTTTTTTAGATCTGTGTATTCTGCCTTCACTACTCCAAAAGCTTTTTTTTCTGCGTCCCACTCCCAGTTGTTTTCAAGCTGTGCTAAGTTGGCCTTTATTGTTCGAATGTTTTTGTTATCCAGATTATAATTATTTAAAATATCAGAGTTGGTGGTCGACATTGCGGATTCAAGGGCCCCTTCGTATTGTGCAGTTATCTCTACAGCACCATTATCCGTAAATTCCATACTATGTTTTGATAAGGTACCAATAAAATTCATCCTTGAGTTTTTTGCAGCCTGTGCAAATAGTTTGCCTTTGTTCGTATCTTTAAAAATTGGGTTGTCTTCATTAAGGCTCCACCCTATTGAAAGCTTTATCTGAAAAGCGGCCGGTTTTGACTCGGCGTTTGAATTGGAGCCCTTAACCCCACCAGAATGTCTAATTAAGTCTGCGTATTGGACAGGATTGCCATCTTTAGTCCACCATGTTTTAAATAATGTTTTTACATCATTGAAAACCAACTTCAATGTTACACGCATCATCATCGCGCCAAATGGATTTTTGCCTATACCGTCTTGTTGCATAGAGACGCTTTGTATCCCAGCTTCTCTTCCTCGGAACGGCGCGGAGAACATGGCGTTCGCGTTCCAATCTTCTTGAAAATTAGTATAAGAAGCAAAAGGGAGTATTGATTCAGATACGTGTTTTTTATCCTTAATATAAATTTTATATATTTCAATTTGTGGTACTAGCTGCGCGTATTCAATAGGTCGACCTTCGAAAAAAGTCATAATGTCTGGTGACATGGTTAGCCGATTTATGATCGACTGACTATTATTTTTTGTCTCTATCAGCTTAACAAATTTGCTAGGATTTATTTTTTGTTTAAGTGGGTACACGAGAGGGTACATATAGTTGACCAAAAATGCTTGTTTATACCAAGTTTTTTTTAAATTGGCGTCTTGTAGTTGCCGCGTCTCTTTATAGTTTTTTTGTTTTTCCATTTGTATTTTTTGGGCAACCTATTCAAAGAAATTTAAAACGACATTCAAAGGTTTTGGAACAAGGACAACTTCGCCCGGTTCGTAATCAGATTCCAAGGGAAGTTTATTGAACCATGGGATAATCCACCACAGTGAAGGATCTCCATAATGCTTTTCTGCTATTTTATAAAATCTACTGCCGAGTCCCCATATTTCATTTTCAATATCTAATTGTCCTAATACTTTATCAGAGGGGTAGTCCACGTTAGGTGTTGCAAAGTGTCTTATAAAACGCAAACTTCTACTAGAAAGCTGTTCTGCATATTGTCCCGAAGCATTTTTGCGAACTGCCCGGCTTGCATATCGTGAAAAATTAAAGGCCATTTATACGTCTCCTCCCCGGGCTGTGGGTGGACTATGGGGAGAAGAATCAAGATCTCTTGATATCTTCGCCTCCGCAACCCGGTTGCCCGGGCTGTAGGGGCTGGCGGAGCGTTCGTCGGCGGTGGTGGGGCCATCTATGGCAGCATTGGCAATGTCTGCTGTGGGCGCAGTTGTTGGTGCCGCGGCGCCAACGCGGGCGTCGGTACCTAGTTGTGCAAATTCACCAGCATTGTATGGAAAGTTATTGCCATATCCATGGGGGCTGAATTGGTCGTTATACCAACCTACAAGTTGGTCGTGAACAACTGTAAAAGTAAAACTGACTTTTATTTCTCGTGGGAGAGCACGATATGCGTCGTCAGAGCCTTGTTTACCAAAAGCAACATTCTTAGCAATCGTGCCCAAATCATGATTAAAGCCAGTAATGTACCCAGTTAATCCGCTGCTTAGCGGCCCATCTATGTCACCATAACTTGAATAGCTTCCAATATAACTTCCATATTTTATTCTAAAAAAAGGTGGCGCGCCTAAAACCGCTAAAGGGTCATTGTTCAGGGTGTACCCTGTTGTGAAATAGGCGGGATACAAAAGTTGTGTTAGTAAGTTTATATTGCGAACATTGTTAATCACGCCGCCGGCGCCGTCAATGGCATGGTGTGCTCGGCAAGCAAAACCAATACTCATGGTTCTTCCAGTTTGTTTATAGACCGGAATAGGATCCATACGGCCATACACAGTCTCGCTGCTATACTCTGGATTGAACGTTTGTCTAAGCGTTAAGTCCTCGACTGGGATTGTTATATCTTTACTGTTGGCCGTGCGTCTTAATTTTATGTGGAGCGGCTCAAATGAAAACACTTTATATGATGTTTTAAATCTTGATACTGGGGTAGCCATGGCGCCTATAGGCCTCCTTCTTTTAAGTGCATATCTACATTATCATTAATAATTCTATCAACAATAGCTCTATCTAACTTTATTTCGTTCACTATGTGTGCTTTAAGAACCTTGCCGCCGCCGCCGCCGCCTCCTAAAATTCCTTCTATGGTCGCAGCGGCCACTTCTGCGGCACTTGGGCCGGCGGTACCTTGGGTGGTTGGAATTTGGCCGCGGGCCGCGGCTGGCTTTGCTGGGTTGAGTCGTGCCGGTTCATTTTCCTGCCCAACGGTTCCGCCTAGGTCTTCTGAGCCTTTGAGGTTTGTGGCCCGGGCGAAGGCGCTAACGCCAACTGAAACCGGCGTCATCAACTGTGTAAACACTGCTGCCAACCCTTCACCTTCTCTTGCAAAGTTGCGTGCTATTTTATATTGTGTTGCAGTGTCCTTTGCCAAACCTGCAATGGTTTCGCCTATATGTTCTTCGGCGTATTTACCCATTTCAAACAAGCTTTGGTTTACAGCGCGCGCGCCATCTTCAATGTGTGTAAATGCCTTATCTACTAAAAATGCACTTTCCTGCGCAGCTGTGAATTGTGCCTCTAGACTAACGGCGTTTGCTTCCGCACCCTTTCCGGTGGACCGAAACATATCTTCGGCTTTGGCGAAGTTTTCATCAATTGCGGCAGTTTTTTCGTCAATAACGCTTTGGTCTACATCTAATAATTTGCGCGCTTCAGCGATGCTTTTCAAGCCTAATTGTTGGGCGATTGCTTTTTGTTTGAAACGATCCATCTCACCAAACTGCTCACCGCTAGCGGCAACTGCCTCCCTTATCATTGCGACTCTCTCTTCTTCAGTGGCGTTAACCATGTCCAAAGTGTTCAGGTAGGGGCCACCTAGCATCGCATTTAAGGTACCAACCTTAGAGGCGGCTTGATCTATGTTATCAAAAGCGCCGGCGACTGAAAGCATCGTGTCCATTGATACCCCTGTTTCAGCAACGGTGACAGATAGTTCTCTAAATATTTTTTTGGCTTGAGGTAGCGAATATACAGCTAATGTGTCAAATGCCTTGACAGCATCCTGGCCCACGGCGTTTGATAATTGACCTGTGGCCGCGGCAATATTAACAAACTCTTCGTTCAGCGCTTCTGTTTCAGCCTTGATGTTGGAAACTCTATATGTCTTTCCAAGTATATCTAAAGATTGCCCAAAAGTCTCTGTATTTATGCCGGCGCTTTTGAATTCTAGAGCTAGCGTAGCAAGATCGTCAGTCGTTTTAGTATTTTGAGGGCCTAGGCGACTCATAGCGGTTCCCATGGTACGAGAATGCGTTGTTAAGTTCGTAAAGGCCTCTCCTACATCTTTGCCGGTATAGCCCAAGTGAGACAACTTCTCTTGCAGCTGGACTATACGCTGCCCAAAAGTATCGTGCCGGTCGCTAGATTTACGGACGGCCATGTCATATTTCATAACTTGGCCCATGGAGCTAGCCAAGCCAGTTTGCTGTGCGTTTACTGCCTTGTTGGCTTTATTCGCTTGTTCGGTCCATTGTTTCAGAGTTTTGGCGGCGGTCTCCAGCGCGTCCGACGCGGCGTCGTAAGCGGCGGCGCCCGCCATGCCGGGGAGGATGCCGGTACCTCCTTTTCCTTTTGGAGCTTTGCCTTTTGGTGCTTTGGGGATTTTTGGCTTTATTTTGCCCTTGCGCAACATTTTGGTGGCTTGACTTCCTCTTCCGCCGGCCAGTAAGACGGCGCCGGTGCCCAAAGCTGCGACGACTGCCAGGGCTTTCTCTTGTGCAGTTAACTTTTTAGTAGTTTCTGTTTGTTTATCTAAATTGGTACTGCGCTGTTCTGTTCGCTTATTAAGTGTGTTTTGCGCTTCAATTTCGTTTTCAATACTTTTTATTCTTGCGGCTGAGGTTTCATCGGTTTTTTGTAGCGTCTCATATATTAGTCGAAGCGCCTCTGCTTCGCCTTCGGCCGCTAGTTTGCGCCGCTCATCTAAATCTGCAGCCAGCAGACGTGCATCAATTGTATTGTTTATTGCGTCTCGGGAAGCTTCCGTAGCATCTTTGCCACCAACAAGAGAAACAGCTATACGTTGAGCAATTTCGGCATTTTCTTTTAACTGGGCGCCCTGGGCCAGGAGTGCTTGTAAGCCTGCCTCTAGAGCTTTTTGTAATTGTGCGCCGGATTCATTCGCTGCATCGAGCGCCGCTTTTAATTCAGCTGCTTGGTCTGGTGTTAATGCCATGAAGTGCCCTTTTTTATAAAAAATACTCTATTATAATTAGTTGAGGGCTTTATTTTTAACTATCTTCTTGACCGACGAGATTGATTTTGGGCTTCTAATTCGTCTTCTTTTTGTTTAATTAGTCTCTCAAAAAACCATCGACGCAAACCAACCGGGAGGTTGTAGGCCTCGATTATGCTCCAGTTGCCATGATATTTTAATAAGAAAAATTGTTCATATACTTGTTCTATATACTCAAGTGTTAAACCAAAAAAAGTCAGTATTGAGGGGGACCTCCAAGGCCCCCTCGTAATCGCATACTGAACAACTAAAAAAGTGCTTCATGTCAAGAGAAGGTATTAGCTTTTCATATGTTCTTTTTATATAGCGCCCATGCAAGGCGGGTAATGTGTTAATAAATTCATTTAAAGATGCGGCATCTCTTATATTATTCACTGAAACAACTATTAGTCTTAAGAAGTCAGTGGCAGGGGTTTCTGGAAAATTTCTTTTCTTTTTATGTTCTTGTGTGGCCGCGATTGACTTTTCATCATTCCCTGATAAAAGCCTGACCTCGACTACATATTGAGTTTTAAGCAGTGGAACCAAAAAGGTGCCTGTTTCCGTTCTTTGGATTTCATATTCCGTCATAAACTCCTTGGTAGGAAATTGTATTTGGAAAGAGTTCAAATCAAAAGAGTATTCTTGAGATTCAGAACATTTAGAACATGTAACCGTAGTATCATATGTGGCGCCATATCCGTGGGCGCGCGCAGCTATAATTAATGCATTTTTATCACCCAAAAGCAGATCGTCTACTTTTATTCTTTTGTCTACTATAATACTTTCAAGCATTCTATCTAGCGCCATGCCTTTTTTAAGCAATGCTACAGAAGTTAAAATATCTTCTTCTTTTGTAGTCATATGCTTAATTTCTACAAGCTCTTGATTAAAAAGGGGATGCTCAGGGGAATAAAACTGCCCCTTGCTTGGAAGTTCAACAAACTCAGTAGGAGTTATAAACTTTAATGTTCCCCCTTCCGGGGCGGGCTGTTTTAATTCCTTATTTTCTTCCGTAGAATTAGGAGCTACTCCCAACCTATTTTCGTTAGATCTTACACTCATTTTTACCTCACTATTTTTATTTAAATTTTATAAACCTTTATTTAACCGCGGGCTAACCATTTTGAACCTCTGCTTACCGAATCACCAATATTGTTTCCTTGGGCATTGGCCGCGGCCCGCAATCTCTCTTCTAGTTCTTTTTGGCTCCATCCTTGTGTAAATTTAAAATTTTTATATTCAAAACTTAAAGTTATTGTGGCCAAATCATTTCTGTCGTAGGAAACCCCAGAAAAGCCTGCTTTCACTAAAATTGGCTTATAGATGCTCCACTCTCCACTGGCGCCGCCGCGGCCGTCTAATTCAAGAATTGTGATAATTTGTGGGCTTCCCTCTATATAGCCATCAATAAATCGTTGATATGATGAATTTATTGCGCCCTCTATTTGTCCCATCGCTGCCTCTTCAAAAGTCCACGTTTTTTGCATCATCGATAAAGCTGCATTGATGTGGCCTGTTGTGTCAGCACCCTCTGAGCCGAGTACATTTACGTCCATTAAAGTGACCTCAAGCGGATCTGTTTGAAACCCTTGTGTCGGATAATCTATTTTAGCATAGTCTCCAGATCTTAATTGATACTCACCTACCTGTGAATCTATGGTTCGATAGCCCGGGCGACTGAAGCTTTTTACCATGTATGGCGGGAATGCGTTCGAGGCGCCCCCGAACATCAGATCGCTAAATAATAATATAGCCTCGTACGTCCGCTTCGGTCTTACGTCAGAGTTGCTCCAGAATTGCCAGGTCCCAGGAGAAAAAATATCACGATGAGCCATTAGTATATCTCTCTACTTATCCAAAAAGGTCCGTGGTTTTTGTAATGGCGCCCATTTCTCCAAGATAGTCATCAATTTTCTCGATTTGATCATTGCCACCAATCATAATGCCTCTTGGCACCGGATTCTCTGGGGTGCCGCCGCCTTCATACTCGGCCCAGTCATATGTGAAAGTCAATTCAACATTGATCATCTCTTCACTAGTGTAGTCTAGGCTGCCAAAAGTAGCCTTTGAAAGCCACGCATTCTGCAAAGACCAGCGTTCAATCTG
>Ga0209434_1001462_pt1 | contig 10714 bp, 6 predicted proteins | sample ETNvirnome_2_300_FD_184068 | JGI IMG/M metagenome (GOLD analysis project Ga0209434, IMG submission 184068) | Marine viral communities from the Pacific Ocean - ETNP_2_300 (SPAdes) (version 2) | ecosystem: Environmental > Aquatic > Marine > Oceanic | place: Pacific Ocean | collected 2013-06-22 | reverse complement strand
AAATTATAAATAATGTTCATAGTTTTTCTCCCGTATTATATCAAATACTTCATTTCGTTTATCTTCTAATTCTTTAAGTTCTATCTTAAATTTATCAATTACATCTAACATTTCTACTTTTGCTTCATCAACTGGTTGTGGTAACCGCCACTCTTCTAGTGTACCATCCTCATTCACATAATCATATGATTGTTTTAATCCTTCATACGCTTGTTGTAATTGGTCTATCTTTAACCTACCCTCTATCAACATTTTACCCCAAATTTTATATTCTGAATATTCCTTCCAAATACCAGCGGTACGGATTTCGGTTTCGATGACTGATAGACAGTCCACACAATATCCTGTTTGTTGTATTAGTTTTTTATCAGTTGGTGTTACTGTTGTACGTTTACAATCTGGATTATCACATGTCATTCGAGATGCCAAATAATCTCGTACTTTACATAATACACCAATATTTTTCGATGTTTTTAATGTGTATCCCTCTTTTTTCTCATATCGGTGTGAATCATCTTCCCAGATGTCACCAACTTCACGTGTGTTGGATTTACCATCCCAACCAACTTGTGTGTCTTTTTCGTATTCACCTGTCTTTACCATGTTTGCCAACTTTCTACGGGTTGGATGCATAAATTTGCGATTGAAGTTATTTTGTTTTGTCATTATATTACATTTTCATTGTTATACATTAGGTATATCATATTTACATATATATATGTAAAAATAAAATATGTGGAAATTGGACATAAAAAAAACGAGTCGAAACTCGTTTTTATCGTTTTACTAACTTAGTTCCACCTCGTATTATTAATTTGTGGCCTGGATCGGGACAACCAATATCAATGTATATACCCCATTTAGAACATTTACAATGTTTAGAGTGTGGCCCTTCGTTATTATATAATCGTTTGGTAAATAAATATATTTTTGTAAAAAAAACACAAATGTGTTTCCATAATTTTACCAAATACTCTATTAACTTATCTTTCATAACATATATAAATATAAGAAAATAAACTTTTTACTTATTCCTGGAATTGCCGATGGCATCACCATACGCCGTTGCCAATGGTAATAACTTATTTAACGGTAAATCAATAGAAATTGTGTTAACTTGCATTGTTGGATCAATTATCATAGCTGTTAAATAACGATGATGTCCATCAATAATATAATTATCGCTACTAATTATGTATATACTTTTACTTAGAAATGAACGTGCTGTTTTAACACTATCTCTGCCGATTTTATGTATTGTTTTATCTAAATAAACTTGTTGTTGTATTGGTTTTAATTCACCAACTGCCACTTTATTTTTCTTTACCGAGATTTTATCGTCATCATTGGTTTTTGCACCATCGTTTTGTTTTAATCCAGCCTCTAACCAATTTTCAGCTTGTTTCCCTGTTAATCCCGTTGGAAATGGATTCTTTTCATTTGTAGTTGGTGCATGTGGTTTGGTAATATCTATATAACCGTTTGATAATCTATGTTGAAACATTTTCACATCACCTGAATCAATAGCTGGCATATCTTTACGTTTGGTTTTACCACGTTTGAATTGATTGTGAACGTTTGTATAATTTACATCAAAGTTAGGTAACTCATCTTCAATACGTTTACCAGCGTTAGTTAACATATTAATTGTAAAGTTACGCGCCTTTTCAAGTGAAGTTTTTGCTACTTCTACTTTACCAGCTGCTTTACCAGATTCATGTATAAGTGATTTTAGTCTTATCATTTTAATTTGTATAAATAAATATTAAAAGAATATACCTAAGAGCTGATTGATGCTCGCGAATTTTCCACTTAGCTTCATGATGTGGCCATTGTATGTGAATACGATTCCTTCATTTGGTACAATTTTTTCAACTCCACCAATAGCGTTCAATCTGCGTAATTCCAATTTCAATTTTTCTATCTTTTTCTTATCATTTGAATTACGAACATCAGTTATGGTTTTGGCTATCTTATCTTTCATCTTTCTAATAGCCTCATCAGGATTTACCGTGAGTACCGATTCAGTAAATTCAAGTATATCTGCGCCAACACCTAAGAATATATCTTCGAATTTCATTAAGTTATCTTTTGATAATTTCTTAGTATCAGTACTTTCAACTTTCTTAGCCCATTTTAATGTATCATCATCTGTTATGTTCTTACTATCCAATCTAAATGATTTATCCATGAATGCCCAACGTTTTACTAATCCTTTTTTGGTAGAACTATCAAGTGTAGTTGGTGATTTTTTATCAATGTAATCAGTCCACCATGCTTGGTGATATTCTGCAACCCCGTCTGTATCTTTTAACTTGAATTCTTTTTGAAGTTTAGATATTGCTGATGTGTATTTACTCTTTTTATCGGATAACTTTTGTTTTTTTGGTAATTCAATAACAGGAGGCCCTTGTATCGTATATTTATCTTGTATATCCGAATTAGTTTGTTTAATCATACCTGCTAATATCTTAGCTGCATCTACATTCTGTCCAATGGCATTACCATCCATATCATATTGCATAGTACTATGAAATACCAATAACGGTTGTCCATATGGTATTACGTTTACCGAGTCCGGCCAAATAACCTCTAAATTCATAAATGATTCACCATCATTAAATATCTTGATTCGTTGTTTTTCACTCAATCCATTAATTGCCTTTGTTAAATCAGTCATAGCGAAGTTATAAGCATCGGTTAAACCACCTCTACCTTTGAACTTATCAGATATACCTTTTATATCTAATGCATTTTCACCGCGATTTTTCAAGTGTCCTTTATTACGAGCTGCTATCAATTTACCATCTCTCCATGATACCGCAAGTGCCTGTCCATCTGTGTTATGAATTAGTATTCCATTTGCATAGTAACATGACTGATTAGACACCTTGATGTCATATCTAGTTTGTTCTTTTCGTATTGATTTTATTGATTTAATCCTCATATCTAATCCGTATAAATGTGCAGCTTAATAAATTTTCAATTTTACGCTGTCTGTTAATATCCTTTTTCTTCAATGTACCATCTTTATTAAAATGGTGTTTTTCATCTATTTCAATTGCAACTCGTTTCTCAACATCATACCCATCTAAATAATACCCCAAACCATCTACGTAATACTCACCACCATTTTCAGCATGTTGAAATTCGTATGCATGTTCTTTACCATATTGTTCTATAATCGGTATTGAGCCCGTGTTATAATTTGGAAACAACATCTTATATGCACCTGAACTTCGTATCTTTTCTTTTACTAGTTTATCTTGAAAAACATTATCAACCCCATATCGTTCTTTTACTGTGTTATTTCGTTTATCAAATGTAGTAGTCCCCTTTGATAATGGATTAACCGCACCGTATCGTTCCATGTTAGTTGACTCAATACGTTCTTTATATTTTTCGGTGTAATGTGATTCCTTAACACTACGAACTTTTATATTTAATTTTTTTAACTGTTTATTTATCGCAGCTGATGATGGGTATCCGTGTTCATTTGCTATTTGTAACGCCGATTTACCTTGTACTATATATTCATCATATAAAAAATTATATGTAAAAGTGGTATCCTTCCATTTTTTATATTCATCACATCTAACTAAATGTCCGGTCATTGAATTTTTCCCTTTTTGAACTACATCTTTATTACAATATTTACACTTTTTAATTTCCATGTTACATCTCATTATTTATATATAAATATAACATTAAGGAAAAAACAGACGGTAATTATGTATTTATTTTTAAGTCCATCCCCTCAACAAGATGCCTAGCCTCTATATAATCACCATCAACAAATATTCTATGGTTTGGAGTGACTTCAATAATCTTACCATCATCTAGTTCAATTTGTAACCATTCATCATCTGTATCGTTATTAAGTTTACCAAGTACATCCATATATTCATTAGAGTTGTTTTCTTCATTATAAGATAACACTCTATCGTTTATATCATTGTCAACTAATTCAGCTATTGTCATTTCACCATGATTCTCGGTATTCAGTATACTATCACCTGCAATACATTTTTCCTTTGTTACCTCTAACTCACCATCTAATCCTTTATTAACAATATCCTTTAACTGTCCAAATGTTAAGTTAATATCAGTATCAAACGGGTGATTCATGTGTCCATAAGTTCCGCCGCATTGTAATAATATTCTATCATCCAATGGGTTATTACTACTAATAATGTCGGTTATTAATTCATTTAATGTAATACTATTACTAGTACCCTTACTCTCATTTACTCTACCATTTATTATTTCCAAATTTGTATAATGAGAAATAACATCTATTGGTATGTTATTATCAAATCCACTTTTAATAGAATATTTATGATCTAAATGAAAATCTCTATTTCGCTTCTTTGCATTTTCAATTAAATAAAAATGTTTATTATAATTTACATCAGTTTTTCTACGAACCAACTCTTGATATAATTTAAAAGGGTCTCTATCCTCTGGCCGAGTCCATCCCAATTTATCATATAAACTTTCAACTAATTTTTTATTACCAAAACCATATGTTTTACCTATATTTGATCTAATCTCTTTGAGTTTTGGATTATTTTTATATGATTGAGTTACACCACGTGAAATTTTCTTTCTAAATTCTGGATCTTTATTTCGTTCAATATTATCTAATCGAATATTTCCAGTATTCTTACCCATGCCAGATTCACTTAATTTACGTTTGTGTTCATCACTACTACATATTTTTTTATGTTTTAGTTTTACAGATTCATCTTTCATAGGATTTCTATCACCACTATTTTTAGCAGATTCTGATATTAATGGTAAATCTGGATATTTTACGCGATATTCATCTATAGTCATACCGTGTTTATATTTAAGATGCCTATATTGTATTTGATTAAACCATTTATTACATTCAGCACATTTGACTAATCCAGTTGATTCATTAACGTAGGCACCACCTTCTGTTAGTGGTTTCCTCAATACAAACGATTCTAGTGATTTTTCAATATCATCATATAAATTATCAATAGTATCAGCTGATTCGTTATTCTTTAAGTCAGAAACGTTATCTATTTTAATAATATATTTATTAATATTTGGTATTTTATCTTTTTTCTTAAATGTAATTCGTTCTTCCTGCTCATCATATTCACCTGTTGCATTAAGAAAATCTCTAACATCACTCTCAGATTCATCTTCTAACCAATCATAATCATAACTATTTTCATAATTCCAACCTGGTATATATGCAAACGGATTTATCTTATATCTATTTGATAATTTATTACCATCAATTGTAACTCTATATTCTATTTTAACACCAAAGGAACTGCCCTTTTTATGAAAATTCTTATTCCGTGTAAATGAAACATAATGAAGTCTATGGCCTAGGTAATATTCTTCTGATGTTTTTATTAAATTAGATTTTAATATACCATCTAATCCTTTTTTATCAGTATAATGATAAATAATTCCAACTTGTTTTCCTTCATTTATTATATCAGTTGATTCCGTTAATTGTGTATCAATTGATTTTTTGAATGTTCTAAGTAATTTATCCAAATAATTATCATCTTTTTGTGATCGAACTCTAATAGCTCTTGCACCTTTTTGAGTTATCACTAAATACAACTTACCACCACTTATTACAATATCAAAGAAATCTTTTTGAAATTTCATTGTTTTGTTTAATTCAAGTCCTATACCGACTGTTAATTTAGATGATTCGGTTGGTGATTTTTTTGTTTTAATTCCAAGTGGAATAATAATCTTATTTTTTTCTTTAGGATAATCTTTTAATGTTGCTTCATTTTTCTGTTTAGAGATTTCTATCGCTTGTAGTTGTTTCTTAGCCTTGTCATGTGTATCATGTGTTCCTAATCGTTTACCACCTTTTTCTGGATATACCACGAACTTTCCATCTACTTTTTTAATAATTTCTTTGATTGATATGTTTGGTTTTCCGAAAATGGTTTCTGTTATGGTTTGTCCCGTTTCCAATTTACGAGTATATTGACCTTTATTACCAGTCATCTTCAATTCCGAATTTGGAAATATTGATTGTGCAATCTTTTCAGATTTTATGTAATTTGTACCACTCTTATATAATACATTTTCTAAAGCATCACTCGCTTCTATCCAATAACCACTCGTGTTTAGTAATTTAACTATCTTAGCAATCACTACTTTCTTTGATTTCTGTTCACCATCATGACCAATACCTTGTATCTTTATACCAAATGGTGATTTTCTACCAAAGATAACGGCATCAGCGTCAAATTCACCATCCACATCAATTACATCCCAAAATACACTTCTATTTATGTCTTTCTTACTATTAACATAAGAACCTTTAGTATTTTTATATGCAGTTTGTATCAAATCAATTACATCGCTTGATATTATTAATACATCCTTTTTACTTATCAGATACCAAGTTTTTGATTTCTTTACTATATCTGGTACGAAATTTACACGTTCAATCGTTATCACTTTGTTAGATGTCTTGAAATCTTTTTTTCTCATTATTGTTTTTGCAATAATTTGATTGGTTTGTGTCATAAATGGTATGTTGATATTATGACGTTTATCCTTAACTACCAATTGTTGGTACTTTTCCAAGAATTCTTTGAACTTTTTCTTATATTTTGATAATCGTTTGAAAAATCCAGTTAATTCCGCTACTGATATTTCTTTGCCATTACGTTTATCGTTTAATCTATCGAAAAAATGTTTACCGAACTCAATATCCTCTGGTGATAGTTGTTTCTCAGCGTATTTTTCAATCTTATTTAGGTCTGCTTTGGCCATTTCTGATACTCTAACCATAGTTGCTTTAGTTTTACTCTTATCGGTGTTCTTAACAAACCCAAAGTTCTTATAAAATTTAGTAAGTCGTGATACCGAAGATGCACCATAGTCATTAGATGGTGTCAAATAGATAGGTTTTTTGACTTTATCAGAATATTTTATCAAAATATCCATTACTTTTGTACCAACACCACCACCACGTTCTGATTTTGGTATTATTATCTTATCTAGTGATAAATAATCGCCGTTATCGTATAATTCTAATTCAATGTTGTATTTTTTCTCTAAATCTTGTAATACGTAACTCTCACCTATGTTTTGTTTTATGTAATCTATGTTATCATCACCAGATAATCTCTTCCATTGAGATGAATTAAGAAATGTCTTATATAATTTAGCCATGTTAATGTATGCTTCCGATTCCCACGGTAGTTTTTTATACTCACCAAAGTTTTTCATTGTCTTTTTATAATCACTTACCGATATAATTGGTTTATTTTTCCACAATATCATTTTATAATCATCAGACGGTTTTAATTCTTTACGTGATATTTGTTTTACGTGAGTCAATTCGTGTATTAATGATTTAATCATCATTGTAATTGATTGACTTGGATTGAAGTGTAAATAAAATTTATTATTGTTTAATGAATTATCATTTAACACAACATCGCCAATCATACCCTTAGCTTCTTTTTTCTTTACAATTATCTTAGCATCGAATCCATATTTAGATTTCATAAATTCAATAATAGAATTAACTATTAACTTTTCATATGGTTTCATTTTAAGACTTGTACTAAATAAACCCTCAGTTAATGTATCTTCTTCTAATTCAACTATATTTTCAAATATGTTGGGGCCTTTTTTACCTAATCTGAATGTTACCACTTTTTTACCATTAATTGTTGGCATTCCATGTTCATCTTTACCGATTGTCTTTACAACCACTTTTTTATTTTTCCATTTACCCATTAAAATGGTATCACCTATCTCAACTGGTAATTTAATAACCTCACTTAGTGAAGCTTCAAATTCTTCTTGTGAAAATAAATCACCCTTAGCATCATCACCAGCCATTTTTGCGACATCAGCCATTGCATCTCTTTGTAATTGATTTTTAATCAATTCATATCCTGTTAACGTAGCGGTACGTGTTATATGTTTGAACCATTTACTATATGCCTTACTCGAATATATATCAACCTGGTTATTTGGTGTCATTGCACCAAGTACACCAGCTGGGAAATATGATACTGCTGGTACAGGCCCATATGGATATGTTGGGTGTTCGTAATAATCCTCTACATCTTTAGTAGTTATCATATTAACAACCTCATATCCTATTTTTTCAGCTCGTTTTACTGATAATTTCTTGAATACATTATAATTTGATACAAATGAGGCTGGGCCGTCATCTGCCTGACCTGTAGTCATTACCGTTGATTCTTTTAATAACCAATCTTTTATTACGTCTTTATCTATTACAAAACTTTCTTCTAATTTCGATGTAACTAAATCAAATATAGATTGATTAAACTTTGGATAGGCCGTCTTAGTAAAATACTTCTTTTTGTCCTCATCTGAACCGATTGTTAAGTTATTCCTAACATCAGTACCACTTATTGCCTTTGGTTGTTTCGGTACAATGTACACATATCCACGTGTTTCATACCCAGTATCAATATTACTATCGTATTTTTTAAAATATTTACCACCTAATCGTGATGCATCCTTTTCACCCACCGCTGTAACATATGCAGTAGTATTTTTATCAAATTTAGATAATATTTCAGTTGGGGCGTATGGATTCTTTATCTGAACAATATTTGATTTGGATATACCAAACATTGTTGATATTATTTTAGATTTTTCTTTAAAATCAAATGGTGATTTAGTCGAATCTGTTTTATTCGATGTTCCAATGTATACGTTCTTCTTACCAAACTTCTTAACTAGTTGATTATACGTATGATAGTGACCAACATGAAATGGCTGAAATCTTCCTGAATATACTACAATCGTTTTTTGTATTGAATTATCCGAATCTTCACCCAACAATAATTGTTCAGTTAAATATTTGCTTAGTTCATTCATATTATTACATAATGTGTCACTATATAAATATAGTAATTGTTAATTAAAGAAAAAATACCATATACTAAAAAATGTACGATCATCTATTGACAACCGTACATTTTAATTATAATTGTTACCAATATTACATCATTGGTGGTAATCCACTTGGTTGAAGTGGAACATCTTCGATTTCATTTGCAACTACACAATTAGTTGTTAACAATAGACCTGCTATCGAAGCTGCGTGTTCAATACAAAGTCTAGTTACTTTCGTTGGGTCAATAATACCCATTTCAATCATATCAAAATATTCACCTGTCATAACATTATAACCATATGAATCTTTTTTGCCGATTATTTTTTCATAAACAACATCAGGTGTAATACCCGCGTTCTTAAGTATTGTATTAAATGGAGCTTTTATAGCTGATTTGATAATATTGATTCCAAGATTCTGATCATCAGTATCAACTACCAATGTATCGAGTGATTTTAGTGTACGTATTAACGCTCCACCACCACCTGGAACTATTCCTTCATCAACTGCCGCTCGTGTAGCATATAAGGCATCTTCTACTCTATCTTTCTTTTCTCTAAGTTCGGTTTCGGTTGTTGCACCAATATAAATGATACCAACACCACCACTAATCTTTGATAAACGTTCTTGTAACTTTTCTTTATCAAAATCTGATTTAGTAGATTCGATTTGTTTTTTTATTATTTCAACTCTGTTAATAATATCATCGGAATTGCCGAATCCGTTAATAATAGTAGTTGTACTTTTATCTATAATTATTTTTTCAGTAGTACCACATAATTCAAGTGTTGCATCCTCTAATTTATATCCACTTTGCTCCGATATAACAGTACCACCAGTTAATACAGCGATATCATCTAAGATTTCTCGTTTACCATCACCAAATCCAGGTACTTTAACTGCGGCTACTTTTAAGTTACCACGTAATTTGTTTACAACCAATGTTGCTAACGCTTCACCATCAACATCATTTGCAATTATCAGTAATGGTTTATCTGTATTTGAAATTCCTTCTAATAATGGTAACAATGTTTTCATTGAAGAAATATTACGGTCATATAATAGAATATATGGATTTTCCATTTCGATTTCCATTTTTTCCTGATTGGTTACAAAATATGGTGATAAATATCCCTTATCGAATTGCACCCCATCAACCGTTTTTACCTCTATTTCAGTGCCACTCGCTTCTTGTACCGTGATTATACCATCTTTACCAACTTTATCCATGATATCTGCCATCATTTTACCAATAACAGGATCGTTGTTTGAGGATATGGTTGCTATTTGTTCAATTTCTTTATTCGTTTTAATCGAACGTGATAATTTTCGTAATGAACGTACAACATCTCTTACAGCTGCATCAATACCACGTTTCAATTCCATTGGGTCTGCTCCCGCAGTTACCATTTTCAACCCATCTGTAAATATTGAGTGTGTTAACACGGTTGCGGTAGTTGTTCCATCACCTGCCAATTCATTGGTTTTGGATGCAACTTCTTTTACTAGTTGTGCACCGATGTTTTCTATTGGGTCTGTAAGTTCAATTTCATTTGCAACAGTTACACCGTCTTTTGTGATATGTGGTAATTTACCCTTACTGTCGAGTATAACATTTCTCCCCTTGGGGCCTAATGTACTACTTACTGCAGCTGTAAGGATGTTTATCCCACGTAGTAGTGCTTGCCTAGCATCATCATCGTGAATTATAACTTTTTTACTTTTCATTTTTTTTGTTAATTTATAATGTGTTATAGTAAATAGTAAAGTTTTAAAAAAACAGTACCAATTAAAGTGATCTACTGT
>Ga0209434_1001460_pt1 | contig 10719 bp, 9 predicted proteins | sample ETNvirnome_2_300_FD_184068 | JGI IMG/M metagenome (GOLD analysis project Ga0209434, IMG submission 184068) | Marine viral communities from the Pacific Ocean - ETNP_2_300 (SPAdes) (version 2) | ecosystem: Environmental > Aquatic > Marine > Oceanic | place: Pacific Ocean | collected 2013-06-22 | reverse complement strand
TTACGACTTGCGCCTTATGCTGCGGGTCGCTAGATCCCACCGGAAAGATTGCGCTTCCGTCAATGCCTGCACCGCTCATTTCTAAGAAGGCAGCTATATCTTCTCTGTTTGTGGCTTGGACATTTCCAAACGGGCCTGGCACGTCACCTGCCCCTCGTGCTGTGACAATAATGACTTTGCTATTGGGACTATTTTCTGCCTGCTTCAAAATTTTTATGATGCCCTGATGTCCACGCGTTGTTTCTGGATCAACGCCTGTAGTTTCTTCAAAATCAAAAATATCCTTTGCATCCCCGATGTCCTCGCCGGTAGCAATTTTTTGATAGTCGGCAAACGTTTCAGAGGGTAAATAATAGAATGTTCCTTCGGGTGATGTTTTGGTAAATTCATGGTAGAGCTTGTTATTTTCAAGCCACATTGGGAATAGATTGTCGTCCTGCCCGGTAGGCATGACTCGGGCCACACCGATGTGCGCCACAGTTTTTGCGAGTGTGTCGTCAAAATCAAACACAAATAAATTATCGATCATTGCGTGAAAACCTCATATCATTAAATATAATTTGAAAATTATTGAAGTTCTAAATAGGGCGGAGAAGTACATATGGAAGATAATTTGCGAAAAATGTTTCGCCTGCGCGAAGAATTCATGCGTGCAATTTGCGAGAAATATCCCAGCAGCTATCCTGATTGGCCGGTAGACGTATCTAAGAAGAGGAGTCAAAAGGCTCTTCGGAGCACCGCGCTTAAGGGAGTGGAGGAGATGTTTGAGGCGTTGCAACACTTGAAAAACTGGAAGACCCACAAGAAGAAAGGGTCAGTTGATTTTGATCGTGACGAGTTCTTGGAAGAAATGGTTGATGCCTTCAATTATTTTTTTGCAATGCTGGTAATGTTGGGTGTTACTCCCGACGAGCTTATAGAAGCGTATGAAGAAAAAAATAAAAAGATTCACCAGCGTTTGTTGGGAAGTTATTGACGAAAAATGTGAAGATCGCGCCAATCTGTGTTATAATAGACTAGAAGGAGCAACATATAGTGAAATCCCCCAAAAGATTCGTGGGTCTGCATGCCCACTCAGGTTTTAGTACGTTCGATGGTTTGGACTATCCGCAAGATCACATCGACTATGTTCGTGACAACGGCATGGATGCATGGGCACTAACCGATCATGGTCATATGAATGGTTTTTGCCATGCTTACACGCACACCCAAAAACTTAATAAGGCTGGCGCCAATTTCAAGTTTATTCCTGGTTGTGAAATGTACGTCCATCCAGATCTCAACGTTTGGCGTATAGATTACGAGCTTCGCAAAGCAGCCAAGTCCGGTGATAAAGACGCTCAATCCCGGCTTCTTGCTCAACGGGAAGCAATTGCCACACCTCTTCTTGCTACAGTCGATAACGATGATGAGATTATTGACGTATCAATTGAAGATGCATCAATGACTGTAGAAAATGAAGACGAGACTAAGTCATCAAAATTTTACGACGCGATTAAGCGTCGACACCACTTGGTGGTTTTGCCTAAAACATCTGTTGGTCTGGAGCGCTTATTTGGTCTCGTATCTCGAGGGTATCTGGATGGCTTCTATCGCTTCCCCCGTGTAGATTATGGTATGCTTAAAGAGGCTGCGGCTGGTGACCATCTCATGGTCTCGTCTGCATGCATTGGTGGGCCATTGGCGTATGAAGTCTTTAAACACCTGCAACAGGTTGAGTTTGACAATCTTTCTCAGGATTTGCTTAACGATCCTGTGCTTTTTGAAAAGGTTCTCACTGGTGTTGGTAATGGCGTTGGTGGACTGGTAGATGCCGTTGGACGTGATAATGTGTACTTAGAGTTGCAGTTCAATAAGCTCAACGCGCAACACCTTGTAAATCGAGCAATCATCGAATTTGCTAATCGTGAGGGAATGCAGGATCAATTGATCGTAACTTGCGATTCTCACTATTCAAATCCGGATCACTGGCGCGAAAGAGAGCTTTATAAAAAGTTAGGGTGGCTCAATTATAAGGATTTTGATCCTGATAAATTGCCTAAGTCTATCGAAGAATTGAAGTGCGAACTCTATCCCAAGAATGCTCAGCAGGTTTGGGAGACGTATCATAACACCCGGGGTGATGCAACGTTTTATGATGATGAGCAGATTCGCGATGCCATTGAGCGTACGCACGATATTGCCCACAATGTAATTGGCGATATTCATCCAGACGTTTCAATGAAGCTTCCCTCGTATGTAGTACCCGAAGGAAAATCTGATGATCGCACCTTACTGGAATTGTGTATTACCGGACTTAAGACGAGGGGTTTTGCCGATAATCAGGAATATATTGATCGGCTCAAATATGAGTTGCGAGTCATTAAGAACAAGAATTTTTCTCGTTATTTCCTTACCATGCATGCGATTATCAACATCGCCAAGAAGCGTATGCTTGTTGGACCAGGTCGTGGTTCGGCTGCTGCATCGTTGGTTGCCTATGTATTGGAGCTCACCAATATTGATCCCATCGAATATGGGCTCATGTTTGAGCGGTTCTTGAATCCATCCCGAAAGGGGGCGCCAGACATTGATACCGATGTGTCTGACCGTGATTTGTTAATTGAGCTTCTACGTGCGGAATTGGGGGAACGGAACGTTATTCCGATTTCCAACTACAATACGTTCAAGCTAAAATCGTTGGTAAAAGACGTTTCACGCTTTTATGGAATCCCATTTCAAGAAGTTAACAAGGCTCTCAAAACTGTAGAAACAGATGTTAAAAGAGCCGTGATGACTCGTGGGCAAGATAAGAATCTGTTTGTTCTTAAATTCGAGGATGCAGTTAAGCACTCCCCAACGTTCAGGACGTTTATTGAAAAATATCCAGATGTTGGTGAACCTATTGAGATTCTGTTTCAGCAGAATAAGGCTTTAGGTCGCCACGCGGGTGGTGTGATTATTTCCGAAAATATTGCCGAGCGCATGCCGGTTATCATGGCTCGAGGGGAGCTTCAGACGCCATGGGTAGAAGGTATGCAGTACAAGCATCTTGAGGAATTTGGTTGGATTAAGTTTGATCTGCTTGGACTCGAGACACTTCGGCTTGTGGAACGGACAATTTCTCTCATTTTGCGACGGCATCACGGCGTTGAAGATCCAACGTTCGATCAAATCAAGGAATGGTTTGATGAGCACATGGATCCCAAGGTACTCGACATGAATGATCAGAAAGTATATGATTATGTCTACCGTGATGGTCATTTTGCAGGTGTTTTCCAACTCACTTCTTCGGGTTCGCAGAAGTTGTTCAAGCGGGCACAACCCAAGAACATCGTCGATATTGCGACACTCACTGCGATTTACAGGCCAGGCCCACTTTCCGCGAAGGTTGATCGGCTTTATGTGAAGGCAAAGAAAAATCCGGCTGCCATTGATTATGGACATCCGCTTATCAAGGAGGTCTTGGAAGAAACCTATGGAATGATTGTCTTCCAGGAACAGGTCATGAAACTGTGCGCTATTGTCGCCGGTTTCCCGGAAGCCGAGACCGATACACTTCGCAGAAATATTATGAAGCGAAAGGGAAGTGAGCAGCACGAAACACTCGCTGCCGCCACCGCAACTAAGAAGAGGTTTGTGGCTGGAGCAGTTAAGAATGGTGTGCCAGAACGGATCGCCGATGAACTCTATGAAAAGATCCTGTATTTTGCAGGCTATGGATTCAACCGTGCACACTCGGTATCCTATGCTGTAGATTCGTATTACTGTGCTTGGCTTCACACCTATTATGAAGAGGAGTGGATGTGTGCATATCTTGAGTCGATGTCGACGAATGACAAGAAGCGGGCCCGGGCATTTGCAGAGGCAAAGGCAATGGGGTATAAGATTGTCCCGCTCGATGTCAATCACGCCGAGAAGACATGGACAATCTTAGAGGGCAAGAAGTTTATGCCATCATTTCTCACATGCAAAGGCATCGGAAGTGCTGCAATCGATGAAATTCTACAGAACAGACCCTACAATACGATCGATGAATTTTTGTGGAATGAGTCCGGTAAGTGGCGTCATTCCAAATTTAATAAGCGTGCCCTTGAAGCTCTTATTGGAATTAAGGCGTTCGGGTCAATGGATATCGTCGGTGATGGAAAGGTATTTGAGAGCTATCGCCAAATGCATTCGGTAGTGATTGAGAAGAATAACGAAATTAAGAAGTGGACGAAAAAGGATCCAGAGCGAGGACAGAGAAATTTCCGCGAATTGTGTTTGGAAACAGCAGGATGTGGTGAGTGGACCCGCCGTGAGGTGGCAGAAAGGAGCACCAAATATCTGGGTTCGTTCAACGCCGGTCTACTAATTCCGCAGGAGGTCATTGACAAGTTTGAGGAGATGAATATCAGGTCGTTGGACGAATATTGTGAGAAGGACCTCTATTGGTTTTTGGTTGCAGATGCAGTCCCTAAGCTTACCAAGAATGGTAGACCTTATTTAATTGTGACGGGTACGGGTCTCGCGGGCGCGCGTCACAGGATGTTCTGCTGGAGTTGGGATGGAGAAACTCAGCTGGCACCTTATTGCCTGTGTGTTGCCGAAATGAGCAGCAATGATTTCGGCTATCAAACGTCGATGAAAAGATTAAAGATTTTAAGTGTATGAGGTTTTGTAGTGTTTGTTGGCAAATTTTTTGATTTTACTTCTTGTTATCTTGAGCTTGTAAAACTTATAAGCGAAGATTACGAATATGAATCATCCCCTCGCGGTCAGAAAATTCGTGAATGTCTTGGTATTTCGTTTACCATTGTTAATCCCCGGGCTCGATTGCTCTATGCGAGAGGTAGAAAATTTAGTCCAGTTTATTTAGCCGCTGAATTACTTTGGTATTTATCGGGTAACAATGAGACTAAATGGATTAGCAAATATTCTAATTTTTGGGCTGGAATTTCTGACGATGGAAAAACAGCAAATTCTGCGTATGGAGCTCGATTATTCCAGCCGCACGAAAGGATTGCCGCAGGCAGTTTAAATCAATGGGATTTTGTTGTTAACGAACTCAGAAAGGATCCTGATTCACGCCGCGCTGTGATGCATCTTCGAGTTCCGGAAGATAGTGTAAAGGCAAAACTCGATGTTCCCTGTACACTTGCTTTACAATTTTTTATTCGTAACAATGCACTCCATCAAATTGTGCACATGCGGAGTTCAGATGTTATTCTGGGTATTGCTTATGATGTGCCTGCATTTACGATGTTTCAAGAGATTCTTGCAAATGAGCTTGGGGTCGAATTGGGCACTTATACTCACGTGAGTAATTCTCTTCATATTTATGAGCGTCATTTTGAAATGGCGAAAGATATTTTAGCCCCAGATAATGCTGCGTCATCACTGGCTTGGGGCCGAAACGTTGCCGAATATCCACCCATTAAAGAAGTTTCGATGAGAGAACTTCGTGAGCAAGTTGTTATTCCCATGATGAAAGCAGAGGAAGCTTTATGGGAAGTAGATGAACCATGGGCAATTATGTCGGTTCTTAATTCTCACGGGACAGCATGTCTTAGTGGATCGGCATGGGAAGATATGCTTCGACTTTTGGCTATTCGACGATTACGCGTATTAGGACATAAAGACCAGGCAATAAAATTGTTGAAAAATCTTAATTTTCGAGGCTATGATTTTTTTGGAGCAAAAGGGTAAGAAATGTTGATTATTTTTGAAGGACCAGATAGATGCGGCAAAACGGAGATAGCAAATGAACTTGGGAGAATTCTTAAGATTCCGGTGTACAAGAGTGGCCGCGAGGCAGAAATATTTCACGATCCCGACGCTCAATATTTGAGTTTAAAATGGGCAAATTATGAAATGATTAAGCTCCTGGAAACCACCGGCGCAGACGTTATTTTTGATCGATTCTTCCCGTCAGAATGGGTATATGCCCAAGTTTTTGAAAGAAGAACTGATCTGGATTTGATTAAGGAATATGACGCATGGGTGGCTTCCATGGGTGCAAAAATTATTTGGTGTGATAAACCAATAATGGATGGTGAAGATGAACTTGTGCCCGCATCCAAATATAATGAACTACGCGACAAGTATTTTGATTATATGAAAAATAGCTTATGCGATATATTATACCTCAACACATCTGATCATAATTTAGATGCTCAGGTTAATGAGATTTATCAATTTGTTATGACAAAATTCACAATAAACGATGGAGTTAAAAAGTGAAGAGAATTTATTATTATGGTGTTGGATCATTGCACAACAACGAAAGTTCGGTAGATGGTGGTAAGCATATTCGGCTTCCGCTTGTCGAGTCTTTTCGCAGTGTTGGTTTTGATGTCTGTTGGATTGGCTTTGAAACGTCTGGGTGGGTTAACAATCACTATTTGAATTTGTTAAACTTAAAATCTGGTGATTTTTCACATGATGTTCGAGATCGGGTAGAGAATTTTAGCGATTCATTTATGAATGATGAAAAAAGTGGTATCACAGCCAAAGCGCGCGATCACATTAGAGACAATCCAGGTGTTTTGCTGGTCGAGCTTCGGCCAAAACTTGATAAGCCTGGTTACAACTTTATGAACGAATACAACGTTCAGATGGAATTTGTGTATGAGTTTTTAAACCAAAATCTTCCCGTTTTTATCTGGGATCAAGATGGTTGGTGTGATATGTTGCCTGACGACATCAAAGATAAAGTTGTGTTACTAAAGCCATATACTGAAATCATCGATTCGAGTTTCCCACATCAAGAAGAATTTTTGTTTGGTTGGTTTCGACCTCCTTTTGAGACGAGGCTTAGGAAGTTGGCCACGAATAAGAAATTCGATATTGGGTATTGTGGGAATGTTTATGGCCGTCGCGACGATTTTGGCGAGTACTTTAGACCGTTTGCGCAAAACGATAAGGCTGTTTGTGTGCAGGGAAATTGGTTGCGCAAGAAGTATGACGATCGAGATTTTTCGTTAGATAACTTTCCGAATTTCATGTTTTTTGGGCGTACGCCTCATTGGTCTACATTGCCGACAATTGCATTGAGCAAGTCAGTTTTGCACTTTTCAAATCCACACCAACAAAATATTGGAATGCCCACTGCTCGAGTGTTTGAAGCGCTGATGGGCGAGTCGGTTCTTTTTTGCACGTCAAAAATTCGAAATATTGAACGATTTGTTCCAGAAGAATTAATTGTTTCGTCTGGTGCTGAACTTTTTGAAAGATGGGAAAAAATTGATGTCGATAATGAATGGGATCGAGTTCGGACTTCTTTTGTAAAGAAGCTCGGAGTTTACGAACATACTTATGATTTTCGTGCTCAGCAGTTCATTCGTTATCTAAAGAAGTACTATGGAGAGACATATGACAGATGAGTCACCGATTAGGGCACTCGTTACAGGATGTTGTGGCTTTATTGGAAGTCATCTAGTCGCAACATTACTCGAGGCTGGGTGGATTGTTGATGGCGTCGACGACATGTCTGGAGGTTCACTCGACAATGTAGGACATTTACGAGATCATTGGAAGGTGCGAGTTGTTCCGATAATGTTGGCGCCAGCTTTTGAACATGCTCACGAATCCGACCGAACGCAACGTACGTTACTCGTCTTTGAAGGTGATTTTTGTGCGCCGGTTTTGTTTAACCGAATTGTTAAAAAGCAATATGACGTCATTTTTCATCTTGCCGCCGAACCCAGTGTCGAAATTTCCATTACTAATCCGGCGGCGACTGCGTTTAATAATCTTCAAAAAACCATTGAACTAATGGCGGTATCGGTTGGTGTTGTTCGACGGTTTGTATTTGCTTCGTCTGCCGCCGTATATGGCAATGTTCCACCGTCCTTACTTCCCATTACAGAGAAGACACCACCTTCTCCCATTTCTCCCTACGCTCTTCAGAAAATACAAGTTGAAGAGACTGGCAGATTGTTTCGAAACCTTTACGGTTTGGACTTTGTAGCATTAAGAATGTTTAATGTATATGGTCCACGCCAAGATGGGAATTCGCCTTACTCTACTGTTGTTGCCGCGTGGTGTAATAAAATCAAGCAAGGTTTGCCTCTTCGTTTAGATGGCGACGGGCAACAGAGTCGTGATTTGATTTATATCACCGATGTTTGTAATATGTTTAGAGCGGTGGGTGAGTCTCGACAACATCTTAGTTTTACAGTTGCTAATGTTGCGACAGGGATTGCGCGAACCAATAATTCTATTTTAGATTTACTACGCCAGCGATGGCCTGAAATAGAAGTTGAAAACGCCCCTACAAGGAAGGGAGACGTCAAACTCAGTGTGGCAGATGTAAGAGATGTTGAAAAAAAGCGTAGTATCTTAAAAATAAGTGAAAAAACTACGTTTGTAGAAGGTCTGGATTTAACGCTGAAGTCTTGGGGATTAATAGGTGAATAGTTATAAAAGAATTGAGAGGTTTTTAAATGCCGATGAAATATTCACATGATGAACACAAGACTGCTTGGAAGGGAAAAACCCATAAACAAGCCAAGTCTTGGGGAGAAGAAATTTGGATAGGATCTCTCCATCAGATTCATGCAAAAGTTTTATTTTTGCATGCAGGGAAATCCACGTCTTTAAAGTATTACCCTAATAAAAACGAGGTTTTATTTGTTCGAAATGGATCTGCGGAAATTGCGTATGCTTCTGAGGAGTATCATCTTTGTCCAGAAAAAGGATTAAAAATGACCGCCCTCAATAGTGGTGATGTTTTCTTTGTACAGTCAGGGTGCCCCTATAGAATTACTGCTTTAACAAATTGCGAAATTTTTGAAATAGGCGACAATAGACAATCTTTGACAATTAAATTAGACGATGAAGAATCGGAGTAACGATGAGTATCACTGAACCTACCAGCGTGGATTGCGTAATTTATCACGCCGATTGTACCGATGGTTTTGGTGCGGCTTATGGCGCCTGGAAATGTCTTGGCAATAGGGCGGAATATCACGCATACAAGCATGGGATGGCGCCACCAGATGTGACTGGTAAAAAAGTAGCAATATTAGATTTTTCTTTTGACAATGCCACGACTAAGAAAATGATCGAAGCCGCGGATGGATTAATTGTAATTGATCACCATAAATCGGCGATGGTCGAACTTCACGATATTTCTAATACTCATTTTGACATGACAAAATCTGGTGCCATGTTGTCTTGGGAATTTTTCCACCCAGGTAAAGAATGTCCAAAGTTTATCAAGTATATTCAAGATCGAGATCTGTGGAAGTGGGAGCTGGAATATTCCAAAGAATTTTCGGCGGCCTTTGACATGGTTCCTTTTGAATTCGAGGAATTTGAAAAATTCGAAGACGATTCAGTTTTTGATGACGCGTGTAAACGTGGATCATTTATTCTTGCGTATTCTAAGACAGTGGTTAAGAAGGTCTGCGATCAGGCACAAAAAAGAAAATTCGACGGAATGGACGTGCTGGTGGTAAACTCATCGCACTGGATGTCGGAGATCGGAGCTCGTCTCGCACCAGATTGTGATTTTGCCATGATCTGGTACTGGGATCATGATGCCCAGCACACCAAGGTTAGTCTCCGTGGTTTTCACGAGCAGGTGGATGTCTCCGAAATTTCGAAAAAGTTCGGTGGTGGTGGACATAAGAAAGCCGCAGGATTTCAGCTTCCTAAGAAAAAGCATATTGAAGATTTATTTGATAAGCCAAAGCCAGTCCGAAGAAGACCGAAATCAAAACCTAAGGAATCCAAACCCAAGGAAGAAAAATGAGTCGCCCGGAGTGGGATGAGATTTGGATGAATGTTGCCACTAATATTGGCCGCCGTTCTTATGACCCTCGATTTCAGGTAGGGGCCGTGGTGGTCACATCTGACAATTGTCAGGTGCTGGCAATAGGTTACAATGGTAACTATGTGGGCGGACCAAACGAAGTGGAATCTGAGGAGCCTGGTCATTCGGGAATGATACACGCGGAAATCAACGCTCTATTAAAGATGGATTACAACAATCCTAAGCATAAGAAACTTTATTTAACTCTTTCGCCCTGTCGCATGTGTGCAAAAGCAATTGTCAATGCAGGTATTAACGAAGTCGTTTACGGAGTGCAGTATCGCGATCTTTCTAGCCTTAATATATTAAAGGACGCGAGGATTACAACAAGGCAATATTCTGTATAATTAGTTGTGTACGTACAGTAATGGGTGCCTGAATGACTAAATCAATGCAGCTTCTAGAAGAAGCACTGTCAGAATTACAAGATCTTGCTGTCGAGGCTCGTTCTAAAAATTCATTAATTTATGAAGGAATGGGTTATACACCACTTCAGGTTATTTTACTTGAAGCCGCCGAAGAAGAAAAAGATACAGGCGGTGCAGGCGATTCTAAAGCCAGCTTTCTCAACCGTGCCGCCGATTCAATTAAGAAGTTGATCCGTGCAGCAGATGTCGCCATTGAAGAAATGGAAACAATGCGAGATCAGATGCAGGAGTTTGGTTTCGGTGCCACGGTAGACGCTCTTAATAGAGCCATCAAAGATCTTAAGAAAAAGAGACCAGGAAAAGGGTTTCTTGGTAAAATCGGAACAGGCGCCGGCATGGCCGTCCGGGCTCTTTTTGGTAAGGAAGATGATCCTGCGGAAGCCGTTGCAGAAATTGTTACTGATGCCAACACATTTCAAAAGGTTTTCGGAGATGTGGTCAAGGCAGTCTTCAAAACACTGGAAAAAGTTGAAATAGCTAAAGTTGTCGATGAAACTACCGGTGAGGAAG
>Ga0209434_1001458_pt1 | contig 10728 bp, 10 predicted proteins | sample ETNvirnome_2_300_FD_184068 | JGI IMG/M metagenome (GOLD analysis project Ga0209434, IMG submission 184068) | Marine viral communities from the Pacific Ocean - ETNP_2_300 (SPAdes) (version 2) | ecosystem: Environmental > Aquatic > Marine > Oceanic | place: Pacific Ocean | collected 2013-06-22 | reverse complement strand
TATTTAATATTATAATGCCTTGTACCATCAACAACAATACAGACGGCGACCTTTCTCAATTAGAAGATTTAACAAAAAAACTTATTCCTTTTGCACAGAAACAAATTGGGTTTAATAGGCCGCCTGTAATCAGCTTTAACGGCGATGAAGAAAATGCTGCAAATCCTCTTGGAAGAACGGGTCAATATGATCCTCAAAATATGGAAATAACTATTTTTGTTACGGGACGTCACATAAAGGATGTTTTACGTTCGATAGCTCATGAATTAGTACACCATGGTCAGAATTTAAGAGGTGAGTTTAATAAACCCTTTTCTACTGAATTAGGCTATGCACAAAATAATGATCATTTACGAGGTATGGAAGAAGAAGCTTATAAAATAGGTAATTTATGTTTTAGAGACTGGGAAGATGGAATAAAACAGCAATTACCTTTGTATGAAACTATTTATAGAGAAACTCTGATAGGAGAAGAGACTATGTCAACCAAAGACTGGCGAGATAAGGAACTTAATAGTCTTTTAATGGATAGATGGGGCTACAAATCCCCTCAAGAAGAAGAACTTAATGAAGAACTAGATGCCTATATGGACACCAACAAAGGGGGTGATTATCAAACAGGGCAAAGAGTGCTTGATGAGGATGAAGATGAGGATGAAGCTTTAGAAGAAGGCGAAGAATCTACTGATGGATTGCACCAGGTCGCTCAAAGTGTAGCCTCCCGCGAAAAAACATCAGATAAAGAATATCCATTAAGAGAAAAAAAAAAGTACCGAGCAACGATGAAGAAGAAATAAGTGTCGAAACTCTCGCGCATCTAATCGTTGAAAAGCCCGAAGAAGCTTTGGGCATTATTCGCGATTTCCTTGAGGAATTTTTTAAAGAAGTAACTGGTACAAAAATTCCGACAGAGATTCTAGACACTACCATAGAAAAACTCAAATATGATGCTTCAAATTTAATGGCATGGGAATTGAGTGAAGGGTTTGAGGGGCTGCGAAAAGCTAAACCGGTTCGTAAACTCAGAAAACTGCTTCCCTGGAATAAAGGCCCATCGGTCAAATCATTAAAAAATATTATGTCTCCTGCTCAAAAAGCTGCAAAACTTAAACATCTTAAATCCTCACAAAAAGCTATAAACAGATTAAAGAATTTACGTAAAGGCGCCAAGGGTGCTTCAAAACTAAAGGGAACCTCCGAAGCAGCTAAACAATTGCAAAAAACTGCGCGCGCTACTGCGAAAGTAGCAAAGGTTGGAAAAAATTTAGGTAAAAGTAAAGGATTTTTAAGAGGAATGGGGCAACTTTGTAAAAAACATCCAATAATTTGTGGGCTAGCCGCCCTAGGAGTGGCCGGCGGCGTATACCACGAAGAGATCAGAGACTGGGCTGATGATTTTTGGAATGGTGGGATTGAAGGCGCCATGGATACCGGTGCAGATGATAGCTATGTGCAATATGGTACCGCAGAGTGGCGCAAACGAAAGGGTTTGCCTCCACTGCCACCGAATTAGCAAAAAAGGAAAATAAAGTCAATGAAGATTGCATTTCGAAGAAAACAAAAATCACAAAGCGCATCGAAAAATATAATAAAAAAGACAGATAATGAAGTTTTACAAGAAGCCGTTCAATTAATTAAGAAATCAAAACAATCATTACGTGAGATTGCGCCGCGCGGGGAAGAGGCAGAAGTACAAAGAGGCCGTCAACAAATTGAAACCGATGAGCAAGGAAAGATTAGTGTAAAACACAGAGGCGCGCGCGCGTCCAATCCACTAGATCTTTTTGGGGTGCCCCTAAGAAATAACACAATCATAACAGCAGAATTTTTTAATGCCTTAAAGAACGCTGAAAATGAGTATAGAAGCAGCCATCCACAAGAACACAAAGAATATACAAAATTAATGCAACATTTAAGTCAAACATTTAGGTCAGAGAAACACTATGATTCAGGGAAACATGGGTGGGGTGATTCAGATGTGAACAAAATAAGCTTTCCCGGTGGGTTTGATCCAAAAAAAAAGTGGAAAGTTGTATCCGGTGGATTTTTAATTGGAGCGGTTGGTGGCCACAATAAAAAGGGTACTGAAATGGACTGGACTTATGGTAATGCCAATGCATCTTTACCGATACCAAAAAATTTACAAAAATTATTTAATAAGCATAGAATTTCTTCTTCTGGAAAGAGTGATGCCGGACACCAACATCATATAAACTATTATTCTCCAACAATACGAAATAGCGATAGACGACTCGACCGCGCAATTGCCCGCCAATATCATGTTAAAAAAACTGGAGATTTTGATCCTAAAGATGTTGAACAACGCGTTGCAGGCACCTACGCCGCGGCCCCGGGCGTACGCGTAGCTAGCGCAGGAAGACCAGTCGCTGGTCGTGGGCAGCAGCAACACTACCACGGCGATGGGCATGATCATGGCGACCATGCTGATCCTCAACCTGGTGCCGCGCCAACACCGGATCCGCCGACAAAGGCTCAACTACAAACAAGACCCGACACGACCGCCGGCCGAGCGCAGGCCGATTTAGATTTTGCTATTAAAGCTTATAATACTGCTCAAAACAAAACAGAACGAGAAAATGCATGGTCGGCAATACAAAAATGGAGAAAAGTAATTACAGATTCAGGCCGTACTCCGGGAGAGGCTTCTTTAGCGCCTGGTGGAGCGGCATTCCCCACACCTGCCGGCGCAGATGCAGAGGCAGCGGCCACCACCGAAGAAACGCCAACAGATCCAGCCACCCGGGTACCAAAATGTGTCTATGATAATAGCCTTTCGCCAGGCGAATCACAGTACAAACTTGATGTTTGTTTAGCTAAAAAGCGGGCCGCAGCAATTGCTGCATTAGAAGAAATAGTATCTTTAACGACAGACCCATCAGAAAAAACAGATGATAAAATTTTAGAAGAAGCTATTCAATCAATTCAGAAATCAAAACAATTAATTAATGAAGATTGGGCTAGCCGCTGGCTTCCCAGATGGTTTGGTGGAGGCTCAAATGAAACTCCTGATTGGATACCAAATATTTTAGGTAAAGGTTCATTAATCGCTCCTGGGGGAGGGATTAGTTTAAAAGACAGAGAACAGCGTATCTCACCAGAAATGATGGCCGTGATTCAACGCAACCACCCCGATCTCGATTTGAGCACAAGAGAAGGATTTGAGGACGCCATGAGACTCGGTGGCATGACCGGCGAACAGGCCAAAGCAGAAACAGAAGAATATTTTGAAACTGGAATGGCCGGCGTGGATACGGCGGCCGCCTTGGCAGTATTATATGCAGTAGCTCCAGCAGCTGCCGGCACAGCAGGAGCCGAAGTTGGAGCAGGGGGCTTGCTCGCGGGCAGCGCAGACGAGGCCGCACTTCTCGCAAGACATGGTCTTGCGAGAACCACCACTGGTGAAATTTTTTCAACTGCCACCACGGCAACAGGAAGAAGAGCATCTATGCAAGCAATCCAAAAGCTAGGCCTTCAGAATGTGGCCCGTGCCAACCCGCGATGGGTCATGAATATCGGCGGAAAACATGTACTTCCAAAGATTGGACAGAAGGCGGTACCAAGTTGGGGCAAAAGAGTGATGAGTAAAATTTGGAGCCCGGCAGCGAGAAAGTGGTATGGTAGATATACAATGTTCGAACTTGCAGCCCTGGAATTTACACCACAACTTTATGATAAATATCTTAAATATGTTGACCCATATCATTATGTATTTGCAACGGCACAATCCTTCCACATTGCACCATGGCTTATCGGTGAATCCAAGCCAAACTGGGTAGAGAACTATTTTGGTGATGATCCCGAATACGGCAGTATATTGGGCTTTGGAGAATGGTTTGAACCATATATGCCATGGTATGATAAAAATTATGCGCAACGCAAAGATCTTAGAGAATCACTGCTTAGTGCTACAGAAGAATTTAAAGTTGCAATGGAAAAGTGCGGTGAAAAAACTCCTTGCCCGGGCACGGAAGAAGCCAATAAAAAGCGCCTGGCGGTAATAGAAGAGATGAAGGCACAAGGAGAACAAGAATATGCTGGGTGGGTGAAAATAGCGGAAAACCAGGGCGTCCCTTTGGCTGATCTAGACGCCGAACGACCACCAACTGGACAAAAAGCTCCCGGCGCCGCCCCCGCCCCAGCCGCTGCTGAAGAGCCCACATCACATGGACCAGAAAATCCTGCAGTCTATGCTTATGGCACTGAAGCTGAAAAAGCACACTATGAACAACTGAAACAAAGTTCCGAGAAAGAGGGCGAAAAAGAATTTTTGAATCACTATATTTACGGCGGGGAAGAAGGAGAAGAATAATGGGCACACCAGGACACATGAAGCACCCTTTTGATATTCAACGTGTTGAAACAGGCCAAGATTTAATTAACTATTTTGTAGATATTAAAGAATTTCTTGAATTAAATCCCGGCAGCCTTAAAATTGATGGTATCAATGTAAGTTTTAAACTTATCACCATCGAAGGTGGTAAAAAAGAATTCCGAATGGATCGGGGCACAACGCACACTGAATCTGTTGTCGGCATGAACGCTGAAGATGCTTACAAAAAATGGCCTGAAGGCCATGGCATGCCACCCGCAATTAAAACTCTCTTAGAAATTTTTAATAAAGCACTCCCAACTATAAAATATGAGCTTCAAGATCTTGAGATGTGGGATAATCCTACGAGATTTTTCAATACAGAATACGTTGCCGGCAAAACAAACGTTCAAAAATATGATAAAAACTTTTTAGCTATTCACGGTATCAATCAATTTTATGAGAAGAAAGGGCCTAAAAAATGGGTCGAGACAGGAAAATCCATGGACCGACCAGGGAAAAAACGGCCAGATGACCCTAAAACTGGAAAGCCTATTAAAGCAGCTAGTACTGAAGTGTCGTATAATAGAGGTGCTTTAGAATCTCTCATAAAAAAAGTCAAACCATTTGCCGCACAATACGGCTTCGAAATATATGGAGATGTGCCCACAGAACTCACCACAGAAATTGATTTTGAACAGACTCTCGGGGCCCCGTTCACAGTTCAAATGACCGCAGAAGATCAAGAAACACATTCTTTAGAAGAATGGCTCAGTGGCGTAGCAAACCCAGGAAGAGCGAAAGTTACAAAGTCAGATGGAAAAGAAGTGGATGCCATTAGTAAAGACGTATATATGGCGGTTTTAAATGAAATACCACTGATGGAATATCTGCAATCTCCAGAAGACGTAAAGATGGCCATTAGCGGCGCCGTTTTCAACCATACGACCCGAATGCTGGGAAACGACGTTAAACGCGCCCTGGATAGCTCTATGGGATCCGTAGCGGATCATGAAGGGGTAGTACTTAGAGGGATGGAAGAATTCCCCGTAAAAGTCACAGGAGAATTTATTGTTGGCGGTATGCAAACAGCATTTAGAGAAGGGGTAATAAAAGAGGCTGAAGGACTCAAGGGAATAAAAGACGTAGAAACAGAATTGGACATCGAAACTGTTAACATGGATACGCCAGAGGGAAAAAGAAAGATTGCCTTAATACCAGGAGGTTTTAAACCACCACACATGGGTCATGTAGCTTTAGTCACACATTATTTAGATGAAGTTGCCCCAGATGGCAAAGTGATTGTTTTTATGGGAAGTGGCGGTGATACACCGCGTACCATCCACGATAATCCTATAACTTTTGAAGATGCTTTAAAAATCTGGAAAATATATTTTAATAATGAGAATATTGCATTTCCTAACGAGCTTTTAGATATTGTAGAAGTTGAGGGCGGACCCATTGGTCATGCTATAGAATATATAAAAGCAGCCGACCCTGAAAAAGAGGTTATTTATTTAGGCGCGGGTAAAAAAGATAGCAAACGTTGGAAGTTTATGCTCGACAACCCAAAGTATAATCCCAATAATGTAAAAATATTTGTTGAGCCAGCTCCAAACTATAACGATAAAAGTGGAAAACCATTAAGCGCTACAAATTTTCGTAAAGCAATTGAAAGTGGTGATGAAGAATTAATTAAAAGTTATATACCAGAAAATAGTTACGATTCTTATAAAGAAATTATTGATGCTTTAAATGGACAACTAAAGGAGGCCCAGCACCCGCTGGGCGTATTTCTGCGGTTAATAGAAGAAGTAATTAGTGAAACACCCGTCAGCGACATGACTAATATGTTTGGTCCAGCTTCTGGACTTTTAGAGCCCATAACTCCCGGCGGATTCGATGACACAGACGAAGAAGAAGCAACAACCGCAGAAGACGTTGTACGAGAATTAATTGCCACAGTTGAAGGCGCGCGAGAGGAGTCGACATCTGTAGAAGACGTTGTGCAAACGCTTATGAACGCGATATTAAAAACTGCAGAAGACCACAATATTGATATTGAAGATGAAGAATTAGAAGAAATTTCAATGTCCGGGGGTGGGCCAGCCGGCGGTAGTGGAAATATCGAAGGCTATGCCGGGCCAAAAAAGAAGAAGCCTAAAGAATCGTTAATTAGAGAAGTAGAAGACTATTTATTTAGCATATTAGGAGTTAGTCCATGAATCAAGAAGAAGCAAAACTAAGATCATTAATTAGAAAAGGTATTAATATTATATTGGAGCGTAAAGAAACACAAAAAAACGAAGAGGGGCGTTTTCGTAATGTTATAAAGCATCTGATCAATTCAGAAAGAGAGGCCCAGCCCGAACAATATCTAGAGGAAAAAAGATTACGTGATATCATTAGTTACTTAATTTACGAGGTTAAAGGAAAAACAGATGTGGCTAATAAAGTAATTCACAAAAGTACTGGTATTAATGTGTTAGACACTCTATTAAAAAACATTATTAAACAAATTGAAAGTTATTATAAAGATCTCTCTTCTAATGAAATACAGCGCAAATCATTTAGATATCATTTTTTAGTTAATTTTAAGAACGCTTTAGCTCCCATCGATGCAAATCGTGCTGCATCGAGCGAGCCAACAACATTAGCCGAACAAGATGTTAAAATTTCAATTGATGACGAACTAGAAGCAGACGATCTTGCCGACAAGCCTGATGAATCTAAATTTCTTCCGGCGAGACCTGAAGATGAAGAAGAAGCCAAGGAAGAAGAAGCTGAAAAAGAAGGATTTATTAAGCTTGATTCTGATGACCCCTCCGTACAACAAGGCGCAGCATTTGCTGAAAAAGCTTGGAATGATGTACAAAGTCAAATTCAAACTGCGTATGAAGATTTAATTAACCCAGAAGATGCTGCAACATTTTATGATTGGGGCTTGACCAATCTGAAACTTTATTTTGATAAGTTTGAAGATGAAATTGTTAGCGGCGGTGAAGTTCCTGAAAGCCCCGACTATCCACCAGAAGAAGGTGGTGGAGAGTGGAGAGACTGAAGAAGAGTTTGAAATTTAAGGAATATATTATGAAACTAACTAAATCAAAATTAAAACAGATCATTAAAGAAGAATTAAACAAGGCGCTTAATGAAGCAATTGCGCCGTGGAGGCGCGAACATATGGAACTGGAAAGAATCCTTGGAGTGAATATAATGAGAAAAGTTGATTTGTGCTTCCCCAATCCGGATTATGACCCATCAGCAGACACTGATATGGGTGAAAGCGATCCCACCGACGTTAGCCGGCTTGCCGCCGTCATGTATTTACGCAGTACACCAACAATGCAAGAAGGAATGTGTTTATTTAGTAAAGCCCCAGAAATAATTAGACAATTGCAGGGCGGGGATCCACCCTGGCTTAAGCGATAAGAATTATAATAACTAATTACTTAAATATTTTACCATATTTCGAAATTTAAGGAATATATTATGAAACTAACTAAATCAAAATTAAAACAGATCATTAAAGAAGAGCTAGAAAAGATATTACTTAATGAATTGCAGCCTGATATGGTTAAAAGATTTTATAAAATAGCTATATCTGATTGCGAAGGTGGCAAAGACGCGCTGATTGCACTTCAGAAACATGCTGAAAGTAATATTTATGCAAAAAGAAAATACGAAAAGGCTCTCCGAAAACGTAAAGAGATGAATTGTAATAACTAATTACTTAAATATTCTATCATATTTCAGAATTTAAATTAAGATGGCATGGAATAAAAAAAGAAGACTCTTTGGAAAAAATGCTTATTACAGCATATCCAAAAAATTACGAAAAGAAAGCAAGTCTAGCGAAGAATTTGAGCTAATGCTTAATGGCCTTTCTTTAGAAGACGTTATTGCCCTCAAATTAGAAATAGCTACAAGACCATTTGGAGGCAAAGCCTTCGGAATTCCCATATGGTATTCTATGAGAGAAATCGTACAAGATGCGGTACTTAAGATGGCTTTATCTTCTACCAGATCAAAAAGAGAAGCTGCGAGATTTCTAGGTCTCATCCCTCAAGAATTCAACAAGCTAATAAAAAAATACAAAACTGAGAGTTTTTTTGAAGAAAAAGATTAAAATTTCTTGATATATATTATATTATTGTATATACTTATTACAGATCTTTAACATGGGGACGAAACGGTTTCGACGAAAAGTGAATAAAATAGCACGCAAGGCTGTGTGAGTAGCACAGTAAAAATACTCAAACTTTATAAATGCCAACGATAACGTTGAATTTGATTACGCCATGGCTGCATAATCGGAAGTTGTTAGTGACTTTCTAAAGAGACACTAACCGTTTTCAATTTTAAGAAAAATTGATAGGTATTTAGTCATTTCAATGACTATATATATTTCGGTAGCCAACACCTTAAGTTGGTAAATGGATTCCCTGGTTACCTGGTTAGCCAAGGTGGCTGGTACTTCGGCGGTGAATGTACCAATTTCTTGTATATCGCGTTATTTTTGATTCTTTTCGGACTCGGGTTCGACTCCCGACGTCTCCACCAAAGATATGAAAGGAGAAAATTATGAGTGACGATGAATTGGACGTTCTAGAAGAAGAGTACGAAGACGAATCTTCAGATGAATCTGAAGTTGAAGAAGCTTGGGACCTTCCGGAAGATGCTCCCATCGGCCTAGGCGATTTTGATTTCGTAGAAGCATACGACGACGAGCCAGCGGCAGACGACAGAATGTTGGAAGATAACACTGCCAAGAGCGCTATAAATTGTGCTTTTATTGGAATAGGTGGCGGCGGCGGTAAAATGGCCAAAGCCTTTCTAGATCTGGGGTTCAATAAAACACTTTTAATTAACACCACAGAAAAAGATCAACCCAACGGGGTCGACCCTGAAAACTTTCTTTTAATTCCTGGTGCTGATGGCGTCGCAAAAGATATTAAACTAGGAAAAGAAGTACTAGGAAACAATAGTGCCCTCGTTGAAGACGCTTTACGTACTCGAATTGGTAAAGTGGATTGGATATTTGTTCTCGCCGGCGCCGGTGGGGGGACGGGAAGTGCTAGCCACGTTTTACACAAATCAATAACTCGTTATTTGTCCTCGATTGAATCTGAGGGCAAGGTTGTTTATATTGTCAGCAAGCCTACGGCACAAGAACTATTAAACCCGACCATTAAATCAAACTGTGGGGTGATGTTAAAAGATATCAAGAACCACCCACACATTATTATTGATAATGAAAAACAATTACACCTTTTGCGCGGAAAAGTCGGGATGCTTAATATGTATCCTGCCGCAAACACAAACTTTGCAAAGCTTCTCGCACAGGTATTTAAATTGGCTGACGAACCATCTCCAATTCAAGTCTTTGATTCGAAAGATCTTGAAAGATGCTTGTTATCAGACGGAAGAATGCTTTTAGGAAGCACTGTTATAAGAGATGCAACCATACCAAGCTTAGGTGCATCGATATTTCAAGGCTGTTTGAGGTCATCGCCCTGTGCTGCGCCTTCTAACAACCCGAAAACAGGAGTTTTGCTTTTAATCATAACACCAGAAATGGGCGATGACCCCAAGATCAGTAATCGAATGGAAGCGGCATTTTCCTATGTTGGTGGCCGCGCCGAAACTTTATTTTCTGGTGTCTATGTACAAGAACAATTACCCGGCTTAATTGCTTTAACACTGCTGGGTGGAATGTAATTTAAATAAGGAGAAAATTATGAGTGGACTAGTAGGTTATTTAGTTACGCTTGCCGCCGGCGCCGTATTAGGCGTTGTGTTGGCTAAGAAAGGCGTAGTATAGTGGAAGAAACTCTAAGAACAAAAGATTGGAAAACTGTTGGTGCTTTTTCTACCTATGAAGAAGCAGATAAGCTTCGGAAAGAATTGGTAGAAAAACACACATTAGTTAAAGTCAAGATGGGGGCCCCAGCGAGCAAACAGAATGTTTTTAGAGTTAAATGCTGGGACCCTCCTCCAATCAAAAAAGAAATAAAAAAAGAACGAAAACAGATTAAAAAAGGTAAAAACAACAAAAGGCAGCTAAAGAATGAAAGCAGGAAGATACGCGCTGGACGAGACGAATCGCAAGATTTTTATCGGAAGTAAAGTAAAATACAAAAATCGTATTTTTCTCGTTGAAGACATTGAATATTTAGACTGGACCATTAAGCAATTTTTAACCCTTGTTGATAACAAAAACAAAAACAAAAAATTAAAGTTTATCTCACCTAAAGATGTAAAGGCAATACATTGAAGAAAAATATATTAATTGTTGGTACTGGCACAATTGGCGAGCCCCTGATTGGCCTCCTGGCAGACTTCAGAAAAAAATTAAATATCGGGCAAGTAATTTTTCATAAAAGAACGCCCTTGAT
>Ga0209434_1001457_pt1 | contig 10732 bp, 10 predicted proteins | sample ETNvirnome_2_300_FD_184068 | JGI IMG/M metagenome (GOLD analysis project Ga0209434, IMG submission 184068) | Marine viral communities from the Pacific Ocean - ETNP_2_300 (SPAdes) (version 2) | ecosystem: Environmental > Aquatic > Marine > Oceanic | place: Pacific Ocean | collected 2013-06-22 | reverse complement strand
GTCAACATTTGTTGTTAAATCAAAAGTAAAAGCTGACCCAATAAAAAGATTATCTTCACTATTAGGAATAATATTTAGTGGAGAACAGGGGTGTATATTACTTACATATAAATCAGTTATACAATCACCAGAAGTATTTCCTGATTTTACCACTGGATCTGACCAAGAGAATGTACTTCCGGTTACTACAAATCCACTAGAATCAATTCCTAGATTATAAGAGGGTGGTGTAGTTAATACTGTTCCTATATTAAGTTTGGGAACATATACGGTATCATCTGTGGTTCCAGTAATCCTTTTACCACCCACAATTGCAGTTCTAGAAACACCACTCAATATTACATTACCATCTATTGGTGTTCCCCCTCCAGCGAATATACCCGAATGAAATGCCCCATGAATTCGATTTTGTTCTCCTCCTACAATAACATTAACATATGGAACAGGAAATGGTCCGAGTGGTGCGGAATTTATATTATATCTACCACCAAAAATACTGGACGCGTTAGTATTATTAATAACACTCTCTTCTGCCCCTATAATAGTATTATTATTTCTAGCACTATCGATATTCGTGATTTCATTATAAAGACCCCCAATTATGGTAGTATTAGTCATATCTCCTCTAATAATATTTTCATATCCTCCTATAACAGTTGAGTAGGTACCACCTGAAATATAAGTGTCATCACCACCTAAAATTACACTACCTTCAGAATCCTTAGTAATAAAATGGTTTTTACCGCCTAAAATTGCAGAATAATCACTGAATGAACCTGGAGTGTGAAGAAAAGGTGGACCATTATATTGTTTAAAGTGGATAAAAGAAGTATCACCACTAGCAATTATAGGATTATTACCATCATATCCTTTACCACCAGCATGAGCATTACCTCCACTTGCGACCGTTTCACTACCTTCCGCATGTGAAGCTAAACCGGAAGCTATGGTACCCAGACCTTCTGCATGTGAACCAGCACCTGTTGCTCTTGACTCTATACCTTCTGCATGTGAAGCCGTACTAGACGCTAATGTAGCACTCCCTTCAGCGTGTGATGCCTCTGTGGTGGCGGATGTACCCCTCCCTTCAGCGTGTGAATTACTCCCACTGGCTATGGTAGTATTTCCTTCGGCATGTGATGCAACACCGCTAGCAGTTGTACTATTACCTTCAGCATGTGAACCTTTACCACTTGCAATATTCCCTAGACCTTCAGCATGAGATGCGGTAGTAGATGCAATGTTTCCCCATCCCTCTGCATGAGAATAATTCCCGCTAGCAGTTGTTCCACTACCTTCGGAAACTGCAAGTATTCCACCTGCGGTTCCACCATTATTTATTAGTTTCACTGCATTGGTTCCTGTACCCGCAGTCCAATAACCACCTGTAAATCCACTTATTAATGGATATAAATCTACATTATAAAAATTGGGGCCTTCAGTTGTGTTATCAAACACAATAGATGTTCCACTTAAAGTAGCAGTGTCGGTATAAGAATCAGTATATCCCGTTAAAAATCCACAAACGTTAAAAGAAGCTCCAGAATTTGGGTAAAAAGTTGCACAACCAGTAGTTGGGTTATAAGTTCCTCCAGTTATGTTAACATCTATTGGGGTTATAGTGCTTGCACTTACCACATATCCACTTGAATCAATCCCCAAATTAAATTGTGGTGTATCACCTCCAATAGTGGCAAGACGAGTACTCCCACTTACCGTTAAACCACCGCCTATCAGAGTATCTCCATTAACGTGTAATAATTTCTTAGGGTTATCAGTACCTATACCAACACTATCTCCACTAGTAATAACTAAGGCTGGTGTAATAGGGCCTGTGGTAATATCACTTCTAGTAAACTTCATACCATCATCTGTACCATCTACTACAATTTGCCATCTACGAGTACCAGCTTCATTAAACTGTAATATGGAATCATTAGTATCCTGAGAATCTATAATCCAACGAGCATAACTCCCACTACTCTCTATTTTTCCTTGACAGTGAGTTCCCACCTCTTTTACCCAGAGTTTATAATTTGTAAGACCATCAGTACCAATCCCTATCCTCTCATCTGCTACATTTATAGTTACTCCACTTGAAGAACCAAAAATTACATTACCTTCATCATTAGGATTAATATATAATGGTGAACAAGAATGTAGGGTTTTAACATATAAATCATCTATACAATATCCTGATGTATTTCCTGTAAATGTCCCCCCATGAGTAAATCCAGTTATAGATACGGTAGATAAATTATTTTTTATTAAGGTTAATGTAGTACCAGAGAAATTACCACCAATCACAAAAGTATTGGTATCTGCACTTACACCACAAGGTTTAGTACAAAATAGGTCTAATAAATTAGTGCCCCCACTGAATATGGAAGCATTGTGGTAGGTATCCCCACTAAAATAAACAGGACTTAAAAAGGTAGTACTTAATGGAATCACACCCCCCTGAAAATTTTCTATAATATTTTTACACTTACAAGACATAAATAGCTTTATTAGTAAATAGTTTTTACTTATATAATGTTCCTATTAAGGTGACTTTAGCTTCCTTAGGGCAAAATTTATCAATAGTAACTTTTATTACATCATCTGGAAGGGCTTTGAAGGGTGTGGTTACTATTTCTCCCACCCCAGTTCCTTCACAACAATATTTGGTTATGGTATAACTCACTACGTTATCTACCATTACCGAAATAAATTTAACACCAACATATGGTGGATTCATAATATATTCCGATAATTTATTAACGGCTACAGTACTCATTGTCCCACTGGCATAGGTTAATATTATATCTAACGATTCACATTCTAGTAAATATAAGACTGGACATGGGTCACATATAGTACATTCTTTTACACAATCAATTAAACCATAACGGTCTTTATTGACTAAGAAATTATGTATGATTTCATCGTTACCTAAAGGCCTAATGTATTGTCGTATTTGTGAAATTCCACCATCATAAGTTCCCGCAAAATATTTTTCTATTAAAAGATTTAAATCATTTGGGTCTTGCACATAAGGGGGGCATCTATCCACCGTAGTTCCACTATCTGACGTAGAAAAAGTTAAATTTTCATATAACCCTTGGGACCCTCCACCCCAGGATATATTAAAAGGAACTGCTACTTGTTTTTGGTGCTCTGTATTTAATCTTCTTGGTATAATTTCTTCAAAATCATCATCTACAAAAACAGGTCTTCCATTAACAAATAACGTTAAGGTACCTTTCCTAAAGCCCCTATCATCAGACCACAACTTACTAAATCTTATTTTTTGTATTAATTTAGTATAATTAGAGGTACATCCAGAACTAGGTGGACACTTTGATTTTGTACAGTCGGTACCCGGTTCGTGAGGACCGTTATAGTGACCTGTAACCGCAACTTTATTCCCTTGGTCTTTAAACCCAGGCATTAAGGGTGCTTCTCTAACTAAGGAAACAGTAGCATTACCTATTCCTGAATCTATATAACCGTCAGTGTCCTCTACTGGTATATAAATTAAATCATTAACACCCCCCATATTTAATAAATCACAACCCTCATAACAAAAATCTCGCCTAAATCTAGCACTTACTAAAAGCCATGGTTCTTGAGCTCTATATGTTGCTCCACTTAACCCACACACCATAGGACTACATTTTTCTACTACTGTATATCCAGAACTATAAGTTAATCCAGTTATACAATCATCATAAGTCCTAGTTACATTAGATTTACAATCTATTATAGTTTTTTTAGTATAGGTTGTAATGCATGCACCAGTGTAATATATAGCACGATAACACAGGGTATATCCGGTTTGTGCATGCTCATCCCACGGTGTTAATCTTAATCCAAAAGAATTACTTAAAACATCTACTTTAGAATCGTAGGTACTTTTTATTACTTTAGCTTTCGGAGGGCATCCCGAATATGTGGTAGCAGAAACAACCAATGGTGTAGAATTTCCAGAACAACTAAAATTAAATTGGTCACAAGTGAATAAATTAGTTTCTGCAGAATAATAATTATGAAACTTATTTTCTGCTCTAGTACCTAAATAATAGAAAAATCCCGCATTTTTGGGAAAATGAGAATTAAGTGTATTCGTAAATCCTGTACAAATAGTTGTTCCAGTTCTAATTTTTAATAAACATTCTACTGTCCACCCACATTCAGGACGTTCAGGTAATACTTGATAGGGATACCCATCTAATGAATAAAATCCTTGATAAAATCCACCATAAAGTTGTTGGTAATATCCCTCGGTTTCTCCCGTAACACTAACAATATTATAATCTGTTCTGTGTTGGGTGAAGCCAGTAATTTGTTTCATTTTAAATCTTCTGTCATAATGTAAATGGTCATATTTGTATTGTTGTGGCATATCTACCCACAATTTTAAACTTTCCATTTGACAAGGGACTTTTAAATATCCCAAATTAATGTTGGTTTTTGCCACGAAAACACCTAAATTAGGGGTAGTACCAGATGCAATAATTGCTGCATTACTAAGTACCAATTCATACGCACTTCCTCCTGTAAATAAACAACAACCCGAATAACTTAAATTATTTTTTACTTCATCAAAATTATTATTGGTAGAAGTACCCGTGGAAGTTAGTGGACCCCCATTACACGGATAAGTAAATCCGCTTCCATTTATAATTTGAGGTGGGGTACCTGTACTCCAAGTAGTTGCACTAAAATAACAAATTCCAGATAAAGGAAGTGTTTGACCTGTCACTGTACCGGTAAAGGCACTCAGGGATATAAACTTTTTAAGACACCAGTCGTATTCGGTGGTGTTCCCACTCATATATCTAACTAAAGAATTATCTATTCCTGTCAATCCTACATCACAAATAGAACTTACAAAATTAGTATAAGCCGTATAAGAACTATTTTCACATTTTGGGCAACTACATTTTGCATTATGTAATTGTGGTTGTGCCTGTTCCCAATAACACAAACTCAATAAAGTATTATCCTCATCATATTGATTACATTTTAAATTAGGTTGCCATGTACTTCCTGTACTATTTAAGTCAATCCAGAATCCTAAACAATCCGATGGAAATGGTATTCCGTGTAAATAATCATCTAAGTGGTCCCATACACACATAATGTATGGAGAATAAATAACTTCTCCATTATAGTCACGTTCATCTGCGGCTAAAAAGAAATCATAGTAGTTACTATAATCTAATCTAGCATCTAATTTGTTGAAATAATAGTTGTTTAAATTTTGTGGTCCCATTTAAGATAAATATTTACTATCTATTTAATATTTATAGTAAAACCAAATACATGAAAGAATTAACACATAATGGTACCTGTAAAGAAATTCATGGCGAAGATTCTGAAGAATCTCATGTTGCATGGGAAAAAGAACAGGGAGAAAATAAAGAAACTAATGAAGAGCAAGAATTAGATGAACTAGTTGATTATGATGGTTCATTGGGTAGTTCTAAAATTCCTTTGGGGATTAATAAAATGAATAAGGTAAGTAAAAGTACCTCTGATGATGCAGTAAAAACTGGACATCAAAAAGGAAATGGTATGGGTTATTATTATAGGCGTTATTGGGGAGAAGCCTATGAACTGGGTGGATTAGGCAGAGAACACCCAAGTGAGGTCAGTCCCGAAGAAGATATTGATTTAATGTCAGCCGCCGATACAACTGAATTTTTAGAAAAAGAAAATAAGGTAAGTCTCGTTAAAGCTATCCGTAAAGCCTCTGAATATGGAAAGATAGTAGACGGAAGTGAAGAAGAATTCCAGAGTGAAAAACAAAGAATTGTAGAAATGTCGGAACAAAAAATGAGGGATGTTTTGGAAGTTCTCTTATCCAAAGACGATAGAAATAATGAAAGAGGGTTAGTTGATAATCCACAAAAAGATGTAGAATTACATGATGAAAATACACCTAATCCAATACTAAATAGAATGGCACAAAAATTTAAAAGTGCATGTGAAGCAGATGGGGTAAACCCAATGGATGTTTTAAACGTAAGATAAAATGCCTGATAAAAATCTATATGGTACTACTTTTAAAGTCCCAGACAAATGTGTGGATAATATAAGGAATGCGGTTTCTAATTTTAATGGTTCAGAAACCACTAAAGGGTTTGAAAGAGCAAAAAATATTATAAAAAATCCTAATATAAGTTTAGAACTATTAAAAAAAATAAATAATTTTTTTAGAAATGAGGAAGAAGGTACAGTTCCATACCAATTGACTGGAGGTGATTACGGTAAAAAAATATTTAATAATATGGAACAACAAGTACGTAGAAGTAAAGAATCTTCTAGAGATAGTAAAATGGGTGGTGGAATGGAAAATACTCATTTATCTCCACATGAAAAAAATGGTTTAGTGGTAAACCAAGAAGAGGTACCAGATGTAAGAGATATTAATTTAAGTGAACAAATAAATAAGATTAAAAAACTTATAAACTATTTATAATAAAAAAGTTATGGCACAAGAACAACAAACAAATCCTGGAGAAAAAATGACGGAAGTAGCAAAAGGTGAAAGAGACAAGCTATTCCCCAAAAATGAATATAGTCCCAAATCAGAGTCCTACAGTCCACAACACCCTAACGCATTAGCGGATGGTGATGATAAAGGACGAGGTACTACCGTTTTTTTAGGTGTACATGGTGCGGATACGGGAACTAAAACTGATGTATTAACAAGAAAAGATTTAATAAAAACCAACGTTTATAATTCCAAGAATGGTTATTCAGTACCTGACGATACTGCAACTGGACCAAGTGTAGGATTAACCCCAGCTTAAAGTTTTAAAGATGAAACTTTACAACACCTTGCAATCTATTATATTAGAAGTAGCTAACCGTGATGAAGTTAAAAAATCGGTTGAGAATAAATTGTCTACTCTAATATATTATGCTGGTGATGCCACATATAACCCCGGATGGAGAACTATTGAACCTGTATGTGCAGGAACAACTAAAAGAAATAATCCTGTGTTAAGAGCATGGCAAACTGAAGGGGCTACAGACACTGAAGTTCCGGGTTGGAAGTTTTTTAGATTGGACCGAATTAGGAATTGGCAACCCACTATGGATAAATTTACTCAAGCACGACCCGGTTATAACCCTTATGGGGATAAAAGTATGAACCAAGTATGGTTCAATGTAAAATTTTAGGAAATGGAAGGAATGGATAAATTACAACAATCTTTATTAAACGCGAAAAGATTTATGAATCATGGTGCCTTAAATGCACCATCTAAAAATACCCCACGGGAAATTTCACCGATAACAGAAGCTGCAACTATGGAGATGCCCCCTAATGTCAATATAAAGGAAAATCTGTTGTCCTCTCTACCATCTTCGGATACTTCCAGTCAGATGTCTATGACTCCCAAATCAAATATGACAAAAGATGCAATTTTAAAATCAAAATTACCCAACGCTATTAAAGAAGCAATGATAAGAAACCCCATACCAGACCCAACACCCTCAGGTACTTTATCGCCCGATTTTATTAATGAAGTAAGTAAAAAAATGAACTCACCACAATATAGTATTAATGAAATGAGAGCAACTTCTAATTCTAGCGTTACTTCGTCTCATGTTAATACCCCACCCCTTAGGGAATCTATAACCCCTCCCACACATAACGACCCAATACCACCATTACACACCCCCTCATCTTCTTCATTAAAGGACACCATTAAAGAATGTTTAAAAGAAATACTTAAAGAAGAAAATATTATTGTTGAACATAAAAACCTTAAAGAAAATTTACAGTTACGTGTAGGCAATAAAATTTTTACAGGCAGTATTAAAAGTGTAAGAACAGTTAAATAACTATTTCATAGTATTGGTCCCCACATTTGTTTGACAATTTCTATTATTATGGTTATGTTTCATAACATAATCAAAGTAATTTTAGAATGGCAAAGTATAAAATTTTAGTCCTCCCAAGTGATAGAACAGGAGTTTCCAAGTTTAGGTCTTTAGACCCACATTTATGTTTACAAAAACTATATCCAGATGAGTTTTGGGTAGATATAGACTATGAACCTAAACTTAAAGATGAAAAGTATTTAAAAAAATATGACCTAATACATTATCATCGTTCACTACACCCAGATTATAACTTATCCAAAGAAACCATCCCACTTCTAAAAAAATTAGGAATTCCACATATAATGGATATAGATGATTATTGGTTACCCAATAAAGAACATCCTGCTTATATGTTGGTAAAGGGGAAAGGGATGGACCAACTTATTATAGAAAATCTTAAACTAGCACAATATGTTACAACTACAACACCGATTTTTGCTAATGAAATAAAAAGATTTTGTCCTAATGTATATGTCTTACCCAACGCGATTGACCCCAGAGAAAAACAATTTACAGCTAATGCAGAACCATCGGACCGTATAAGAATTGGATGGTTGGGTGGTTCTTCACATTTAGCAGATTTACAAATTTTAGGTGGTGTGGTAGACAAACTATTAGAGTTCACAGACAAATCACAATTTGTACTTTGTGGTTTTGATACTAGAGGAACTATAACTGAATTTAACCAACAAACTAAACAAGAAAAAGCCCGACCAATTAAACCTAAAGAATCGGTATGGTATGAATATGAAAAAATATTTACAGCCAATTATAAAATCGTAGATGAAAAACAAAAAACACAATTAATGCAATTTAAATTTGGGGAAGAATATGAAAATGTAGACACACCCTATAGGCGGGTATGGACTAAACCCATCACCACATATGCAGAAAATTACAATAAGTTTGATGTAAGTTTAGCTCCACTAAAACCACATAAATTTAATGCAGTTAAATCCCAACTAAAAGTAATTGAAGCTGGATTCCATAAAAAAGCCCTTATTGGTCAGAATTTTGGACCTTACCAACTTGATTGTATTAACGCCTATGAGAGGGGTGGAACTATTAATAATAAAGGAAATGCGTTGTTAATAGATGAAAATAAGAACCATAAACAATGGTTTCAACATATTAAAAGATTAATTAATAATCCTAATCTAGTAACTGATTTAGGAGAAAGACTATATGAAACAGTACAAAAATATCATATAGAAAATGTAACCAAAGAAAGAGCTCAAATTTATAGAGAAATAATAAATAAACATTAAACTTAAAATAAATTATGTATTATATAGCAATTGTCGCATTTGAAACCGGAGTAATAGACAACGAAGGGAATCCCAAAATTAAAAAATTTAAATATATTGTAGAGTCTGAATCAGTATATGAAGCCACTAAAAGATTAAGTCATTATTTAAGTGAAGACACCAGAGATTCCGAAATTGTTTCTTTAGTTAAAGCTCCCTATGAAGATATTCTGCACCCAACTTTAACCCCCAAATATTATAGTAATGTTTAAAAACATCAATAAACTACTTTTTTTAAATATGGAAACTGTTCCATTATCTAAATGTTATGAAGACTTTAGGGATGATTACCCCAATCATTATAAATTATGGGTGGACAGTATTAACAAAATGTCACACACTAAAGACCAGTCTAATCAACAAAATTTTGATGAGGACACTTCATGGATGCCCGAATTTAGTAAAATAATAAGCATTAGCGTAGGGTTTGTAACTCCAGATAATAAAAGACACATAAAGTCATTTAATTATCATGAAGAAAAAAAGCTCTTATTAGAATTTAAAGAAACTTTAGAAAAAGTAGAAAAATTAGGTTTTGATATTTGTGGTCATAATATTAAAAAATTCCATCTTCCTTTCATTAATAAACGAATGATTATTAATGATATAACCCCACCCAAAATATTACCCACATATGATGACAAACCGTGGGAAACTAGAGTAATAGACCTTAAAGAATTATGGAATGTGGGGTATTATAAATCCTACACCTCTTTAGATTTGATAATGTTTTCATTAGGGTTAGAAACTAAAAATATAGTAGAAACTAAAGGAAATATTTTTTCATTATATTGGGAAGAAAAAGATAACTCTAAAATAAAAAAAATTAGTGAAGATTATGTTTCTTCATTGATGGATGTAACTGTTAAAATTAATTCACTAAATGATTAAAGAATATAATAAAATAAAAGAAGCGTTAGATAACTTAAATAAATTAAAAAAACTAACTACTCAGGTTGATATGGATAATCCTGAAACTTTAAATGAGGTTTTAGGGGTAGACCTAGAAGACCTTAAAAATATAGTTGTCCCCTCACCACCGAAACCACAAGTCGAAATTAAGTTTAAAAATAAAAGTACCAATGAAGACCCAAATTATTTTTATGATGGAGATAGTGGATTTGATTTACGTGCAAATATACCACACACTATACCAGAAGAAGTTATAATAATAAAAGCTGGCAAATATGAATTAATAGATACTGGCCTTTACTTTGAGATGCCACGAGGTTATGAATTACAAGTAAGACCTCGTAGCGGATTAGCTGCTAATTATGGGGTAACGGTATTAAACTCACCCGGTACCGTAGATAGTAATTATAGAGGAGAAGTAAAAGTAATTTTAATTAACCTCGGTAAAAATGATTTTATAATTCATCACGGAGATAGAATAGCACAAGGTGTTATTTCTTCAGTATTAGATAATGTGTGGGGCAAGATGATAAGGGTAGATAAATTAAATTCCACCAATAGAGATTCAGCGGGGTTTGGAAGTACAGGTAAAAAATAATTCATGCAAAATAAGCCAATTTTAATTACTG
>Ga0209434_1001455_pt1 | contig 10747 bp, 10 predicted proteins | sample ETNvirnome_2_300_FD_184068 | JGI IMG/M metagenome (GOLD analysis project Ga0209434, IMG submission 184068) | Marine viral communities from the Pacific Ocean - ETNP_2_300 (SPAdes) (version 2) | ecosystem: Environmental > Aquatic > Marine > Oceanic | place: Pacific Ocean | collected 2013-06-22 | reverse complement strand
GGTAGATGATCGTGACCACTATGGTCTTAATGACCATTGCCTTATGTGTGGGTGGTCACTCTCTCGTAAACCTACCAAAGAAGATAAAAAAGTAAGTTCACCTAGTGGAAGTACAGCTCTTCATAAGGAGACTAAACCATCTCAGGCCACGGTATCCTACAGGAAAGAAGTTAGCTTCCCTCTAGCTCATGGACAGATAGATATAATTTATTCACATAGCCCAGCCGTGGGTGGAGTACCGCCAGCTAATTACGTACTCTATGTATACATAACTGAGACTATATTCTTGTATGAAATAGATCAAATAGTCCGTAAATTCAGACAACTAGGTAAAGGTAAACTCTTAGGACTAGAAGAGTTTGATGAGTACTTCCGGCATCATACAGCGAGGCCATTGAAGTGAGCATCCAATACACTACCACCAAAAGTCCCCTAGTGGATGAGTACATAACCCGTAACCTCAAGGAATTCCTCACGGGTACCCCAAGGCAAGGTACCCATGTATCTGACCTAACTCGGTGTATCACTTACACCTTTTGGGGTAAGACCACCACCTTGAATGCAAGCATGGAAATACGTACCATGCTATACATGATAAGTGGTATGTCCCTGGAGGATGCCCTTACTAACTCCATAGGTACCAAGGAAGATAGCTTAGAGAAGGATGGAGTTATCATGTCACCGGACATGGTGATCTCTATGGATGACACCCTCCATGTAGAAATAAAAACCACCCGCATGTACCTGGCTAAGGATGGCCGCCCTAAGTATGGGTGGTCTAACGAGTGGTTACGAAGACTCCTATCCTATTGCTATGTAGCAGGTGTGGATACGTATGCCCTAGCTGTATTGTTCATCATACCCGCCGAGATGGTAAACATAGAGCTTACCTTCAAGCAAGAGGACATAGATAGGTTTTGGCAGGAGTTTATTCTCCCCCGCAAGGAAGCACTTGAGCGTGCTATAGAAAAGAACCGACCCCCACAACCTTATACCTATAATGAGGATTGGGAATGCGAGCGATGCTCTGCACAAATCCTATGCTCCACCTTTAGTATGCAAGGTAGCCTAGTGGTGGATGAGCGCACTACCCATAGTGACCAGAAGTACCTTAATAGGGATGACCAAGAGGATGTACCCTTTGAGGAGTTAGGGATATGAGATATCATAATGGTATACCAATACCCAACACCGTTCTAATTACTTAGGAGAGAATTAAATGTCCTATATAGCTAGTATTCACGGCCCCAAGAATTCAGGTAAGTCTACCCTTGCCGCCAAAATCCCAGGCAAGTCAGGATGGTTAGACCTAGAGTTTGGCTCTCTTCGTGCCTTGGCTAACCTAGATAAGACAGACCAGTTAAGGCACAAGGTGTGGCGTCCTAAAGATAAGGAAACTCGCGAACTCCTCATGGAAATCATGACCAAGGAGCGAGGGGACAAACTTCAAGGTAGGCGTGAACTCTGGAACATAGTGATGGGAGCTTATGCCGCCTTCCTCCAAGATGATGACATAGATAACATCATCTTTGATACCTGGAAGATGTCATGGAACATGAACACTATGTTCCACCTTCAAGCTACCCAGGAAGATGCAATAAGAACAGGAAAGAAGCCACGATCTAATCTCATACAAATAGAGTACGGGCCACCCAATGCTAGGCAAAACGGCATTATCACGGGTGCCGCCGCAATGGGTAAGAACCTCATACTCCTATCCCACGATAGGGATAAGTATGAACGTAGGTTCGTGGATGGTAAGTGGGAGGAAGGCCCAACAGGGGAAAAAGAACTTGACGGGTTCAATGCTACCCTTAACAATGCGGATTGGGCATTCAGTAGCGAGTTTATACAACCTTGCCCTAGGATAAGTGAGGATAAACATAAGTGCCCAGGCTTCCACTTTGAATTCACTGTGGTTAAGGCCGGTATGCAAATAGGTATGCTAGGTAAGAAGTTTGAGTCTGAAACGGTACTTACTCTCCTCCAACAGGATAAAGAAAAGGGGGAGAACCTTGCTGTTAGATTTGCATGAGCCGGATGAAGTACTGGAGTACGTGAAGCAAGCCATACCCCACGCAAAGAAAACTAACCTCAACGGGGAGGGATGGGCAGACTATGTATGGAACACCCAAGCCTCCGGCATCGAACAGGTAGAACGTAAACAATGGGGTGAGCTACTAGTAAACCCCGAACGGGTGGAACGCCAACTTAGGGATGAACTCCAGGCACACCCAGAGGTTGTACTATGGTTATATATAGAAGGTGTGATAGCCTCAGATGCTCAAGGTATTGAGGTATACAAGCTCCAACGTATCCAGTGGCAAGGTAAGAGCCGTGAAGTATACATGCCTAACTGGCATAGTAGAACCTCCATTGCTAGGGTACAAGCCTGGATAAGTCAATTGGAGCGCATAGGTGTACGGGTTAAGTACACACAAAATACTCTTGAAACCTCCGTGGCCCTAACTCAAGCTTACCGGACTGCTCAACACCCGCCTACCATACTACAACGACACATTAAACCATCTATAACATTTCACCCTAACTCTCAGGTTATGACCCTATTGGGTGCCCATAAGAGTGGGGTAGGGGTGGAGCTAGCCGAGCGTATCATCAAGGAGTTTGGTACTGTGTGGAATCTCGTTACTCATAGTCCTGAACTCATAGCTGATAATGTTGAGGGTATGGGTGTGGTCAAGGCACGCACCTTACTTAAAGCATTCGGGAAGGAAGTAGAATAGTGGATAAACTTAAGCGTCCTCCAAGTGCGCCATCCCAGACATGGCACGATTCCGTGGGCCACCATAAGGTATCCATAACCATAGGTTTCATAGATGATAAACCTATGGAGGTATTCATGCGGACTAACGTATCCCATGCTACTGCTATATGTGAACGCGCTTGGATTGAAGCACTTGCTCGCTCAGTTTCCACAGGATTACGACATGGGATACCACCGGAGGTATACATAGAACAATTCCAAGGAGTAACTTGTATACCAGAATTCACTGGGAATGCCGCCCTATCTCACACTGTCAAGAGTCCCACCGATTTCCTAGCTCAGGTACTTAAGATAGTAACAAACTCTAAGTATGTGACGCCCAAACTCTCAACTAAGGATACAGAATGAGAGCCTACCACGGGGTACTTCCTCCAGGACACCCAGATATCCGGCGCATCCTAGATAATATGGTAGAGAACCCACCCGTCCGTATAGGGTGTGACATTGAGACCCCCAGCGTCAAAGATCAGACCATCCTAGGTATGGGTATATCCACCGAGGATGGTCTACACTCATACTACTTTGACTTCACTGACAAGGACTTTCCTTGGTGGGCTGTAGGTAAAGGCCCAACTAGGAAGGTATGGTACAACGCACCCTTTGATCTATCCAGGGAGGCACTAGGTCGGTACCAAAACACAGACCTAGATAACATAGATGATGCCATTATACTATCTAGGATGGAACCCACCTGGGGTAACACCCTAGAGGAAGCATCGTGGAACGTGGAGGTTCAAGCCCAGAACATGGGTAAGGTACTCAAAAAGTACAAGGTACGTACAGTAGATAAGTTACCCTGGCCGGTAGTAGCAGAGAAATGTTGCACCGATGCCGTAGCCACCATACAGGTGTTCAATAAACTTAGGGATAGGTTCAGCGAGAAGTACTACAACCACGAATGTAGGTTCCAATCCATGTTGTTACATATGTCCCGTAGGGGGATACGGTTGGATAAGCAACGGGTAGCAGACATAGACGCCGAGATAGAAACCACCCTAGATAGACTCAAGGACATAGCCAAGGATTTAGACTTCAATCCTCTATCTCCTAAGGATGTACTACGGGCACTTAATGCTAAGAACATTTATGTCCCCGTGAACCCCAGAACCAGGGAACCGGACACCACCCGTGCTACCTTAGAAAAAATTAACCACCCTATAGCTGGGCTAGTGATAGCAATACGAAAGTACAATAGACTCCATTCCACTAATACACATAAGTGGTTAGGTAAGGATAGGATATACTCTCACTTTCGCATGGATGGTATCACGGGTAGAACTAACAGTGTGGATCAAAATGTCCAGAACATACCCACAGGGCACCGGCCCACAGATATTAAACCTAAGGCTGGTAGTATTAGGAGTGTACTGATACCTGATAGGAAGGTTTTAAGTTTCACAGAGATATTCGAGATAATCTCTAATTACTATGACACATCAGATGAGAACAAAGCTAAGCTAATGGCTATGTGGATGAATACTCCATCTCCAGTTAGAGTGGGTACCAAGTTTGACCTCTCCCAAATAGAACTCCGTATTCTCGCCTACCTTAGTGGCGACAAAGAGATGCAACGCATATTTGCTTCCCCCGATGGAGACCTCCACGGGGAAACCTTCATAGCTACTCGCTTACCTTCCCGTACCTTGGCGAAGAATTTTAACTTTGGTATGGTATATGGTGGTAGCCCTGAAATTATATCATTGTTCACCGGTATCAAGGATGTAGAATCCATAGTTGCCATCATGAACAACTGGCGACAGAAGTTCCCACAAGCATGGGGATGGATTGAACAGCAACGCCGTGAGGGATTACGCACCTACGGAGCGGAAACAATGTATGGGCGGAGGTTTGATCTTACCACCTCCCACTCGAGTAATCAATCCGATAAGCACATAATGAACTGTGCAATCAACTGGCCTATCCAAGGTACAGCGGCAGAGATATTCAAAAGGATTGGGGGTGCCCTTAGTTCCTATGGTATCACTGATGATCTATTGATATCCCAGATACATGATGAGTTCTGGATAGATGGCCCACAGTTTATACCTCAGGATATAGAGCATGTAATACCAGAGCTATGGACACCTATTGAACAAGAATTAGTGGAAAGGTTTGGATAACACAGTGGATAGTTTTTGTCCTGGAGAGTACGCACATGAGTAAAAAGAAAGGTACCCGCGAACAAATCCATGACTTAGTAAACTTACTCCACCCTGATATTCTAAAGTTAGTCCGCGATGTAATGTTAGACTGGACAAAGCACCCCAAGGAGGAAACTAATGATAAGCAACACACAAATACGTAAGCTCATAAAGTCCGGCGATATCCTTATAGACCCTTACAACCCCAAGGATTTACAGCCTGCATCCTATGATGTACACCTAGGGCCAGAGATAAAATTCTATGCTCACGGGCCAGATAGTTTTGTGGGGTTCGAGATTGGCGACCTACAACACGTCCTTAGCACCATAGACCTATCTACCCAGAGGTATGTACTCATAAAGCCAGGACAGTTTTGTCTTGCTTCCTTGGCGGAGAAAATCACCTTATCCCCTAGTGTGGGTGCCCGTATCGAGGGTAAGAGTTCTCTGGGTAGATTAGGTCTGGGTGTCCATGTGACAGCAGGATTTGTAGACCCAGGATGGAGTGGAATACTAACCCTAGAGTTGGTGAACTTTAGTTCTATGTCTATGAGGTTGTACGCGGGGATGCCCATAGGTCAGGTGAGCTTTGATGTGATGGAACCCGCCAATCCACCATATGGGGCCGTCGAATTGGGCAGTCATTACCAGAATGCTACAACTACTGAGGGTAGCCAAGTCCACACAAACATGCGTAAACGCGATGAGGAGACAAGCAATGAGTAATCAGGTATCTCCTGTTAAATGTGCCCTAAATTCGTGTCAAGAGACATTTTTGCCCACTCGCCACTGGCACAAATACCACGACCCTAAGTGTAGACTCCTAGCTTTCATGCAACGCCAAGTGGAGAAAGCCAATACCTAGTGAGTGCCTAACTAAAAAAGTATGTACTAAACACAGTAAGTGGGAGTACGCCACCAAAATGGAATCCATAGAAAAGGAAGCCAATGACTCAACCACCAGGTAGGCCCAACCAACCTAAGAAGTCCACAGGTAGACCTAAGAATTCAAGGCGCCGGAAGCCTCAAGGCCCACAGAAGATCACTATAACTAGAGAGAACGAGAACCTTGTGGTTCACACTCCATTTAATGAAGAGTATGTTAAGGCTCTTAAGACTAACATTCCCGTGGGTATGGAACGTAGATGGAACCCCGACCGTAAGGCATGGATAATACACGCCAAACATGAGAAGCTAGTTAGGGGATTCATAGGTACTTATTACCCCGAGGATACCATCGTGGAGGAGAATCTTACCCCTAGCCAACAGGCTCTATCGGACACTTCTAACCTAGCCAATGAACTAATCAAACAGGCACGTAAGAATAGAAACTTCGGGGATATAGTACTATGAGAGCCGAGATAAGGAAGACCATCATGATTGCCATTGATGAACTGAAGCTATAGAACTACTCTGGCGAGTCTGTACTCTATCACTAAGTGCGGCCCTAAACTCCTGAATTCGGCGCTCCGCTTCTATGCTATACCCTTCTGCAAGCTCCCGTCGCCTAAGTACACTATTTTGATACGCAGAAGCTTGTTGCGCATACATATTACCCATTTCAATGCGCTTCTCTACTTCCTCTGCATAGCCTCTAGCTGTTATGGTGTACACATTAGCTTGGCTAACAACAGTATTAGCATGAGCAATTCTAGTTTGAGCCACCTGCCGGTACTCAGTGGCCTGTGCCACCCTTGTCTGCCCCAACTCCAAGTACCCCCTAGCTACCGCAGTACGCTCCCTAGCTTCACTTATAAACCCTTGGGCCACCGCTATGTACCCCTGAGCCTGCATATTGTGGGTATCCCTAACGCGCTCATTAACTTTAATCTCATCTATGAGTAGATCAGCTATGTCCTTGCGACTACGAGCCTCTTCCAGGAAAGCTTCTGCCTGTGACTTACGGGCCATAGCTAAGTTGATGTGGGTTTGAATAGTATTCACCTGGGTATCTATTTCCCGTAGAATACCATCAAACATTCCCATCCTTACTTGAGCCTCAGTAATGTAGGTGTCGGCCATACGCATCCTTCCGGTGGCTTCACCTATGTGAGCCTGCACCAACTGGAAACGTTCCCGTGCCTCAGAGATACGGGTTTGAGCCATAGATAACCTACCATCAGCCTCCTGCCCATAGGCTTGGGCCATAGCTATCTTTGCATTTGCAAACCCCAAATAGTCATTCACGGCACCTTGGGGTGAACCACCCACAGCTATGGTGTTAAGGAGTGCATCACCATCATCGAGGTAACCATCGGCATGACGAGTTTCAGAGGCTAGCTCTGCAATCTGTGCATCCAAGGCCGTACCCGCCGCAGTGACTATAGCGACTATCCCATCCAGTACATCATCTATGGAAGAACCAGTAGCACCGCCAGTTATGGCACTATCCACCTTATCCATAGCCACCTCCGCCTGAACCATCTGAGAGGTGGTAGCCGTTACGTTAGCCGCATCCAAGGCTACCCCAGCATCTGTCCAAGGTTCCCCACTATTCCCCCTACCTTCTATTAGTTTTGCGGCAAGTAAGGCCGCCGCTGTGTCCGCCAAGTCTATCTGTTCCTTCATACTGTCCGTATTACCGTTAATGAATGGTGCAGCAAGGTCTACTGCTGTCTTCATGTCATCATAAGGTTCACCCGCTTCACCACGTAACAAAGCTATGATATTCGAAATGTTGGTAATAACTCCGGTCATGCTATCATAGGCATCCTCAGCGTCTGCATTTTCACCACCAGTTAAGAGTAGTGTATCTATATTACCTAGGGCCGTAACTGCAAGAACTAGTTGCGCGTCTGCATCTGAATCTAGATCGTTAGTTACGCTACCTAGGGCAGTTAAAGCTTCATCCATCTCCCGCACAGCATCATGTAGTGGCCTATCTGTAGTTTCCAAGGTACCTAAAGCAGTTGCGGCACTACCTAAGGTAGTATTCATAGCATCCAAGGCAGTATCTAGTTCGTTAGCTTCATCTGGCATAAGAGCAACGGCAGTGTTAGCCAACCCTAAGTCTATATCAGCTAGGTTGTACTGGTTAATAGCTTCCAGCCGGAGTGCATACCCACCAGCACCTTTAATGAGAAGATTAGCTAGACTTTCTGGCATACTACCAGCGGCACCAGGGGTAGGCTCAGTGTGGATACTAAGGTAGTATACCCGTATGTGTGTGTAGTCTGCTCTACCTTCCTGGCCTCCCCTATCAGTAGTCAACAAAGTAAGATAGTCTCCATGCCACTGGCCTTGTATTACCTCCCTGGGTATAAGTCCTCCATCAGCTTCTATGAGACTTATATCTATGGGATTAGTGAGTTCGCCACTGGTATTAATAATAGTGGGATCACGTTGATAACTTATGTTTGTGGCAGTAGCATTTACTATACTACCAGTACTAAGTGTAGTAATGGTACCAGAAATGTAATCCACCCAATAGTCCGTATCTTTAGTATAGGTGGTACCACCAATCCAGAGGCTAGCTCCATCATCAGCTACCCAGGTGGCTGTGATATAAAAGTCATTGGCATCAATGGTAGTAATGGTAAAGGTACCATTATAATTCGTGGTACCAGAGATAGTTACAGTATCCCCTGTGGTTAGACCGTGGGTACCACTGGTAACTGATACTGTACCGGTCACTGTACCACTATAATCAGCAAAGGCAGTTATAGCATCCCTTTGTTTAACTACTTCACTATGCCTCTTTATGGGACTGTTAGTTAGAGATACTGCCGTATCATTGCTGGAAGTAAAACTCTCGTCAGATACAGTTTTTACTAGTCGTATCTCTTTAACCATCTCTCTGGGGAAGTACCCTGAAAGTTCGGCTAGTGCTTGTACTATGGCGCGACCAAGTTGTGCATCGCTCCACACAACACTAGCCCCATTAGCTAGGTCAGCCCCAATATCTGCTATAAAGGTAGTAAGGGTAGTCATATTAGTCCTCTATCTTTTTCCATATATCTTCAATACGTTGACGGGCCAAGGCACTTTCAGTAATCCACTTACTGAATTGCTTACTCATACCATTCATAGAGGTAGCCATAGTATCTAGGTTTTCATTTACTTTCTTTAGTTCCCTAAGAACCTCATCCGTGGGGGAAATCTTGTCTGGTTCCTTTTTGATCCGTAGTAAATAAAGTACTCCAACCAAGACTATTACTCCTAACATACCTTCGGGGAGGTATTGAGTTATTAGATTTATGAGTTCCAGTTCGGTCATAGGTTCCCCTTAACATAGTTTCCCCCACCACAGGTTTGTTATGTTAACCTACCACTATGGCCCTGTTATTAATCCGTAGTTTACAAGAGCGGCGTGGATTCCCGCCGCTGTAACTGCTATGCCAGTCTCTTGAGCTATTGGAGTAGTACCAAAGAATCCTAGGTTGGCTCCCTCATGTTGGATGTCATCTACATGAAGGGAACCCCAACGCTTGGAGGTAGTACCTAGATCGTACCCACCGTCTGTGTCTGGTACTAAGTGATCGGCGGCCTCAATTTCTGTACCTGTACCTGGAGCCTGTAGGAAATTAAACTGACCTATCACAGCTATGACGGCAGACCACCTAAGACTAGTAGTTCCAAACTGTATGGTGTTATCACCACTTGGATGGAATGGGGACTCATTTACGCTTATGCCTGCTCCACCAGTATTAACTAAGGTTGCTGTGTCCACGGTATCAGCATATACAGTAAGCCAACGTTTCGCGCTACTTCCCGAAGTATACAGACTATCTGTTGCAGGCTCCAGACCGGAGGCCACTACCATGTTAGCCCCACCACCAATAAGATTTAGCCTAGCGGTGTTGATGGCATCCCCATAGATATCAGCCCATACCTTTGCGGCACTACCCAAGTCATAGATACTATCCGCATTAGGTAGTAAATCCCCCTTGAGGTCATAATTAGTAACTGCCGAGCCGGAACCTATTTCCTCAATGTAGAAAGTTCCGTTTCCGCCATTGTACATAAGTACATCATTGTACCCACCCGCCTGGAAGTCCCTAAATCTTAAGATATTAGTAACCAAGTCTCTACTAAATAACCCAGAGGAGCCGGAGTAGGTGGCATACTTGGCGGAGGAGTACCCCGAACTCTCTGATCTAGGTAAACCCTTCCAGAAGGATAACCCACCTTCTACAGCTTCGCTAGGGCTAGTAAAATTACTAGCATTACTAAAGTTCTGTAGTTGATTCACTGAATTACGGAGACGGTTCTGGTTGTCCCACTTAGAGAATCTATCTGCAAAGTGTGCGTTATCACGTTTAGGGTCAGGTGAGGAGACTATCTCCGGTTCACTCTTACTGTATGAGCTGAAATCAAAAGTTTCCAAACTTTGATCTGCTTCCATTGATCTATCTGCGGGATGTTTGGTGTTATTCTCTATGTTGAAACCTAAATCTTCTCTCTCCTGGGTATCTAACCTTAGCTTCTGAGTACTCTCAGCAAATCTATTCTGTATGATCTTTTGTAGTGCTTTGGTGGCCGCACTATCTGGGGGCATCTGTAATTCTGGTGGTAGTGCCTTATTATTCCCCATAGATATTTGGGCACGGTACACACCCAGGCGGGAATCAAACTCCCTTATGATTCTACCCAACCTACCCGTGAGTGTAAGGGAAAGTCTATCATCTACGGTCTCCACCCAATCCCAGGGTTCCAGGGATATTTGCATAGGCACAGAGATTTCACCCTGGTAGGTTTCCTCCAAGTACCTGTTAAGGCGATTCCCTACCCTTTGCCCTGCATCATACTCCGAGGTTATAGTATCATCGGCTATAATCTCCATAACATCATCGTGGAACACATTACTCGTATGGCGAGTAGA
>Ga0209434_1001454_pt1 | contig 10748 bp, 6 predicted proteins | sample ETNvirnome_2_300_FD_184068 | JGI IMG/M metagenome (GOLD analysis project Ga0209434, IMG submission 184068) | Marine viral communities from the Pacific Ocean - ETNP_2_300 (SPAdes) (version 2) | ecosystem: Environmental > Aquatic > Marine > Oceanic | place: Pacific Ocean | collected 2013-06-22 | reverse complement strand
CTCTGAGGACGGCGCAGGGTCGATGGCGAATACCTTTTTCATTCTCTTCTTTGCTTCCGGGTTGTCGGCAAGGCTGGCCTGGACGGCTGTTTTGCGGGCCAGTTCGGCGGCTTTACCCTTCGACCCGGCGTCGTCCGTAACCATCTCTGGGGCTGTATTCACTGAGTAGTTGAACTGTTTACCACTGAGTGGTCCTTCTGTTAACGCCTTTCTGGCCACCTCCACATAATAAAGCCTTTGTCCAGCGATAAGGGCGTTTAAGAAAGCCGCATTTCGGTCGGCTGCACTAACAATTTGGATTTGGTGAAGCAGGGATTGAGCTGCTTTTAAGTACATTATGTGCATTTGGATATCTTCATTGTCTCTTATGTTCCCCAACTCTCCGTATGTTCCCCTTCCCGTGAGTTCCCATTTAACGTGCTGTTTGTTGAAGACTCTCCTCGATTCACCCTTCATACCCTCCTTTAGACGCTTAGCTCGGATCAGTAGCTTTAATCTTCTTACCTCCTCTTCAACGCTTTTCAGGCTAACCTTCATCGCCGGGACGTGACCGGTGGCGCTCTGGGTGGTTAACTTGCCGTTTAGAGAGGGGCGTTGGAGGACGATATATCCCTTTGGCCACGCTGCTTCATAATATGTCTTGGCTGTCTGGAACCAAGCCTTTACCCGAGCACTGCGCTTTTGATCATTTGACATCCTGGCCCATGGCTCACCGCCGGGCCCGGTCGGGATCTCGCCGGTTAGTTTTTTAATATCTGCTGCGCTGAACTTGTCGAGCGTCATGGGACGACTGTAATTCTTTGGGTCTAGAATAGCAATACCACCGTCGATGGCTCGATACGCCGAAGGAACTAGATAATCTTTCTGGTAGAGATCGTCGTGAAGGTCTCCCATACGAAATATATCGCTCCGATCTGCGTCAGCAAAAAAAGTATCAAGCGATCCGATGTATTCTAGGTCAAGTCCCACCTGTCCTTGCTGTCCAAATTTTACGCCAGTGTGAATGAGGTTTAACTTGATCACTGTTTTACATCTCTTGAGGGCACTCAAGAATCCGGAGCCATAAAGTTTTTTAGCTCCGGCTCCCGTGGGCACATTCCACCCCACTACAACGGTCAAATCTTTTATAGGGGTATACCTGTTTTCATACCAAGTGCCGTTGGCGTTTTCTCCCCTTCCCGAAGCTGTGCCGAAAGCATCCTTCTCGGTTGTCGCATCCTCACCCCACTCAGGGCTAAGGGCCATTTGTTCCAAGGCTTCAATATATCGGTGCTGGTCCGCGGCTTTCATACCGTGTTTTTTTCTAAACTTTTTATCAAAAAAGTCTTTAAACCTTATATTAAACCGGCTTGGCTGACTATCTCTTTCTCGATTTTTTCCTGTGAAAACAAAATCTAACCCCTTTTCGTTACGAAGCTCTCGAATTGAGCCGAAATGTAAGCTCAGCGAAGCTTTCAAAATCCGGTCACCTTCGTGTTTGTTTTGAAATTCCCAATCAAAAGCCTTTATTCCCACGTCAGTCCCTATTGTGCCTCGGTTCTTTAAAATGTTGGCGGGGTCGGCGGCGGCTTTTGCAAGTGCTTTTATCATGTTGCTATCAGTATAGTCAGGAAAAATAACCTGCTCTCCGTCAATATAAAAATCAAGCGATGGCATGAGGGAACTAAGTTGTCCAGAAGATGCGCAGAAAAAATCACTAACGCCTGGTGGTAAAGTGGAGACTCCGAGAAATGCCTCTGGCTTCCCGGCGTAAATAGGAATAGAAGTTAGAGCAACATCATTTAGTGCATCTTCCAAATCCGTATCTGGATTATCCTCGTCGCTCTCTAGGGCACTCGCCTTAACTCCCTCATATGCCCAAAGAATCCCATTAGTTTGTGTTATCTCGTCTAGAACGGTAAAGAGAACATATTGGGCATTTGCTTGGCGCATGCGGACTTTGTCGTCCTCGGACATACCGACGCTTTCATCCGAAAGCTTACTGTGTTCAATCCTGTTTCGCTCCTCGTCGCCCATGCGCGCAAGCTGATACTCCTGTTTCGCCTCGGCAGCCTTCTTGAAGAAGTCCCGAACGTAAGCCTCGGTGGCCTGAACATCTTCTTCATTTTCTCTGAGCTTTTCCCGGTAATAATTGTATACATCATCGGTATAAAAGCATGCATATTTGTTTTGCCCTAGACTAATGCAATCATGGCGCTGCGCAAGGCGCGCAGCCGGCGCGCCGAAAAGAGGCACCTGCTTTGTTTTGTCCGGGTTCCAGACCATCGTCGTCGGGAGGGATGGGGCGTGAGGCTGCTTTTTTGCGCTAAAGGCCAGTTCGTTGGTCCGGTTGCCTTGCGTGTCGTGAGTGTGAGTCCCATAAAATACACCATCCGGGTAATTCATGACACCCCACTCTGTGGTTCCAGCGTCCACACTGTCGGTGCCAAAGTATTGAAGTTCGAACGCTCTTCGGTTTGGGAATGGGCTCTGCGCTTGCACGCCAGGGGCTGGCTGGTTCTCGCTCCTCCGCGAAGAAGCGTTAGTCAGCGTGCGCCAATTACTAGAATTGAGAATTATTCTACGAGGTTTTCCAGGGGGGAATTCGGCCATATCCTAAAAATACTCCAACACTCGGTCTAAGGGGGTGGGGACATAAAATACATCACCAATGTTAAAATGTCCTTCCGTGGGCTTCTGGTTAAACCAGGCAATAATCCACCAATATGTGGGGTCTCCGTAAAACTCATCAGCCAGCTTAAAGAGTCTAGAGTCCGCTGCCCAAACAAGCGGAATATTATTAAGTTCTTGCATCATAGAGGGAAGCGGACGAGGGAGGTCAGGAGAGCCGTATTGCTTTATCTGATAAACTGCTCTTTTTTTAAAAAAAGCTTTGCGGTAACCTTCACTACTATTCACGAAAACAGCCCGATTATCATACCTTGAATAAGCCATCTTTTTTTATACCTCCTAATTCACCAATTGTCGTTCGGGATCAATCACCAGGGAAAAATGCCAACGACAACAAATTAGCTTCCGACGAAGACAAGTCATTATCTTCGTAGCCAGGCTGTCCCTTGTTGCTTATCATTTCTTGTAGACCCTTAACGGTCAAAATTCCTTGCTTGCCGGCACCATAAGCGCGCCTAAATGTTTTGCCTCCCCACCCTTGACGTACCATTTGCGCAAGCTTTTGTTTAATTGGCTTTGTGTCGTCGCCGGGTGCTGATCGTTGAGTGTCTGGATTATCTTTTGCCTTAACGTCTGAATTCTTAAACGCGTTTGTAAAGGGCATATGATCCGGAGCCTTGGCTACAGCGTAGGGAAACCCTTTTCTTGCTCCCCCAGCAAAAGCGGTCTCTTTCTTGGTTTTACCACCTTTGTCGGTCCACCCAAGAGAGTGCTCATGTAGAACAGTCATTTCAAAGTTTAGCCTGATTGTTTTGGGAAGATATTCGACACCTCCTGATCGGAGGGGTCCCCTGCTGCTGTACATGTACGTCCCCTCCTCAAACAACGGGTCCATAGTAAAGCCGTTTATATATCCAAGCAGACCGTGTGCATTTCCGTTACCATCTTGAATCAGGTTTCCAAATTTAACCCTAAGAAGAGGTGCCATTGTTAGCGATGTTGCGCAGCCACCGACGCCGTCATATTGTGGATAGAGGTAGGTCATCAATTCATTAACCTTATTCATATTCTCCATTGCTTCATATTCCGACGCAGCCGGTATTTTCCACGCCACGGAAATAGCTCTTCTGGTGTGCATAAATGTAGCGATTGGGTCCATGCGCCCAAAGACGTGCTCTGCGTTCCATTCGCTGTTATACGCGTCCGAAAACTGCTCTACAAATGCAGGGAAATACAAGGTTCTGTCTGAAGGGACATGGGTGATCTCAAGTCGAAAGCCTTGATTAAATAGGGCTGCTGCGCCGTCCGCCATCACTGTCTGGTAGTTGTCCACGCCGGTGGCTGTGTTGGCTTGTTCGAGACCGCCCCTCCGGTTACCCGATGGGTCGCCCGACATACGGCGCATCGTACTCATCAGAGCCTTCGCCTGCTTGGCTGGCATTACCTTCTTCTGACTTCTTGAAGATTGAAAAACTATGTTTTTCTTTTTTGATTTGTGAGTCATTTATCTAGCTCCTGCATAAGCCACGTTGGTTCCCTCGTTGACGGCACGTCTTGCTTCATCTCTGGTAAACTTTATAAGATTGCGCTCATTGAGTTGAGCCTGGACTCGAACTTCACCCACACTCAGGTTGGCTGACTCTGCGCCAGCCTGAACGGCGGCTGAAATTTGCCTTATATCCGCCGGGCTGAGTCTTCCTGTCTTTGTTGCCTGAGAAGCCATGCGGGCGTTAGCGCGGATCGCGGCAGAAGCATTAGCACCCTCCGCGTCCAAGAGTGTGCGAGACTCGCCTCCAGGCCCGGTTACAAGCTTGTTAGATCCCTTCGGCATCGCATGGGCTTTTCCGTCCCTAACTATCGCATCTTGAACAAAGCTCTCATGCAGCCAATTTCCTATCGAAGATCCGAAAGAATATCCCAAAGCCATACCCAGAGGACCGAATGGAGCCAGCGCAAGACCTAGTGCAGCACCGGATAAGTTTCTCATGATCGACTTCTCTTTGTTCTTGGACATATATAAATCGAGCGCGCCGGCTCCAATAACGCCGGCACCAGACTTGGCGAACAAAGAAGCAATGCCGCCCCAACCCGCTTCCATATCTTTCTTTTTCGGAAGCTCTTCTATGAAGCCGCCAGAGTTCTTCCCGAAAAGTTCCGTTCCTAAGTGTGTAGTGCCGTCTGGTTCAGATAATGTATAGTCGTTCTCGGCAAAGGGAATAACATGCGGTCCCCTCACCATATAATCAGACGGCGCGCCCGATGCCGCAGCGCCATCCGAAGGCATAACGATCCCGTCTTTGAGCTTCATTGCGCCAAATAGTTTTTTGAGACCGGCCCCACCCCCCATCTTTAACCCGCCAATACCGAGAGCAAGACCGACGGCTTCCCAGCCCTTAAGATTAGCAAACATTTTATTTATCCAAGCTAACGCCGGCTCCGCAATCTCAAAGATAAACTTTTCTAATTGAGCGTTGAATTTCTTCATAGCTGTCGCTGATTTTTCTGCTCTTATCCTTGTTTCTTCTCGTTCTTTTTGAAGCTCAGCAGTGTCCATTCCCCCCGTAAGAAGCTTCCTCGCCACCGCAACATCAACATTAAATATTTCCGCTATGGCTTGCTTTTCGCGACGGTTTAGATCATCAAAATTTCTTTGGTGCATAAATTCTTGACGAATAATATCCAGACGCTCTTCTTCTGTGGCTCTTAATAGTTCTGTGTCGTTAATCCGAAGTCCCAATTGAGCATTTAGCTTTCCGGCTAGTTCGGCTGCACCCTCATAGGTATCAGCCATCATCGCTATATCAAAAGCCTGACGGACAGCGAGTCCCGATTTCCTTGCGGCGGTGGCTAATTTTTCAAACTGTCTTGTGCTGCTAGTTCCGTATTTGGCCAAGTCTTTACCAACATCCGTAAAGTCGGTCATGACTTGTGTAGTTGTCGTTCCAAGTTTTTGGGCTATGACGTCCATTTCATAGACCAAGCCGGTGGCCACTTTGGTTGTGTGACCCATTCCCAGAGTCATCAGATCAAAAGCTTTGCCTGTCTCAGCCGCATCCACCCCAAGGTTCGAAAATTCGGCAGTTAATCTTGCTACGGACTGTCGAGCATTTTTAGAAAGGGTCGGAAACATTTTAAATTCGGCATGCAGAGCACCTTGCTGCTTTGTAGCCTCTCCGAGACCCAAAGCTAGATCAGCATTAGCCAGATAAGTATCCCAAACCTCTGCCCGATAAGCCTCCATATAGCCAGTTGTCTTGGCTAATTCGACTCTGGCGTCCTCTAGTTGGGTTGCCATTCCGAGCGTAGCCTTCGCGGCGGTGGTGGCCATGGAAGCCATCGCGCCTAACGCATCCACCAAGGCTGTGACATCACCCGTCTTCAGTCTCCCTATTAGTTTAGGGATATCGCCGAGACCGGACCCGATTTTCGCAAGATCACCCATCAACGCGCTACCAGTGGCTGTCTCAATGGTCCCGATCAGTTCCTTGAAGGCAGAGTCTACGCCTTGGACCGACTCCTTGATTTTGTCTGCTTTCTTCGTCGCCTCTTTTTCGTCTTTCTCACCCCTCATGAATTGCTCAAACCAATGAGGTGTGCCACCGCCGTCACCGGGCGGCGCACCATTTTGGAAAACTCGAACCCTGGCTTTTTTACCGGGTAGAGGAGCTTCGTCTTTCGATGAAATTAATATAAAAGATTTTTTTAGTTTCGAATTGGCCAATTTATTTTTGCCTCGCGTTCAAATCTTTTAATCGCAACGTCTAGCTTGGCTTTTTGTTTATAGGTCATGGGGTCGTCGAGTCCATATTTCTTAATATAGCTCATGTATCTTTTTTCATTTACCAAAGCATCGGTGAATCTTTCGATCTCTATTCGGTTCCCACGAACACGGACAGGAATCCGGCGTCCCTTGAACATCTTGGATAGTAAATATTGAATCCATGCTGCAAAAACATGCAAGATGTTTTCGTTAAGCTGCCCCTTCCGGGCAACCCCCAGGTCAAACACTACTTCCTCAAGCTTTTCCGGTTCCACAATTTTGCCCTCCTACAACTACTAGCTGCTCTAAATAAATAGTAATTTAAAAGAAAATTAGGAAGACTACTTTTTCTGAGCTTTTGATCGAGCTTCGTTTTCCTCTTCCTTCTGCCGCACAAGCCTTTTCAGAAACCATCGTCGAAGTTCAATTGGCAGATTATACGCCTCAAAAAAGCTCCAACCCCCATAATATTTTAAGAGAAAAATTTGGTCGTAAACATCTTCAAGGTATTCACCAGTCAGGCCAAAAAAAGTTACTACCGAGCGGAACCTCCATGTCCGCTGTGTGCCCGCAATTTAAGCAACTAAATTCTTGAGTTAAGTCAATACTTGGCATCAAAGATGTATATTTTAATCGTAAAACACGAGCATCTCTGGATGTCATATTGTACACAAATTGTTGGAGAGCGATCGTATCCTCATTCCCATCCACAGAGACGATGAATGATCTTAGCTGATCTGTAAACACTGCCGAATCAAGTTTGCGCTTTCTTTTTCGCTCAGTTTCTTTCGAGAGTTTGCTCTCGTCTGCTCCAGTAAGAAATTTAACTTCTACCTCTGTATCTGAGGAAGGCATTGTTATAATAAATGTTCCTGAACCAGATGCCCTAACTGAACCGTCTTCTAGCAATGACTCATCTAAGTGCTGGGAGTGGGCTAAGTCGAGGTCGAATTCAAACTCTTGTTGTGTGCCGCATCCGGCGCAGGTTATATCGGTCGTATACTCGGACCCGTACCCGGTTATCCTTGTATTGATCAATATAGCATTTCGGTCCCCGAGCAGAAGGGAAGCTGCCTTTATCCTTTTGTCTACTAGAACGCTCTCGATCAAGCGATCAAAAGCCAGCCCCTGCTTCAACAAAGATCTGTTGGTGAGTATGTCCTCATCTCGTGCGGTCATATACCTAATCTCAGCAGACTCAGCACCATGAAGAGGGTGTTCGGGAGGATAAAAAGCTCCCTTACTTGGAAGCTCCACAAAATCAGTGGGTGCGCTCCATGACATATCTACTTGTGGTGGTCTAACCTGCGCAACGACTGGGGGTGCTTCGGCATCTTCTGGAAACAGGCTTTCATCCAAACCCATTCTATCTCTATTTCTACTCATACAAAAAAACCTTTCTTACACTACTTTGAAGTCTTTAGTTTATGCGGGCTTCACAAGCCTGGCCCAATCATAAGCTATTTCCAACGTGATCTCGTTCATCTCATCAGCAGTGTAGTCTAGATTACCACCAAAATCAATACTCGTTAAGAAGGGGGCTTGCAAATCCCACTCTTCAATGGGATCGCCATTGGCGTCAATCTGTGAAATCCGAATGGACCCGAGACTCCCCACCGCTTTCTCTTTACTCATGCTACCTCGTACATTTCCATTTATTGGGTACTCGTATCCAGATCCCTTTAATTTTTCGATGAAGGCTTTGGCCAAGTCGGGGGTCACTGGATCGACAAGAGTCACGCTAATGTTATCCCAGGTAACGCGACCGGGATATTTAAAGGTGTGGTTAATGAACTGGTGTTCTACAACCGAAACATTCGCCTTGGGCTTAGTAGCAGTCTTAACTGTCCACACGGGAATGTTCCCGATTCCCAAGGTAAAGCGAAACCGCCTTTTAGGGTCAGATTTAACATTGGACCAAAAAAGTTCAGCAGCCATAGTAAAGTACTCCTTATATTAAATAGTTAGAGTCGAAGATTTTAGTCCTCGAAACTAGCTCCGCTATTTGTAACTACAAAATCAATCGCAAAGAACTCTACGGCACGCGTTGGTTTCACAATAAGTTTCGCATAGATGATGTTCCTGTCGATTAGGTCAGGGGTTGTTGTTGTTTCATCCAAGATGAGCCTAAAGTCATCAATACCAAATTCAGATTTTACTGACTCTAATATAGGTGTTGCCTTACCAACAAACAAATTCCAAGTGTCTCTTGTGTTCTGCATGAACAACATCCTTGAGGCAATGAAAGATATCTCTCGCTTAAGATAGATGAGCAATCGCCTCACATTAATCCGATCAAGAGCCGACGCCGTTTGTTGAAGGGTTTTCTGTCCGAAAATGACTATGCCTTCCGCCGGGAACTTGGCTATAGGATTAATGTTCGCCTCGTATAAGTCATCTCGATTGTCCGAGGTGAGCCGTTTCGAAACATCCAACACCGGAATTCCTGCTGCGCCTTCAGTAAGTCCGCCGCGAGCAAAGCCTGCGGGGGCGAACCAGGGAGCAGCTTGTCTATCTGTAGTAGAAAGTGCGCCCAATGCGGCAACCGATGGGGGAACCCACAAAATTCTGTTGGTTACAGTATCCTGAATCTTCACCCATGGATAATAGGTTGCTCCATAACTATTGTTTATATTTCTGGACTTCAAAGAGTCAGTAGCTTGCTTGATGGTGAAGGCGTTGCGGTCCGCAGCACTCTCAGTGCTGTCGGTATCCGCAGTATACACGTTATCAATATCAATAACAGCCAGAGCGTCGCCGCGCTCCTCTACTACATCAAGAAGATGATCTGTAACGAGTGCCTGCGTAACGCCCGGCAGTGTCGCAACATTGTACTGCGTCTGCTCGGCATCCGCAAGGATGTTGATAGCCTTCTTAAGGGAGAAAAGCTCGTAGCTTGTCTTCTCAGTGGTGTCGTCCATCAACGCGTTCCGGAACGGATTCCTCTCTTTAACATTAAGTCCGTCCGATCCGCCGTGCATAACTGTAGTAAAGCGATCAAGACCTGCGACCAAGCTTCCCGTATAGGAGCCCGAGGCAGCACTCACGCTGAGTTCGTTTGCTCTTGAACCGGAAACATATGTATAACCCGCTGAAGTGGAACCGCTCACATCGTCGAGCGAGAAAACCCAGGCAATTTCCAGAGGGGATGACCCCGAACGGGCGGTTTGTCCAACCACATCAACGCTGGTGCTTGATGGATTAGTCTCAAGCCCGGAACAACGGGCTCGAAGATGGTCAATTACTGCCGTGTTAAATTTGACATCGAGGTTGGTCTTCCCTACCCACGCGCCCCAATAAGTAGCCTTGAGGGTCTTGGGGGCTCCCCAGGAGTCTTGCTGGCGTAGGGGGACCGAGGGAATTTGGATTGATGCTGAAAAGCCCTGGTCACCAGTGGTACCGGCCGAGTTGCTGAAAAACCCTCCGAGAACCATGGAAGTAGATCCGGAGTGTCCTCCCATCTCACCAAACTTACTTACGTTTCCACCGTCGAAGATCGAGAAGCAAGAGCCGTCTTGTCCATCTGAGGCACTGATGTAATTACCCGCTGTGGTGAAGGCACTGGACCCACTCACAACAGAAACGTCGCGATATTTAAGTGGCCCAAAAACACCAAAGGGTAAATATGTTGGAGTCGTTGCTGCTTTGTCTACATCCTCGTTCACCACAACACGAATCCATCGAGAGCGATTTGTATGTGTTCCGTACACACGGTTGGTTTTTGTCGTTGCATCAAACGTTTCATATTTATCGCCGATTTGTACCCCAATGTAATTCGGGGAAGCCGGATTTAAGTTTAGATTATCATATCGTTCGATAATAACGGGAACGTTGTCGTTATCCCGCATGTTGCGAATCAAAACACTGAAGCTTCCATAATCTTGGAAGTCACCTTCTGGGGCTTTGATGTTCGAAATGGATATTTTTATGCTATTTTGGATATCTTCGCCCGCAGTCAAAGCCTCAAACCTGAAGAGTTTTTGCATATTAAGCGGAGAATAATCAGAAGCATTTGCACCAAGATCCTGGGAGATGAACCAGCCAGTTGTTGCTTTTTGGGCCGAGAACTGTCTGTCGCACAAGGTTTGACTGGTGGAGGCAAGATTTCTTAGAGGCAGAATACATGCATGAAATTTTGTTCCCAATACTGTTGCGCTGAGAGCGTCGTTTCCGAGAACACCAATGCCTGATGTAGCTGACTGGAGCAACTCGTTGGTTGTTGACTCGCCGAGCCAATACGCACCACCCTGGGCTCTGGTCCTCGTTTCACTAGTGGTAATCGTGCTGTTGGTTATAGCTGGATTTGTGTTCAACGCATCCCTGGTATAATTTTGATTTACAGAATTAAGACTAATTTTTACATTTTTTAAGTTAGTGA
>Ga0209434_1001453_pt1 | contig 10749 bp, 23 predicted proteins | sample ETNvirnome_2_300_FD_184068 | JGI IMG/M metagenome (GOLD analysis project Ga0209434, IMG submission 184068) | Marine viral communities from the Pacific Ocean - ETNP_2_300 (SPAdes) (version 2) | ecosystem: Environmental > Aquatic > Marine > Oceanic | place: Pacific Ocean | collected 2013-06-22 | reverse complement strand
ATTCCTTGTTCTAAAACATCTAATTCTTTCTCTTTTAACAGGGGTATACCTAGTTTATAAGTTTTGTTTAATATATTAATAGAGAATAAAGGATTATCGATTCGATTTGATTTGACTCCTTCAAGATCGCTGGCAATATTGTAGCTGCGATTTAAAAATCCTCCATAGCCTACGCTTTTTCGAATTCGATTTTCTTTTTCTCGTGCACGGCCAAGAAATTTGATTTCGGCCCCGGCTTTTTCCCATAATTCTTTCGAAAGAACGATTTCTGAGGCTCGATCAAACCGGCGCTCTCTGCCGGCAGCTTGAATAACCCAATTGGGGATCCAATAAGCATAGAGATTTCCACCTAAGCTGTGATATTTTTTAACAGAAGCAGGATTTGACGATAAAAACATTGCATTTTTTATGGGTTCATCAGACCAATCTCTCTCCCAACCGTGCTGAACTTCACCATCGGAAGAAGTTATAGGATTAAAAGGTTTAGGGAATCCAGGCCGTTTATTATAATGATAAAAAACGCGGCCATCCTTTTTTTGAAAGGATTTAGTTTCGGTTACAAGAAGGTGTTTGCGCCATTTGTCGAGAAATGTTTTCATACATTGTAATCAAGAGAGTTTGAAAACAATCTGCCATTGATATTCGGGGGTACCTTCTTCGATGAAGTCGGGATACATTTCTTTTAATTCTGCGACTGTTGGTATATTGCGCGCAACCAACTCGGGATCGACAGAACGTTCAATTGTTGAACCCATATTTCCGTCCCAAGTAATTTTAAAGGCGCGCATATCTTTATCAACAGAAAGAGTACCCATTCCAAACATGCGAGATTTGCCGGCTAACTTTTGAAGCGTGACAGATAAATCTTCATAACTTTCATTTAAAAAGCGATTCCAACTTTCTAGTAATTTTTTCATAACAAGGTCCTTAAAGTGGTATGTGCCATATGACAGATATATTAAATAGTAAATTTATATGAGATCGAAACAAACATATAATTATTTTTCATTAATTTTTGCGAGGCGGAAAAGCAAAAAGCAATGCAAGCAATCCCAAACAGCCGGCAAGAAATGGATTGATACCCTCATACGGCGCCGAAATTGCCAAAACAATACCAGTGCAACTAGCTCCAATTGTAAATGCAGCTGCAGATTCATAAAATATTTTATAATAATTCATTTTGTTTTCCATGGTTCAGAGAAGTTTCTTGCATGTGCAGCTTGTCTTTCTATTTCGTCCGCGCGTTCATCTAGCCAGTCACATATGCCGGCCACACTCGCTACACCAAAAGCAGAAAGATTCTCTAGCGCACGACGGCCACTGAGAGCCCAGGAAGCCTCTCTAAGGGCTTCTGGCCCTTTATTGATGTCCAGTGCCGCTGCAAGGTCAAAAGTCTCGCATAGAGCCGCTCTGGCCGGGCAATCACTATTTTCGTCTAATGCACAATCAAAGTGTTCAATATCGTGCAAAGCGGCTAGTGCTTTACGAAGTATTTGAATTTTAGTATGAGCACTGTCTCGTTGTTTAATAGTTGTTGCAAGAATGTCTTCACGATTTTTTTGATTGCTCATTGTTTGTTCCTTTTCTTGTTATTTCGAAGTTTTTGAATTATGCCTTCGCCATTAGTAGTACGATGAACATCGCGATGCTTTGGTTTTAACTCTACTAAACTAAATCCAATTTCTGCTGGAGCGCGCATTTTGCGATATCGTTTGCGTATGATTTTTTCCATTTTGCGACTTTCTTCAACTAATTCACAAATTTGTTCATCGGTTACAATAGGGTGTTTTTTTGGTTTATAAGGTTTCATTATTTGTTTTCCAATTCTAAATTTAAAGCTTTAATTTCATCTTCCATAGATTCCAATAACTTAACACAATTACGGTAATCATTGCGATATTGATATAACATTCTCATAAGTCGATCGATCATATCGGATGGTGTTTCACCATCTTTAAGCATTGGACCTATAACATCATCGTATTCGCGTAATTTTTTTACTTCAAGTAATAGTGCCGTAATATCATATGGTGCCATGGCAATAAGTTTGGCCACTTCTGGTGTATTTGAAGAAGCAATATTAGACCAAGTTTCATAACCGTGTTGTTCTTCTGAATTATCTCGTATTTCCACATCACATCCAACTTTCGTCCAGCCAGACATTGGGCTAAACGGGGCAAGACTGGAATTTACAGATTCCATTGCCTCTCGTACTCGTGCTTCGATGGCAGATAAATTAAGACGACTGATGGTACTCATGGGGTTTCCTCCGGACAATCAATTGCTGCAAGACCAGCGCGCTTATTGGCGTCATCGACAACAACAAGAAAACAATTATTTATTTCAGGAATACGAATTTGATAAAGTTCATATGCAGTATCGGGATTTGTTGACAATTGTTCAAATTCAACAACGTCAATATCGGCTGCAGGAATAGAAACTGGAGGATTGGGAGTATCTGATGGTTGTTGTTTGTGTATAAACAAGATCATACTTAAAATTAAAATTACCACAATAGCCCACACATATGTTATAAAAAATCCCGTTATAATAAAATTTCGCAATTTGCGAAATTTTCGCAAATCATAATTTTCACTTTTTGACATTTGTTGCAACCTCCGGGCATTTTGCTGCAGTTAATCCAAGATCTTTAATCCATAAAAAACACTCGTTAGTATCTATAACATATACACGATATACAGAAAATCTGTTTAATTGATTCGATTGATTCGATGAAAGTTGTTTGAATGTAATTAAATCAGACACAACCGCAGTTGGTTCCGGCTCTGGCGCCGATCGGTTGTAGTTTGCAAATCCATATGTTATAACTGCGATTGTTGCAATAATTAGCGCATATAGACTTAATCCTAAAATAGTAGTGACTAAGTCAAAAGTTGGTTTGGGTGGTGGTGGCTCACATGGTTGATAAGCTGCTGTCATATTTTCTCTCCAAGTTTGTAGCACTAGTATATCTAATTATTTATAAGAACGCAAGTTATTTTTGTTCCTTCATTACCTTGCGAACAGTTTTTGCAATTTGTTTCGCAAACCACCCTTCCCGTGCGTGTAAAAATTGACCAATTGCAATAAGCATTGCATTACGTTGTTGGGTTTCTGTTGACAATCCCATCTCGCCAAAAATGCTTGATACTTCACTATTGACTATTTCGCGGACTTGATCTCGGATTTCGCGACGGATTCCAGCTTGGAATGCACCGACGTTAAGTGCTTTATTCACCATTCTTTCAATATCGTGTGGTGGAATGTCGATACGAATTCTAGTACCCTTTAATTCGATATATGGGCACGCTTCAACTGTTGATTTGGGTTTATTAGACATTTCTTTCTTTTCGATTAATAACGCTCTTGAAAACGTTTGTTGTAGTTCGCACATGCATCTCCGGAATATAGCTCGCGCTGCTCTTTAATACGAGCAATTTCAAGGCGCGCCGCCCCAATTCCAACAGCGTGAGCAGTTTCACAAAATTCTCGGATATCTGCAGGGCTAAATTCAACCATTTCATCCAAAATATCTTGATTTTGTTCAAGTTGGATATTATATTTTTTGAGATAGTATTCCAAAATAATTTTTCTAGTATTTTGTTCTGGCATTTTAGCATTGCGAACTTCAGAAATGCGCCCGGGCCGCATCAAGGCTGGATCAAGTTGTGTTAAATCGTTAACCGTCAAAACAACAACTTTGGCAGTGTGCCCCGATGAGGCACTAAGTGTTTCCATGGTTTCCAAAAGTGTTGAAGAGCGAGAACCAAGTCGATCAACATCATTAAGAATCAAAAATTCGGGTAAAAGCAATTTCATAATTGCCATGGCGCCCGAAGACGATATGCGATTTAAAGCCTTACCTTCAATTATTAACGCGCGCATGCCAAGTTTTCTTGATAGCGCGCGCGCGAAAGTTGTTTTTCCTGACCCCGGCGCGCCGTACAATAATACAGAACGACTAAGATTTTTATCCAAAAAAGCTCGAAATCTTGCTGAAAGGCCATCAACTGTATTCCAATCATCTTGCCCGGAAGCAAAATCAAAATCACTCAACATTGGAGAAATGTTCAATCGTTCTTCTTCGTGGCCATACATAGAAGTATAAATTTCAACCGAAAGAGCCAATTCTGTTATATCATTACCCCAAACAATATCCGCAATATATTTCCGAAAGCATCCAATATCTCTCTTTCGAACAAAAGGTCCTTCCCATGCATCGGGGTTATCTCGTTGAGATTCTGGAAAATAAACAATTGCCTTTTTCCCAGGAGAAAATTCATATTCTCGCAAAATATCAGATATTTGAATACCATCGATTTTGGCCAATCGCTCTTGCAATTTTAAACAATTTTTCTTAAGAACAGCAAGAGCAAAAGTTTCTGCACCAGCTTGAGTACCAACAAACGCCTTTTCAAGCCCACTTTTTCTTAAATATTGTAAAGTGGAAACCACCTTTGATGTTTGATCAATGTTTTGTGTGCGATATTGTTTAATAATAGCATAGGTTTGCACACTAGATCTCAACATAGAAAGAGGAGAGCGATTATTTCTGTTAAAAGCACTTTCCCAGGTTTCCAAAAGATTTTGAACCAATCCTCCAATACCCGGGAGACGACCATCTTTTATATTATCATAATTGTTCGACGTGGAGACCGGCCGGTGTACGTCATATTTGAATGAATAGCTCATTTATTTCTTTCTAAGTTTGTAGTGTTATTATACGTCAACAGATAGAAAAATGCAAGAGTTTTAATAGTTTTTTAGTAGCGTCTTCTACGGGGACGACTGCCCCTGGCATGCCAGCGATCACGCGGTTCAATATGTTTTGGTTCTTGGCCTGCCTGTACATCCGTAAGCCACTCAAAGTCGCCCGGCTCAAGAAAGTTATAGAGTCTTTCTAATTCATCAGGCGCACGAACTGAATATACATTCGGATTATCGGCACCGTTGAGTCGAGCATCATAACTAATCATTGTAACCCCATCTTTATTTTTAAAAATTTTATGTGGGCGATCTTCTTGCATATCTTCTGCAAGAAATGCGGAAACCTCTTCCTTGATAATCTGCATTAGCTTCTCTTTGGTTATTTTCATTTTGTTTAATCCCTAGACTTATTCAGTAACTTAAATAGTTGCTTGCTAGGATAAAATCCGGTTGATCGGTTATCTATTATTTCTCCACAATTTTGCATGGATCGGATCCGCAATATATTGATAATAATATAGGTTCTGACTTAGGATGAATCACTGTGGCATGACACCAATTTGGTGGAGCATAACACGAAACACCGAAAGTAAAGCCAACGTTGTGAGGATAAATTTCACGAAGCACCTCTGAAGCCCGGGCTTCTGTTGCGGCAGTACCGCTCTTATTTGAAAAAAGCCCAATAGCAACAAAGGCCAACAAAAAGATAAAAAGAAATTGCAATAATATTTTCATTTTTTTATCCTAAACCCACCAATCTTCTGAGATTGCAATATGAGGCTTGGAGGCTTCGAAAGCATCATCCACGGCATTGTGCATTTCAGATTCGTTAAAAGCTTCGAATGATATACAAAATTGTTTTCGGCCATTATCGAAAACAAGACTATCTTCATATGCCTTTCGTATACGGGCAACAACAATTGCCATTGGATCCATCAATTGATGGGGTTCACACATTCCAGACATTGCCATGGCAACCTCCCCAACAATCGTTCGCAACGCTTCAAGCTCGGCTTTCATGTTTTCTTGTTCAGTCATTATTTATTCCTTTGGTGACGTAGATGGGCGCGCTTGTGAATCATTTTCGCAATCGAAAATGGTTTGGCCACAAATTTGACAAGGACCCCCGTCAAGTATAAATTCGCACATATGTGTTTTGTTTCCTTCGCTGCCCGTCGCATCAAAAACTTCAATAGCCGCAACAACAAGTGCACCAACGCGAACCATCTGTTTCCTATAATCATCATCTCTCAATTCCTCTGCTGCTTGCTGCGCGCGCCCAAGGTGGCGAACGATAAAAGAACACCAATCACGAGGGTTGTGACCAAGATCATGTTCGATACCACCCCATTTCGAAATTTGGCGATTTCGTTCTTTCAAGATATCATCAAATATTATATCATTCATTACGTTTTTCTCTCTGCATTCCATGCAATATATATCGTTCCAAACCAATTCATTGCAGTCGACACATCGGTTTCTCATTGCTTGGTTAAGTATAGCACAAAACAGAAGAAGATCAAAAGTTTTTTATTCCTTTTTTTGATAGACAGCTGTGATTACCCATGCTATGATAATATTTAAGTTGCTGACACAACAAGGGAGAAAGCACATGAAAATTCTGCATACAAGCGATTTGCATTTAACCGAAGGAGCAAAAAAGCGCCTGCTTTCTTTTGATGAAGATTTTGATTTGTGGTTAGACACCGGAGATTTTTTTCCGACATATGGCCGTCGACCAAATACACATTACAGAATCGATGCTGACGCAGAAAAATGGTTCCAAAATAAATGGTGCAATTACAAAGATATTGACAAAAAGCTCAAAAAATGGCTAAACGGAAGACCGGTAATTTATGTTTCCGGAAATCATGATTTCATTGATTTGGGAACTGTGCTGAAATTGGCCGGCCACGAAAATGTGCATATGATAACCCCAGAGGGTTTAGATATGTTTGGCCATCGATGGGCCGGCTTCCGCGAAGTTCCGCCAATTAGCGGCCAATGGGCCGGCGAATGTTACGATTTTTCCGATATAATTGAGAAGACCTTGCAGTTTGAGCCGGATATTCTCGTAACGCATGCCCCGGCGCATGGTATTTTGGATGAAATAGCAAACTATGGGATTTCCGAATTAACAAATCAATTAATGTACAAGCCCAGCTATATCGCCCATCATTTTTTCGGACATTGTCACGTAGATGGGGGAAAAATGTTGGAATTAAGGGGAATTAAGTTTGTGAATGGCGCGCAGCATATGAAAGTATGGGAAATCTAAAAACTTAATTTCGAAAATCTGCGATTTTCTATTGCGGATTTTTTGGCATCCGATAATATCCAATAGCAAAAAGATACTGCCCAAAACAAAAGCGGGTAGCAGACCAATTGTGATGCCGGCAATAGTGAGTATTAGTGTTGGGTGGCCTAGAACAAACTCAAAGCCCATTGGGTGTATCGATCTTTGCGGCCAATGCATTGCCGGCTTCTCGTATCCGCCGATAAGCTTTGGCGCCGTAACGGTTAGCCATTTCTGTTTCTGCAGAATACCATTCTTTTAATAATTCATCAGTTGTGCTAGGAGTGCCCCCTACTTTTTCCTTAATTTGGGCTGCAATCTCTTCTTTGATAATTTGTAGTAAGGTGGTTTTGGTTAGTTTCAATTTTCGAGGATTCCTTAAGGTGCTGCAGTAAATAGTTGGTATGCCCCGGAGTGCGCCGGCTAATCTTGAAAAAATAAAATTCTGTGAAAATTTCAGCTGAATTGTTTGGCGACTTAGTGCATTCGCCAACCTACGCAACTATATTGGTACATACATTCGGGCGCACACCCCGGGGGGGGCCCGGGCCAACCCCTTAATTTTAAAGCAAAAAAAAACCCCCGGCGCAGGCTCTAGAAACCTACGCGGGGGGTTTTTTACGTCAAGCTAACCGGCGCGTGATCTAGAAACCTGCGCGGGTTGACTTGATTTGGGTTGGCGCCGGGTCGGGATTGTTTCACCCGCGATGGTCGCCCGGTGCACGGCGCGAAAGTCGTGCTATGTTTATTTGACGCCCCGCTAAGGGGCCTAACTATAATCCAATGTACTCTATCTTTCGATTTGGGGTTTTTAAGTAAAGCGCAAACCATCGGGGGGGCCCTCGCTCGATTCACTTAGGGTACTCCTTGTTTTGTTTTTCGTTTGGGTTTGGGTGCGCCGGGAAAACCCGGCGCAATTCCTATCTAGCTACGATAGGCGCGAGTCGTCGGAACGATTGCCTCAATGAAGTAATGGTGAACGTCGGAATCCTCATCCGTGTTCTCCAACTCTTCGATGCGCTCCCGAATGGGGGAGATCGAAAGCTCCGCAATCTCGGGCGGCAAACCGAGAAGCGCCACGGCAGCCTCGGCCTTTGCCAGCTTTGCGCGGGCATCGGAAAGCTCAGAAGCCTCCTCAGTACTCCAAAGCTTGACGCGCGCGTGGCGCTTCGTTGCGGACACAATCGAACCAAACTCCTTTGCGCCAATGTGGCGCATGGTGCCATCCGAGAATTCGGCGGCAAGCTTGGCCTTCTTGATCTCCTTTTCGGACTTGTTCGGGTAAAGCATGTCGGCAACCTCTCCAAAGGCAACGCTGGGGGCGTTGGCAACACAAAGGTTGACGTTGCGGGAATCGGTCACGATGTAAATGGGCTTTGCCATGTTGTTTTTCTCTTTTCGTTTGCGCCGGTATTATTGAACCGGCGGCTTTGTTTGTTGCGTTGGGCCGGCGAAATTGCAGAGCCAACGCGCGCGCGGACAATTCGGGCCGCGCGGGAAAGTCAAATATTCGGTTTTCAAGGACCGCCGGGTCCGTTCCCCGTCGACATGTAGAATCTAGCAGCTAGGAATCGGTCTGTAAACTGTTCTTTAAAGAGAGTGCCGATAAAAAGGCGCCTAAGTGGCCGGAATCGTTGCTCCGATGGAAGACCGTCGACGGACAGTCTTTTTAGTTTTCCCTTTCTTTACTTCCATATAGAGCAACCTTAACCACGTTTTTGCTAAGTGCCCGGAATCACTTGCTTTTCTCGGGGGGCGTTTTTTATGGCAAAAACAAGAATTGGTTGCATATGCGGTGTATTTGGTTGTAAGGCGCATGCAAACGCCTGATCAATGCGAAAATGGCGAAAAGTAGGCCGATTTACATTGATTAATGTCCGAAAGGGGGTATTTTGGGATGAATTTGGGGACAATTTATGAAAAAATGTTGGGAGCAGGTATTGGGTAATGTTTGGGGAGGTGTGACATGAGGAGTGAAGGAGGGTGAAATGCGAAAAAGGGCCAAAAATAAAGTTCAATGATATTAGGTAGTTAATTAAGATTCTCTTAGGCGGCGATGGAAAATGTGGTGGGGCGAAAATTGGCCAAAATTTGGCTTAAATTGCCCCTCTCGCACCCCCCAAATCGCCGGCACATCATATTTACAACCCCTCAAAACCATTTATATACCCTCCAATCCTCTCTCGTTTAAGACAACGTTTTTATTTTCTATCGATTTTTTGCATTTTCTTGAGTGGATTTTTTTGACCCCTATTTTCGAGTGAATTTTTGATGATAAATCATTAATGCGTTTTTGACTTTTTCTTGAGTGGATTTTTTCGATTGATGCTCTAGCAAACCATACGGCAACAGCATATCATGCGCTGCTTCTATTGTATAGTGACTTATTCTCTTTTCCTTCCAATACTTTACTTTAATAATCCTCTTTCCAACTTCTATTATCATGGCTGGATTATTCTTGTAATGTATGTCACTTGTCCATAGGAAGATATCAATGATCAAGTCACCAATTTTGAATTCTTTTATTTGTTCTTGTCTCGTCATGATATTTTCTTAAACCACTCTTCATAAAAATTAAATCGATATTCTTGCTCATCACCTAGAAATCTAATAAAGAAGGCTGTTCCCTTAATTAAAGCGCCCATCGGGGCCCTTCGCGTAATTAAGGCAATACGGTTATGATATGATGTGTTTGCAAATGCGTGGGCGTCAATTTTGATTAAATCGCCAACCTTAAATTTTTCTTTCTTCTCGCTCATGAGATCTTCTTCATCCAATATCTATAAAAAGAATATTGACATTCCTCCGTATCGCCCAAGAATATAACACAAAAGATTGGTTCGTGATAAACCGACGAGTCACCCACTCTTTGCACAATTAGGGCAATGTGATTATGATACTTGGTATTAACAGAATTATAGCTTTCAAATTTTACCAAATCACCAACTTTGATTTCTTCTTTTGTCTCGATCACGATATCTTCTTTAGACTTCTTACGGGGTAATTCACCACATATGTGGAATCCTTTATATAGCGAATTCGTATAAGATCAATGGAATCCCTATCTTTGTGCATGTCCCCAATCACCAATGCATAGCGCCATTTATCGTATCTTGGAATCTCACCAACAAGAAATACCTCAACCAGATCACCAATTTTGAATTCTTTTTGGCTCATCGTGAAATCCTTTTTATAAGCGGGCTGGTTGAAATTGTATACCACAGTTCGTCTGGCTGATCAAACCAATATACTCGAATTCGATCAGTTGTTTCGATGGTGTTGCCAACAACACTCAACACTATTCCATAATATACTTTTTTGAAGATTTCGTCATTTTCAGCCAAATCACGACCATTAGGAAGATATTTGACCAAGTCGCCAACTTTGTATTCTTTATTCATTTTCTTCGTCTTTGCGATCGTTTGTTGTTGATTCAACAACATGTTAAAAAGACGCTAGCTTCAAGCTGGGTATAACGCCGAGTTGAACCATTTGAAAATAACTTAACCTCAATATCCCCATAAACTTTTGTTACTGAAATAATCAATGCATATTCCTCGCGACCAGGAAGCATGGAACCAGATGGGCCAAGACGGTCAATCACGAGATCGCCAACGTTAAATGTTTTCTCTTTCTTTTGTCTCATCGTGAAACTTTGCTAAGATGGCGTACAAAATGTGCGGTCGTTTCATTTTTCTCAAGCCACTGGACATTGGCAACTTGAGAAAATACACTATTTTGTTTGA
>Ga0209434_1001451_pt1 | contig 10756 bp, 11 predicted proteins | sample ETNvirnome_2_300_FD_184068 | JGI IMG/M metagenome (GOLD analysis project Ga0209434, IMG submission 184068) | Marine viral communities from the Pacific Ocean - ETNP_2_300 (SPAdes) (version 2) | ecosystem: Environmental > Aquatic > Marine > Oceanic | place: Pacific Ocean | collected 2013-06-22 | reverse complement strand
GCCCTTGCCGCCGCCGCCCTTGCCGCCGCCGCCCCTGCCGCCGCCGCCCTTGCCGCCGCCGCCATTGCCGCCGCCGCCGCCATTGCCGCCGCCGCCATTGCCGCCGCCCTTGCCGCCGCCGCCCGCGTAACCGGGCTCGTAGGGCTCCAGACCTGTCTTGCCCGCGCCCGACGTGGCTGGGCCTGACAACTGCCACAGGGGCGAGCCGTTCAGCTTGGTGACGACCCAGCCGGCAGACACCAAGCCCTGCTTGGCCACATGCCACCAGACGGTGCCGGGGCCTGCGGCGTAGGGCGACGACAGGCTACCAACCTGCCCCTGAGTCAGCTTCACGGTGCTGCGCACCATGTCGATCTGATCAGCCTGGAGGCTTGGCCCCGAATACACGGGCACGTTCTTGACGGGGTACGGGTATGCCTTGATCACTGCCATGAGGGTCTCCTAGCGTTTGCGGCCTTTGAACCACCACCAAGCTCCTGCCATCACGACAATAGCGAGGATGGGGAAGTCGCCCTGCACGGGCTTGATGTTCAAGTTGGGGACGTTGTCGTTGCCGCCCCCGTCGTAGCCTGCGTCAGGCTTCTTGGACGAGAGGAACGTGGCGCTGCCCATCTGCGCTGCGGCCCAGCCGTTGACGGGCGCGCTGATGTAGACCCACTTCTCGCCCTTGTCGGGCTCAAAGGGCGACGGGTAGGTGCTGCTGCCGGCGTCGCTGGTGATGGCTACATCCTCATCGACGCGCGCATCGACCAGCGTGCCCTTGGTGAGCTTCTTGATCACCTTGCCCTGCGGCAGGTCTGTGGTGGGGCGGTTGCGCACGTTGAGCGCCGACGCCTGGACGTAGAGTTTTTGGATGGTCATCGCTTGCGCCCCTTGAACCACCACCACGCGGCCAGCAGCACGACCACGACCAGCCCGGTCGGGACCGTCGCCTCTGGCGCGGTGTTGGTGTTGGTGTTGGTGTTGCTGTCGCCGCCGGGTGCTGGCGGCTGTGTGTCGTTGAGGTAGATCGTGCTGCCGTGCTTGACCGCAGACCACCCCGGCTTGGGCATGACCACGAACGTCCACTCGGTGCCGTCCACGACCTTGTTGGCGCTCACGTTGACCACGACGCTCTCGCCGTGCGTCATGGTGCCCACGACCTTGCTGGAGGTGTTGGGATCTTGACGGATGTTGAGGCCGCCGGCCCACACGAACATGGTTTTGGTCTGGTCAGCCACGGCTATCTCCTACTTGAGCTTGAAATAGAGGAAGGCGGCAGCGCCCACCACGAGCAGCCCGGTCACCGAGATGCCCGCTTGGGCGCCAATTTTGCCGGCGATGTTGTCTGCCACGGCTGCGGCAGCGTTGCCGATCGTGTTGATGGCCACTGTGGGAACGTACTTGATCACCTTGATCTGGTCTTCGCTGATCTGATCCTTGGCCTGTTGGATCAGCTTGCTGTGGTGCCCCTCCCCCAGCGCCAGCAGGTGCGTTGCCAACTGCTTGGAGCCGCCGTAGGCGGGGTCGGCAGCCATCACGAACGCCTCCTCCAAGTCCATCGCGTTTTTGCCGCACACGTCTTCGATGCTGTCGCCGGTCGTGATCTTGCCCGTCTTGGCGAAGTGGTACGCCGCCCCCACCGCAGATGCCGCCAGCCAGAACGGCGCTGCACCTGTGAGCAGCAGCAAGCCGCCCTCGTTCAAGTTCTTCCACAACTCTGCGGTGTACTTGTTGGGGGACGCCCCGCCCATCCACGCCATGATGGTGCAGACCGCTTTGGGGGGGAGCTTGGTCGTCGTGTCCAGGTGGTCGAACACCTGTGTCCAGGTGTTCTTGTCGAGAGCCTTGACTTGCTCGATGCCGCCAGCGAGCCAGCCGGGGCTGCCGTCATTGGGTGCCCACAGGCCGCTGGTGGCGTCACAGCCGCATCCCTCGGCTTTCCCGGCCAACCACCCCGGCGAGCCATCGTTGGGTGCCCACACGCCGCCTGTGGCGGTCTGATTGCCGCAGCAAGCGAAGGAGACCTTGCCATGCTCGTAAGCGTGCAGCCCCGCCAGCCAGCCGGGGCTGCCGTCGTTGGGCGCCCACACGCCGTTGACATCAGGGTGCCAGGGGTTGGCGCGAGCTTGGTTGCGCCAATGGGGCTTGTGTCCAGGGATGCGGGTCATGGTCGTCCTCTCAGTTCAAAACGTCGCGCAGTAGATCGCTGTACTCGCGCACGGTGATGCGCCCACCAGGGAGCGCTACTGTCTCAGGCACGTCCAGGGTCACAGCCAACTCCTTGAGCGCAGCGAGCCCGGTGCCCACGTCGCGCACGAACCCCCGAAAGTAGCCGTCCGCATCGTAGCACGCCCAACCCTTGCGGGTCGTGCCATCCCCGTTGCTGCCGGCGTTGACGTGGACGCAGTACACGCGCACGGTTCTCCTCACTTCCACCACTTGCCGAACACGAACCCAGCCGCCAGCCCGATGACCAGCGCGGGCACCAGCACGTTTACCGACAGGTCTTTGATGACGCCCTTGCCCTCTGGCGTCTTCACGAACTTCTGCCCCGCCTGGGACAGCGTGTCGCTCAAGTAGTCCTGCGCCTGTTTGCCGGCCTTACCGTCCATGAGCGTGGCCAGGAAGTCTTCAAAGTGGCCGTGCGTGGCGCCGATGCCGCGCTCGATGTGGTACGCCGCTGCTGCGGGGGCCTTCAGCGTGCTGTGGCCGCCGCCTGGATAGTGCTTCATGGTCGTCCTCCTCTACCCGATCGCGCCGGATGCTGCGGCGGCTGCTGCGGCCAGCACAAGGGCCATCCAGCCGCCGCCACCAGTCTCCTTGTCGGTGGGTAGCTCTGGGCACTCTGCCCCCTGGGCCTTGAGCGCCGCACACGCTTGAGCGGCTGTAGCGTCGCTCTCCGATGAGTCGTTGTCGAGGTCGTTGTCCTCGATGGCGATCTTGAGCCCGAACCCGTAGGCGACGATCGCTGCGCCTGCCTCGTTGCTGCGCTCAATCACAATGTCTGCGAGCGCCTCGGCGTCGGCCAAGTTCTCCTCGTCCTTTGGGCTGCGCGGGAACCCGGCCATGATCGGCTTGCCGTCGCGGTCGGTGCCCACCTGCACGGGCTTGCTGTTGAAGATCTCCTTTGCCCCCGCCACGCGCTTCTTGGCGTCCCCCGCGCGGTCGTAGGTGCCGCCCTCCTCGGTGCGCGCCTCCACCACCTTGGCGCGGGCTTCCTGGCGGTCTTTGATGAGCCCCTCCACGTCGGTCTTGGCCTTGTAGTACTTGCTGGCGAACCGACTGCGGGAGGCCCGCGGCTGGGCGCCCAGGCCGGCCTCTTCGCAATCTGCGATGATCTTCAGCGCGTTGAACTCAATGGGGTCCATAGGGAGCTTGGGCCACTTATCATCGGGCACCCCGCACGCGGCCAGGGCGCTGATCTGCGCCTCTTCAAGTTGGTTCTTGGCCACTTGGAACGTGTACAGGTAGCTCCCCACCGCAGGGTTCGCGGCGCAGCCGGTGATGATCTCAGTCATCTTCGCGACGGTCATGCCGGGCGTCTGAAGGTCCACCGCGCACTTGTTGCCGTAGAGCATCTTGGCCAGCTTGTGGGTCTCGGCCAGATACTTCTCGACCAGTTTGAGCGCTTCCAGCGCCTTGTCGCCTTTGAACACGGCGATGGCAGCCAGCGCCTGGGCCTTGCCCAACTCGGCGGCCCACTCCCAGATCCCCTGCGGCAACGCCTTGCAGTCATGGGTGGCCATCAGGGTGCCCTGCCACGCCTCCTTGGCCGCCTTGACAGCCAGCGCCGCCTTGTAGACCGCGTTGTAGGGGCCGTCTTCTGGCAGCGGCGGCTGCATGACCACCATGGTGCCGTCAGGCTTGACCATCGGGGGCGCCTTGGGGTCCATGCCGCCGCCCCACGCCTTGAGCTTGGCGTACTGCTGCTCGCCCTTGTAGCCCAGCCCGACCAACTGCCCGTAGACCTTGTCGAACGAGTCGAGGTTGCCCAAGGCGTTCTGTGCCTGCGTCCGCAGCGCCTTGTGGAGGAGCCAGTCCTTGTAGTTGACGATCGCGTACCCCAGCAGCGCGTCGCGCTCCTTGGGCCACGACATGCCTGTCTTGACCACCGCATCCCCGAACGTGGCCACTGTGTTGAGCCAGTTGGGGTTGACCAACACATATGCGTCGGAGTCGGTGGTCTTGGTCCCCTGGTCCTCATCGTACAGGTTGGTGATGACGCTGAAGTTGGCGAAGATCTCACCCATCGGCGGCGCTGTCAGTTTTTGGCCGCCTGGAACATAGAGGAGGTAGGACCACTTCGCGATGTCGTTCATCGCCTTGGTCTGTTTGGCGATCTCCGCTTTGTACTTGTCGCTCGCCGCCTTGATGTTGCCGCCCAGAATGGCCGACAGGTCCAGCATCAGGTTGTGGCGAAACGCCTTGAGGTTGTTGTAGGTGGTCTCCTTGATGTCCAAGATGCCCGCCGCGTGCCAGCGGGCGTAGGATGCGTCCACGCACGCCTTGACCTTGGGTTTGGCCAGCAACTGGTCCTCGATGGCTTTGCTGATGTCCAGCGACATGTCGTTGCTGGTCGTCTGCGACTCAGGCTGGAGCAGCACGACGCCCTTGTCGGCTGCCAGTACGTTGGCCAGCCACGGGTTCCACGCCATGTTGGACGAGGCGTTGGTCTGCAACCGCACGGGGGGGTTGCCGGCGTTATGCTGGCCCGCGTTCTTGGGCACGAAGCGCCATTGTGGGTTCTTGGGCATTGTTTACCTCTTCTTGCGCTTACGGCTGCGGGCTGCACGCTTGTGGATGCGTGTCTCGCGGCCCTGCTTCTGGATGATGCCATAGGCGCGGCGCAGGCGCTCGCCGTACTCCTTGCGGATCTTCGCTGCGACCGCGTCTGCATCGCTCGCGGTCGCCTCGTACACGTCATCGATCTCGCCCTTCTTCTCGTTGAGCAACTCCCACAACTTCCAGTCCAAGGGCGCCTTGGCGAGCATGTAGGCGATGTATACGGTCTTGAAAGGACTGGCCTTTTTGGACTTGCGCCAAATGCGATCTTCCCCTTGGAGGTGACGAGAAGGCATGTAATCGAGATCATTCATGATTAGTACATCGGCAGCCGTGAGGGTCACACCCTCAGACGCGGCGACCATCTGGCCGATGAACACAGAGATGTGGTGCGGCGGCCACTTCTGGCGGTTGGAGCCGAACACCGGGTCGTGCTTGGCGCGCTCCTTGTCGGCGGCAGACCACTCCTCGTAGGGCACGCGATCGAGCCACAAGAGCCAGTGATTGCCGAACTTCTTGCGCGCGTAAGCCACCTCCTCATCGTTGAGCTTGTCGCCCTGGAACATGGCCACGGCGGCCTTCTTGCCCATGGTCGAGATGCTGCCCGACACCTCCACAGCCAGCAGGTGCGACTGCGTGGCCAGGGCGGCGAACTCGCGCATCACGTCCACATAGGTGGTGAACAGCACGACCTTGTTGTCGCCGTCCACGGCGCGCTCGGCCATGTCCCACGTTGCCGGCGCCTTGGCCTGCGCCAGTTCGCGCCGCATGACCTCGCGGGCGCCTGCCTTCTTCCCCGGTGACCGCAAGAGCTTCTGCGGTACGTCCACGAACACGATGCCCGCCCGGTCGCCCAGCGTGCCGATCTTCTTGGGCAACTGGTCAGCGATGGAGCGCTTGTCGCGCTGGAGAACGAACCCGCTGATGGCGTTGCCCAGCTTCTTCAGCACCTGCCGGTTGACGACAGGCGCGTCGGCGCCGCCCTCTCCGATGCGGTCGGGGGTGTACGCCTCCATGAACCGCGCCATGTGCGAGCCCAGCGGGTGGTTACCCAATTTGAGCAGGCCGAAGTAATCCTTGGGGCGGGAGGCGATCGGCGTCCCCGTCAACATCCATAACCGATCAGTCTCCAGCTTCTCCACGAACTTGTGGCCCAGGGTTTCGGGCTTCTTGAGGCGATGCGCCTCGTCCAGAATCACGCAGCCCCAGTGGATGCTCATCAGGTACTTGCGGAGCGGCGCATCGCCGTGGCGGCTTGCCGCGCCCTGGTACGACGCGATCACGAAGCGCCACTTGGTGCCTTCTCGCGACGGCTCGCCGTCCACCAGCTTGCCGGCCAGGGTGCCGAACTTCTTCTTGGCCGCTTTGCTGTCGGGGTAGCGCCGCCCCACGGCGAAGTTGTCACCTATGGTCTTGTCGCCGCCCACGCGGACGCTGTTGGTCACGATGGTCACCGGGGCTCCCGGCTCCATCCACTGCACCTCGCTCTTCCAGTTGCCCACCACGGCGGCTGGGCACAGCACCAAGATCTGCTCACGCGCCGGCACGGCGTTGTGCGCGGCCACGACCGCTTGCAGGGTCTTGCCCAGACCCATGCTGTCGGCCAGGATGGCGCGGTTGCGCGACATCAGGAAGGCGATGCCGTCCTTCTGGATCTCCATCTTCTTGCCGGTCTCTGGATCGGTGCCCTCCAGCAGTTGGATCGAGGGCGCCATGGCGATCTTGCCCTGCGTAAACTTGCGCTTGACTGCCTTGGCCTTGCGGTCCAGCGCGGTCAACTGCTTGGACATGTCGAACTTCCAGCGGCCCCTGATGCGGACGCGACCGGACAGCTTGTTGACCACTTCGGGCACGTCGTCCAGGGGCAGTCCCCAGTAGCCCAGCGCGCCGCGATAGGGCGACAACTCAGGCGGCGCCGGCATGCCGAACTTCTTGGCCGCATCGACGCGCGGCTTGAGCGGCGGGATGTAGGTGTCCAGCACGCTCTCGATGTAGGCGCCTTCGGGACCGTTGCGATCGAAGTACAGGCGCGCGATGCCCTGGGCCTCCTCGTCCTTGCCGCCCGCTTCGGGCAACTCGATGAACATCTCAGGGATGCCCTTCTTGGCTGCTGCGCGGATACGCCGCTTGATCAGGGGGGGCATCGGGTGCTTGTCGCGCTTTTCGGGCGGTGCCCGCTTGGGCGTCAGCGAGGTGATGATGTTCAACTGCCGGGTGCGCTGTCCTTTGATCAGGCGCAGGCGGCTGTCGTCCTTCATGGCGCGGTCGATCATCTTGTCGCGCTGGGCGGCTGATCGCCCCTCGATCCGCGCCTTGCCGCGCACAGACTCTTCGATGGCCCGCTCTCGGCGGTTGATCTCAATGGTCAACTGCGCGGCCTCGTTCTCCGCGAGCTTGCGCGCCTCTGCGATCTCACTGTCCACCTTGGGGCGCGCTGTCACCGCGATGGAGAACCATGCCTCGCGTTTTGGGCTGTAGTAGGCGTCCCTTTCGGGGTCGTAGTAGTAGGTGCTGCCGGGTTTGATCCCGCGCACCGCGCTGGCCACCTTCTTGGTGGCGCGCATCGGCCCCTCCATCTGGCTCATGTCGGGTTTGGTCTTGGCGGGCGTCCAGGGGTTGGAGCGCAGCAGGTAGACGGGGTTGCCGGTCTTGCGGGAAGGTTTGGCGACCTTCAGCCCGTCAAGCGCAAAGACGGTGTACATGCGCCCTTTGGGCGTGTCGTTCGCCCAGACGGCGCTGTCGTAGCCGCCCCGGCGCAGCGCTTCAACGGGTGTCGGATCGAACCGCAGCGAGGTCGCGTCAAAGCCCCCCCACTCGGCGCTCGTCACGAACTTGGGGTGGCTGAGTTTGAGGCGGTACTCCTTCACTGCGCCGTAGAATCCTGCCATCATTTTGGACGACGTGAAGTAGGCGCTCCCTGCGCGTAGCGCGCCCGCCCCTCCCCTGTAGAAGGGGAGCGTGCCTTTCGACACGGCTGCCAGATCGCTCGCTGTGCCGTTGGGCGGGTTCCGGCGCGCACGCGGCATCCGGCTGCGTGGGCGCGGCTTGCGGGCCAGCTTGCCGTCATCGTACTCGACGTAGCCACCGCGCACGCTGGCGTCGGTCTCTAGCAGACTCACCGCCTCGTCCTTGCGCGTGGTCTCAAAACGCGGGTTGCCGCGCTTGTCGCAGACGATGTACTTGTAGCCGGCCATGGTGCGCCTCCGGTTGCTCGCTCGTCTATCCGCGCAGGCTCTTGGCCACGCTGTTCAGCAGCGTCTTGACCGTCCCGATGTTGTGCATGATGGTGCTGTGGTCGCCGTTGACGGAGTGCGCCAGCAGCAGGGTGGCCTGTTGCAGGTTGCCCGTCTGGGCGGTGATGCGCGCATGCTCGCCCGCCGCGATGCACGCCGCTGACAGCGCCAGGAGACCCTTCTGGCCGCTCGCGCGGTTGGTGAGCCCTGCGCAGACCTTGTCCAGCGCCTTGGCCAGCTTCGCGGGCGTCAGCAGGGTGGACTTGGGCGCAGGTTTGGGCGCGGACTTGACCGCAGGTTTGGGCGCGGACTTGACCGCAGGTTTGGGCGCGGACTTGACCGCAGGTTTGGGCGCGGACTTGACCGCAGGTTTGGGCGCGGACTTGCGTGTGAAGTGTGCCGCCGGGGTCTTCTTGGGCGCGGGCATGGGTCAACTCCTCTTCTTCTGCCGCGCGAAGTACACGACAACTGCTGCTGCAACAGCCCACACCCACAGCGAAACACCGGGCGCGGGCAGGTTGACAAGATTATGCGCGATCTGCGCTGCGGTGTCACCCTTGACGTGGATGCCATCGGCTTGTGGGGGAAACTGCGCGAACGCATCGCGCACGTCGTAGTAGGTCGCGTAGGTCGGCGTCACGGCGTCCTTGAAGGCGGCGTTCTTGGCCTCGCGCGTGGCGGCGGTGCCCGACGTGATCCAGTACTTGGCGTGCTTGACCTTGGAGCCGAACACCTTGCGGGCCAGCGACAGGTTGCCGATCTCAGTGGCAGGGGGCGGCCCGATCCAGACCACCCGCTTGGCGCCCTGGAGGTACGCCAGCATGTCCATGACCGGCCCCGTGTTGACGCTGGGGTCGTTGCCGCCTGCGAACAGGTAGATCACGTCGTACTGCGACGGGTTGATCAACGCCTTGGCGATCGTCAACAGCTTGGCGGTACTCTTGCCAGAGTGCCTGATCGCCTTGACAGTCATGCCCTTGGCCGCCAGCAGAGGCTCCAACGCCTTGCCGATGCCCTGAGTCTGGCTGTCACCGAAGACTAGCGCCTGCACGTCGTCTACTCCTGCCCCCTTAGCGGGAGCGCTTGGCGAACCCCTGCGCGAACATCAGCGGGATGGCGATCGGCCACAACAGGCCGCCGAACAGCGCCCAGCCGATGGCCCACCCGGCGTTGCCGGTGCGCTTGTAGCCGTGATACGCGCCCGCCGACATGCCGGCGAGACTGCCGGCCCAGCCTATGGTCGCAATGAAGCCGCCCTCAGTGCCAGAGGTGCCAGAGGTGCCAGCGAGGTGCCGCCCGCCCGTGTGTCCGACTGTGATGCCGGCGACGTGCGTGTGCGTACTCTGCGGCCCCATGGGGGTGCCGCTCATCTGCGCGATGCGGTGTGGCCCGCTCAATCCGTCCATGACTTTGCCTCCGGTCAGCTTCTTGCGGATGGCCCGCACGCCTTGCGCGACCTGTCGGGGGTCAGCGCCTTGCGACAGCGCCTGCCCCAGCGCGCGGACAGCGTCTGCTGCGCGCGGCTGCGTGTGTTGGCCCGACTTGTCGAGCCCGCACGCCTCTTCGATGTAACCCTCGATCGCCAGCAGGTGCTTGCCGATGCAATCGGGGCAGCGCTTGCCGGGGGATTGTAGGTGATCTTCCAGCAGGATGCAGTGCTTTGCAGCCTCGCGCTGGGAGAATCGTGGGTCGGTCACTGGCAGCATCAGTCGCTCCCGTCGTCTACATAGACGCTGACCACCGCGTCAGGCAGCCCCTGTGGGCACTTGTTGGGCAGCACCAGTACGATCTCGGCGCGGCCCAGCACGTCGGGCTCAAAGAACCCGTAGATGGACAGCTTGTAGGGGGCGATCTCAAAGACCGGCCACCCCGGCGCGTTGTAACCGCCCGCCATGGTGGGTGTGGCGCTCGTCCAGAACAATGACACCGTGTTACTCAACGCATAGGCGATGTCCCAGTCGTCGTTGTCGTCAGGGGGCTCTACGCCGCCCTGCTTCCACAGGCTCGCGCGGCCCTCGGCACTCAGCCCCTTGTACCAGCTAACGGTATACCACGCCCACTCGATCATGGCGTCGGTGTCGCTGCCCATCCACTCGCTGATCATCTCCTCGGTGTACTCAAAGTCGCCGGGTTCATGCTCCACGCCTTGCTGCTCTGCCTCGGCCACCAGATCTTGATAGATCTCCTCGACAGCCCGCTGCCGCGCGTTCTCATCGATCCATGTGTAGGCACCATTCCAGTCGCCGCCGATCTCGCTCGCCTCGGGGACGCAGATGCCCTCGGTAAGCACCGCTGTGGGTGCCTGACTGCCGTGGTAGAGGATGTCGGGCAGCCACCCTTCCAGGCGCTGCACCGGCTTGACCTTGTGCAGCTTGAGCTTCTTGCGGGGCTTGCCTCGCTCATGGGGCTGGAACAGCGACGGGTCGATGGTCTGCGCCCAGGCGATGAACGGCTCGGGGGTCGCGGGGTTGCCGTCGTAGTCCTCGCTCTTGCCGTCCATCCAGGCGTAGATCTGACTGTCCCAGAGCCGGATGTCCTCCTGCTCGCTCTCGGTGGCTTTGTTGTGTGCTGCCGTAGTTGTCGCCAGCGCGGCGTCGTAGGCACGCCTCATGGCCTCGCGGGACGCCTTCACATCACCAACGCCCATGGCCTTGTCGATCCAAGGCTCCACGGGGCTGCTGGGGTTGTGGCGGGCTACAGGCATCACGTCCTCTTGTAGCTGGTGGTCTTGCCGCGATGGGTGATCGTGAACTTGGCGC
>Ga0209434_1001450_pt1 | contig 10757 bp, 12 predicted proteins | sample ETNvirnome_2_300_FD_184068 | JGI IMG/M metagenome (GOLD analysis project Ga0209434, IMG submission 184068) | Marine viral communities from the Pacific Ocean - ETNP_2_300 (SPAdes) (version 2) | ecosystem: Environmental > Aquatic > Marine > Oceanic | place: Pacific Ocean | collected 2013-06-22 | reverse complement strand
CAGATATTCGCTTAGACAGATTCTCTAACATGTGATATTCTACGGGTTCCGGAGATGAACGAAGTTCGCGAACATACACAATCTGTACATGAGAACAGATATGATCAAATTCGAATTCTACATTATAGTTTATTATTGCTTCTAAGACTTCTTCCTCGACGATCTTTTTGATCTTGTCGATGTCTTTAGCGCTCATTATAGAAATTTTTATCTTCTATTGATATAACGTCCCAGTTACTCTTATCGTGGCGCTTATTTAAATTTTGGCGATGTACAAAAGCTTCCGGCAATGATTCTACAAACGAAGCGGCCCTTACTTGCAGGGTTTCAATTCTTTTAGTTAGTTGATCACTAAAAGTAAAAAAATAAAGTTTCTGTCTAAGCATTTTATCAATCCAATAACAACTTCTTAGTGTTGTCCTTTTTTTCTTGTAGATCATCTTGCGCAAGAAGATCTTCTAAGTACACTTCCGTCAAATGAGGATATTTTTCAATTAACTTTTTGAGAGTTATTTTCTCTTTTTTTAAGAGAGCTTTTATTTTTTCCTTTTCCTCGTTCGACATTTTTCTTCTTACCTTTTTTTTGTTTTACAAAATCCGGATGCAGGCGCGTTTTTACCACAAATTTATTCTTTGAAAGCATAAATTTAACTTTTACTTGCATCCCTTTGTGAGAATCGTCGACTTTCCAAATAGATAATAATTTATTTCGTTTTTCATCAGCTTCTTGGAAAGAAGCATGAAATGAATTATTTGTCCAGGGTGCGCCTTTTGTGATAGGCTTCCTATTTTCTTCATCCGACATGTTTAATATACCTATTGCTTATTTCGAAGCATCTCAACTATACGACGCATATCATTAGCGACATTTTCTTTAAATATCCCAACATCGGTGGAGAGACTAGCTACTTCATCGTTAAAGGTACTCACGCGTCGTACTAAATGGTTTATGGTATCTTGTTGTTGCTCTACTAATACTACTAATTCCGCATTTGTCATTTTATGACCTCCTAATAAAACTAACAATACCACACTATTTTACAAATGTTAATCTTTAGTGAACCAATTTGCTATATTAAATTTCTTTAACAACTTCCTAAACTCTGACTTATTAATCCCCAAAAGCGCTGCAGCTTCATTTTTTGTTCTGGTTGCACTATAAGCATATTTCAACACAGCATCCTTTGCGATATTCGGTATTTCCTTCCAAATATTGAACCCGTAAAGCTTTCCATTAACTGCTTGTGCGGCTAGTTCTAATTTCAAGGCTATTATCTCTTCTAAAGTTAGAGAGGCAAGCATAACTTCGAAGTCAGTATTGGTTTTACCCTCGGATTTAAGCTTGTTGGAAATAGAATAATATTCTTGATCAGGCTTGGAATACTTTTTACGTTTCATTTCCCACATATATTAACCAGGAACAGGCGGATACAAGATACTTTGGATTTTTTCCAGCGCGACATCTCCATCAAGGGTTCCAGTTGAACCATCTCGGGCAGTGAAAAATATATCTCTGGCCTCATCGTTTGTGAGTTCTCCATCAGTTTCAGCACTCTTCAACGCGGTGTGGAGCGCTTTTGCAAGAGGTTTAGTTGGTTCTCCTGCTGCAGCTGCATTAATTAAACCGCCTGCCTTGTTTAAGACGTTCATTTTGTGTGATTTTTTAACTTGAGTAGTAGCTGTGGTGGGAGCTTTAGCAGAAACCGGTGGTGCTGCTCCTAGAGTACCCATGGCCAAAGCTGCTCCTCCGAGCGCTCCTCCTAACTTTCTTTTCCAATCTTCTTCTAGATTATTCGGATCTTCTTGTAGGAGGTTCTGTAGTTCTTCTTTAATGATCTCTTCGAGTTGCTGCCTTGTTATTTTCATTTTTAAGCTCCTAAACCTAATTCTTGTTCTTGTTTAACTGTTTCCGGAGTTGGCATTGTTGCCTCGTCTCTCATATCCAATTGACTGCTTTTGTAATCAGGGCTTTCTGGTTCTGCTACATTGGGGGACATATCATTTTCAAACTTATCAAAATATAACTTAAGATTGGTCAAAAGATATTCATAAAAAAGCTTTTGATCTTCAGCACTTCCAGAAAGTTCTTCATAAAAATTAACAATTTGTTTCGAAATCGACTTAAACGTCTCAAAAGCGGAACTTCTTCCTACTTCATCCTCTCCTTCAATTGCAAATTGCTCTATTTCTTCTTCGCCAGATAAAGGTTCTCCATTCGCTTCTTTCTCATCATTTTCTATTTCTTTATCAGAACGAATATCAATAAAATCCGGATCGTCTTCTACACTTACGGTGATTTCCTCTTCCTCTTCGAACTGTTCTTGCAAGTTAACTTGATCAGTTACTTGCAATGGGACAATTGTATCTTCAATAGCCTTCAAAATATGTTCACGGAAAGACTTTCTCTGGTCTTCTGAAGTAGTAAGTCTTTTATAGGATTGCTCTAGAACCGGTACAATCTGTTTAAGCAACTCTTCTAGAAAATTAATTCCTGTGGAACGGTGGGGTGCAGGATCACTATCTCCAGTTGCAGTTCCCTCTGTAAGAATAAGTTTTCTAATCAGAGATCTTAGTTTATTTTCTTCTAATAAATTTTGTTCTTTTTCTCGTGTAATTTTTTGTGAAATCTTTTTGATTCCTTCGCGAATCAAGTTTCTCAGCCTGATTTCTTCATAAACTTCAATACGGTCCATTTGTTCATATGCCCTTTTTTTGTTTTTCTTGTGCGGAGGCTTTTCGCCTAACGGTAATGAATAGCCACCAGCAACACCAGCTCCACTTTCTTCTTCTAACTCTTCTTCAGTAAATAGTTCTTCTTCTGCAAAAGTCATTTCTCTAATCACTTCTTCGATTAGCCCAAGAAATATGCCGAGCGGCAAGCTCTCTACCTCCTGGCCTTCGTTCAGTGTCTCTTTATTTTCCTTAGCAGAGACAATATCCCAAATCTTATCTTTATCTTCTTGAGGTAAATCTTTTGGCAATGCTGTCTGGAAACCTTCTTTGTTTCCTTTTTTAATAAACTCATCTCTCATTACAGTCCCGCTTATACCTCCTGCAAATGATGGAGATACTAATTCTTTCACCTCGACACCTTCTTTTCTTCCACTCATGGCTTTAAATCTTTCATCGCCTTGATCTTTCTCACCTTTAACCACATAAATGGTTTGACCGGGCTGAGCATCATTATCAACAAATTCATAAGTTGCACCTACGGGTGAATTCTCACCACTAATTTGAACATCAAAATTCCCACCTAATCTATCTCTATAGATTTCCCAAATTTGTTTAGATTGCTCGGGACCGATCTGTCCACGCGGTTTGGGCGATATAAGGACCATAGCTCTATCAATTCCGGGGTGTTCGCCTGCCCAAGCTGCTAATTGATAGTGTCCAGCATGAGGGGGTTTGAAACCTCCAGGTATCAATGCAATGGAATCTTCTAGCTCTTCCGAAAGCTTTTGCATTGCTGGGATTTTACCTCTACCATATTTAAACAAACCCAGAAGTTGATTCATCGGAGCAAAATTACCTGTAAGTTTGTAAGTGTGCCCGTCGTAGTCGAAAACAAATCCTTCAGCAGCAGTAGAAATATTTTTTTCTATATCTTTAATTTTCCCCATTTGTTTCTTTAATATTTCTATCGCCTCGCCATGGCCGGATTTTTCTATTGCTAGTTTTGCTGTTCTAAGTTCTTTTCTTAAACGCGCTACTTCCTTTCCCCTGTCTAAAATAAAAACTGATTCTAGATTCTTAATCATTTCTACTGAAAAATCGTGTACTACATCCTCCAGCGGTTGGATGGCGTTTTGAACTAAAGCTTTTGAATTGTCTAAAAGCATATTAATTGTCTCTACTTGTGTTGGATTTAAATCTTTTTTAATATCTCTTATGTTCACTCCTTTAACTCCAAGCATCTTTTTAATAATCAAGTCTTCTTTTTCTGGAGTCAGAGAAACTTGATTATTAATCATTGGTAGTAAACGAGCAATTAAATATTCACCTACTGTTTGCTTATCAGATATACCAGCATCACTAATAACATTATTTAAGCGCTCTAGATATCTGTTTATTTGATCACCATCAGAAAGTCCTTCAAGTTGTCTAATAGCATTAACTTGAACTTTAAATTTTTGATCACCGGTCATTTTTTGAACTTGATTTAATACTTTTCCTAATTCTTGTACGTTACCTTTTATATCACTGTCTTCCAAAGCTTGGCCAGTTTTTATATCAACAACAGCTGGTTCAACTCTGTGAATATTGAATACTCTCGAATCATAATTAACTACATTAGGGTTCTTGGGATCCTGGATCTCAGCACTATAGAATACAATTGAATTAACTCCATCACCAAATATCTGTGTTTGTTTTTCTTTTGGGAAAGATCGCGCAACTGCTTCGAACGATTCAAATGCTTCCACAAAAGCTTTCTCAACGGATCCTCGTTTTGCAAACGTTTTCGCTATAGCAGCTGCATCCATTCCTCCTGGTTCGTGTTTTTTAACCAGTTCTGTTTTACCGGTTTCTTCATTTTTTTCACGATAATATCCGGATATATTAGACTTATTACGGACTGCTTTTGCTTTGCCTTCTGCGGTATTATAAGCTACATATAAATTTTGACCATCAGTTTTCTCGGTGCCTTCTAGTTCTCCATCGGCAGCTTTTTTAAAGATATCCATCATCTGGGAGAATTTCAGATTTGGATTATCGTACAAGTGTGACATATGTCCATAAAAACCACCCATAATTTAACTCCTTATTTGCACCATTTCTTCTTTAATACTTCACTTAAGAGAGCATCTTTGCGAGACGTAAAATCACGACGTTCTTTAAGCTCATCATGTTCTTTATCATCTCTTTTCGCCGCATGTGCGTGATGACCTTCCTCAAGGATTGTCAATTCATCAACTGGAATACTTTCAACAATTTCGTTTGTAAATTCAACCGTATAATGAGTAACACTTCCATCTTCTAACAAAGTATGATTAATGCATTTTCCTTCACGACCAGTTTTATTTTCTTTAACATGTGAAGCGCAATTATGAGCTTTCTCTTCCTCTACTTTGTCTTCTTCAACAATTTCTGAAACTACTTTTGTTAAGGTAGTCTCTAATTCCTCTATAGTTAATTTTTTCATTATTTAATTCTCCTTTAAATTTTTTAACATATCTTCGAAATCTCTAACTAAGAAACCATTTCCTAGTAAATAGGCTTCTCCCTCTAAGTGTCTCAAATGAGGATCTTTTTGTGCATATCCTGGCTCTGTCGCTTTAACATTATCGAATTCACCTTTACAGTTCTGGGAATGATGCACAAGCTCATGAGCAATCGATCTTAACATATCTTTGGGATGCCTATCATCTACAAATATAGAAATTTCCATTGTTTCTGGATTATAATAAGCAGTTTTTCCAAATGGATCTTTAGAATTTTCTTCATCTGAAACTAGATTAATACTTACAGGTTTTTCAAATTTAAGTCTCTTTTGAGCATATGGATAAAACTGAGTTAATATATTTTCTAAATGAGACATGTCTTGATCAGAATGATTTTTAATAGTACATTCTTCTTTAAGAAGCTTCCTTAAGGGCGCAGCCTTGGTTGTCGATAAAATAAATTGAATTGTGTCCGGACTAAGTTTTGAGTTGATTCGTAAGTTCTTGTTTTCATTAAAGTTTTGAAGCTTCTTTTTATCTTTTTTAGAATAGTTCTTTACTAAATTATCAATTTGTGATACAATCAAATTATATTTATTATTATTTAATATATTTTCATTTAACTTATTAATATTATAATCTATATTATCTTTAAATTTAATAGTTAATTTTCTTAAAAGATCATAAGTTATAGGATGTACATATATTAAGTTATTAGATTTATTAATTAATTTAGTATAATCTTCTTTAATTAAAGAAGATAGTTCATATTCAATATTATTTTCTTTTATTGATTGTCCTATAGCCCATGCAGCTGCTTTATCGATAGCTGCGCCTGAAGCTGCAGCTGATCCACCTCTAACAATATCACTATTAATAAATAATTTATTAATAAAAAATGCATTAAAATCACGTCGACCATTATTTAAAATTGATGTTAAGTTCAGATCTTTAAATTCTAGCTTAAAGATATCTTCTATAGCATCTGGATCGGTTTTCATTCGCTGTGAAATTTCTATTGCATCTTGTCTGGATATATTATAATTTGCATTTTTAACAATTTTTTCTATTTTATTTAATAAATTAATGATTTGATATATTGAACGCATTGAATCGATTAATCCCACATGCTCGTCGAAAAAATCAATAGGATCTTTTTTATTTTTGCGCAACGTCTCAATCCCAGATGATATATCTTTTTTCAATTTCTGAGTCACAGCGTCTAATTGAGCATTATCTAAGATATTTTTAAAATTAGATAAATCGATATTTTGCAATGTTTGCGCAACCTGCTTTTCTTTTTGTTGCTTTTCTAAACGTTGGATAATATTAAGTATATTTTTAACTTCTTCTGGAGCTGAATCGCCTAAATCCTTCATTTTTTTAATTAATTTTTTAATTTTTTTACCTTCCAGCGCCCCTGCTATTTCAAATAATTCTTTTTTATGTTGGCGTCTAGTATAAAAATCAGGATCTTTGCGAGATTGTCTTCGTGTGTAAAACTCAGGATCTTTACGAGAGTGTCTTCTTTGTCTCTTAATATCTTTTTCACCCGCAGCTGCTATTTGATCAAGCGTTTTTAATAACGGATCTAGAAATGGAAACGTACTTTTAAATTGATTAAGATCGTTGGAAATATTTGATATCATTTCTTGCAATGACTTTAAAAATTCTTGGGGATTATCTTTATTCTTATAATAAGATTTCAGTATTTCCCTTTCAGTTTTAGTTTCATGATGAATTATTGCCTTTAAAGATTTTAATTTTTGATCAACCCCTTCTTCATCTTCTTCCGGGGGGATTTCTGCAATTTCTTTTAAAAGTATTTTTAATTTCATTAACTTCCACCAAAACCAGCAGGCGAGGATTTAGATCTTTTATAACTAGGTTTTTTTACATAAGGAGAGGTATTTTTTTCTCCTCCAAGGCCAATTAATCTCTTTTTTTCAAGATAATGTCTTTGTTTGACACGTCTTTGATAATTTTCTTCTTCAGCTAGGGAATCATAATGCTCATTGATATCTTCTGTGCTATTCATAAATATTTTTATCGACCCTCTCAAATCTTTATGCAAAGACATGATACGATCATATGATTTGTCGATAATATCATTAATTAGCTTTAAATGACCAGATCTTCTTAAGATTTTAAAAGCTAGATTCTCTGGAGAGTATATTCCTTCTTTAGATAATCCTGAGCGTCTCATAAGTTTGATTTTTTCTTTTATACTTTTTGCCGCCACCATTGCAGGCCGATACTTTTTTTGTTCAAATAAATCAAATGATCTCTCAATTTGATCGATCAACGCAAGTACTTTCTTTTCTACTGTCTTAAGATCTACTATAACATCTTCTTGTTTTGGTTTTTGCAGCCATTTATTATGCATCACTGAATATATACCACCAGAAATATGCGGTTCTGATTCGTTTTGCACGTATATTTCAACTTCATGGTCATTCATCATGATATCATGTTTTGTATTCCAAACAAAGATCTTCCCAGCAAAATATTCTTTTACTAATTCTTCGTTTTCATCTACATCTTTATAGTCTATCAAAAGATGAAGATCCACATCAGAATATTTGGACCAGTTATAACTAGCAATAGAGCCGGTTATAGTTACATCTTTGAGTTCGATCGAATCATCTAAATTAATGGATTCAAGAAAATCTTTAGCAATTTCCATAAGCTTATCAGCTATAGATTTTTTAAGTTGCAACTTTTTATTCCAAAAACTCGGTTGCATGTTTTCTTTTGGTATTAAAGATTGTAGATCGATCTCGTTTTCACGGAGATACTCTTGCCATAACTTTTTTATCATTTTAAATTATCCAATTTGCCTTCTAGACGTCCAATAACTCTTAATATTTCTGTATTATTGTCTCTTATTTTATTAATATCCGCTTGAATTGCTTCAATATCATGTTCAAGTCTTGCTATCTTTTCATCGTTCGAGCCTTGCACCCAAAAAATAATACCAGCAATTGCGCTCACGACAGCTACGCCTAATAAAATATAGTCTTTTAAACCGCTAAGAGATATATTTGTGTCCCCTTTGGGCATTAATGATGATCCTTTCTTTTTTTGTTTTTTAATCTATTTAATTTATTTTTATTCTTATGAACTTTATTTTCAAGTAGTTTAAGTCTATCAATTATTTTTCTCTGTTGTATATGGTGAGTTTTATCGTGATTAACGATTTTCCCCTTGGAATTGGCTCCGGAAACAAAACCAAAAAACAGAATTGTGATCACAAAAAATATAATTGAGAGAACAAAGGTCAAGTAACATAAATTTTTTCTTGACAAATCACACTTTTTTATGCTCATAATACAATAAGTAGTTTTGTACTTCAATGACGGTTAAATATTAATGTATATATAGTATGGGTTTTTAACTAGTTATATTACAAAGGTTTTCTTTGAACTAGAATGAGAAGTACTACCAAAATAATCGTATTAATATTGGCTTTGGTCTCCATGGCCGTTTTTGCCATCAATTGCGCAGAAGGCTATGGAGGTAATAATTCTTTTATTTCTGATCAAACTGATTATGACGAAGATGTCTCTATTGAACAAGAAGATATCTTTGATACTGATGCAACACATTGGGTACCATGGATAAAAGAAGACACGGGCCCGGATCCTGAAGAATGCATAGAATGCAAGTGGTATTTTTGTCCTCCTTTAGATGCCGTATGGCAAAAAGAAATTTGTTTAAATATATGTAATGACCCACCGACTCTTCATTCCGAAGGTGAATGCGAAGAGTATATGGAGTGCGACCCTACACAATACCATATTGACTTTTTAGAATGCACCACTGATGAAGGATACGCGGGTGTCGCAGAAAAAGTTTGCAATAAAGGAAAAATCCAATATACAGATTGTATCACAGAATGTGTAGAAGAGACTTGTGATTATATTGACAACGATTGTGATGGCGATATTGATGAAGGTGTCTTGAATTCTTGTGAGGAATGTGGAGAAGTACCAGAAGAAACTTGTAATGATTTAGATGATGATTGCGATGGTATGATCGATGAGGATCAGTTAAACGAGTGTCAACAATGCGGGGTGATTCCCTCTGAGGAATGCAATGATTTTGACGACGACTGCGACGGGCTTATAGACGAAGAATTATTTCAACCATGCTCATCAGCATGCGGCTCCGGTGTAGAAATATGCCAAAATGGCAATTGGGTATCTTGTACTGCGCCCCCTGTACTAGATGAAATTTGCGATGGCCTAGACAACAATTGTAATGGTCAAATTGATGAAGGACTAGAATGTATATGTACAATACAAGACGTGGGTTCTTTGTTTCCATGTCAAGAAGAGCCGCTCTTGTGCGGCCAGGGTTATAAAACTTGTGAATGCCAGGATCCAGAATGTAAGACTATTATAACCACCCCCTGTTACGCTATTTGTCATTATTTTCCTCAACCGGATGCATCCTGCGATCCTTTGATTGGAATGGAGCTGGCCAACGAAACTTGCAATAATTTCGACGATAACTGTAATCAGCTGATTGACGAAGATTTATTTTCTGGCTGTTATTCTGGACCAGAAGGTACCCTCTTTACTGGGGAATGCCTACCAGGAGAAATGTATTGCGACAAAGGTACCTGGGGTAATGATACCGAAGATGGTGATTTTATTCCTTATTTTTGCAAAGATGAGATTACCCCTCAAGAAGAAATATGCAATAAATTAGATGATGACTGTGACGGAATCACGGATTGGGGAGAAGAGGTACCGGAAACTGATATTCTCTTTATTATTGACTGGTCCGGTTCAATGGATGATGAGATAGAAGCCGTCTTGATAGCCTTGAACACATTTGCTGCTAATTTTAGTGACGAAGAAGTACTTAATTGGGCACTAATCAGAGGCCCAATAGATATACTTGAGACTGCGGATCCAGGTGATGAACGTTTGGAGCTACATCAAAACTTAACAGGATTCACAGAGTTTCTTAGTTCAATGTCGCAGTTAAATACTAGTTGGGCCAGTATGCAAACTGCGCAGGAAATGATTCTAGATGCTGTTTATCTCTCTCTTCACAACATTAGCGCAACCATTAAGCATCCTATTTCGGGTTTAGCTTGGATCGGCGTGAACTCGCCGTATAATTATGGTACCCACGCAGTTAAAGAGTCTCTGCCTCCTCTACAGGATTTTAAGATCAATTGGAGACCGGGCTCAGATAGAATTATTATTGTTTTTACTGATGAGAAAACTCAGAGTTATTTAGAACCTAAAATAACTGACGGAGATGTTAAAACAGCCATAATTGGAACACCGCAACTTAAACTTTACACATTTTCTAAGTTACCAGTCCATGGATGGAACGACTTGGCAGATGTCGGAAATGGAAAAGGATATATTCTCACTAATAGCCCAACTCAAATGTATAACAACCTAATGGAAATATTTAACGAGATTTGCAAATAGGCGGGAGAAAACTATAAAATGAGAAAGGTGTTGATAGTGTTATTTTTATCGTTAATCACTCTAACTTGTTCGGGTCATGGAGTTAATATGCCCCCCTCTACTAATGCTACCTTTGAAAAGGTGCGAAAGATTTTATCACAGT
>Ga0209434_1001446_pt1 | contig 10767 bp, 7 predicted proteins | sample ETNvirnome_2_300_FD_184068 | JGI IMG/M metagenome (GOLD analysis project Ga0209434, IMG submission 184068) | Marine viral communities from the Pacific Ocean - ETNP_2_300 (SPAdes) (version 2) | ecosystem: Environmental > Aquatic > Marine > Oceanic | place: Pacific Ocean | collected 2013-06-22 | reverse complement strand
GGAAGGTCAGGAACTTTTAAATACAAAAGCTGTTGGGGTTACTTATGAAGCCGCGCACGCATTGTATGGGAGCCCTATGGAAATAATTGGAGAAGGTAAATTTATGGGTGATTTTACTAAAGATAATCCTGAACTCTTCCCTATCAGCGAAGAAGAAGCATTTGATATAGACTATCCGTGGCAGTTCGAAATGGCGAGGGCAATGTATGACCAAACCCAGTAATAATTATGTAATTCATAAAGAAGATGCTGACCAAGTACCTTCTGATAAGCAGTATGTATTAGATTTTCTGGAGAAGATATAATGATAATATTCGTAGATATAGATGATACCATATGCACAGAGGGAATTCCAGATGATTATAATTTAGCTAAACCCCTTATTCAAAATATTGATAAAATAAACAACCTTTATGATAAAGGTAATTTAATTGTGTATTGGACTGCGCGTGGAACTATGACTCAAGAAGATTGGTTTAAAGATACCCACAAGCAGCTAAAGGAATGGGGATGTAAATTCCACGAATTGAAGATGGGCAAACCTAGTTACGATTTACTTATCGATGATAAAGCTATAGAAGCAGCTACATTTTTCGATAAAAATTTGGAGGGATAAAAAAATGAAAGCGTTCATAACAGGGATTACAGGACAAGATGGCTCTTGGTTAGCCGAATTTTTGCTAGATAAGGGTTATGAAGTTCACGGTCTAGTACGAAGATTAAGCAAACCTAATTATGAAAATATTACTCATATTAAAAATGATGTAATACTTCATACAGGGGATTTAACTGATACTGCTTCTTTAAGCACAGCAGCGAAAAAGGTAAAGCCTGATGAAGTATATAATTTAGCTTCGCAAAGTTTTGTGGGAGCTTCGTGGGATTCACCAATAGCTACAACAGATGTAACAGGGCTTGGTGCTTTGAGAGTATTAGAAGCTTTTATCAGAGATAATGATTGTAAATTTTATCAAGCTAGTTCTTCAGAAATGTTTGGGAATAGTACTGGTATTATTAATGAAGATACTCCTCTTCGACCACGTAGCCCATATGGATGTGCTAAAGTTTTAGCTCATAATCTAACTACTAATTATAGAGAGAGTTATGATATTTTTGCTGTTAGTGGCGTTCTTTTTAATCACGAATCTGAGCGTCGAGGCCTTGAATTTGTAACTAGAAAAATTACAGATGCTGTAGCGCAAATAAAAAAGGGAAAGCTCGATAAGTTAGAGTTAGGAAATATAGATGCAAAGCGAGATTGGGGTTACGCAAAAGATTATGTAGAAGCTATGTGGCTAATGCTTCAGCAAGATACTCCAGAAGATATGGTTATAGCAACAGGAAAAACGCACTCAGTAAAAGACTTCTGCGAAAAAGCGTTTAAAAGGGTAGGTTTAGATTGGAAAGAATATACTGTATACAATAAAGACGAACACTTAAGACCTGCAGAATTAGATTGGTTGAAGGGGGATTCCACTAAGGCCAAAATGCTCCTAAACTGGGAGCCTTCTACTAATTTTAATGATTTAGTTAACCTAATGGTGGACGCGGATTTAAAGCGCTGGGATGTATGATTATATGAAATTAACTGTAGGATGTATGTTTAGAGATTCTGAAAAAAAACTCCCGAAGTTTTTCAAACAGCTTGAAAGATTAGAGAAGCAATATGATATGATTTACTTTTTTTATGAAAATGATTCTAAAGATAAAACTGCACCACTTCTGCGAAAGTGGTTGAAAAAACGCGAGGGGAAATTACTAAGCGAAAAATTGGATGCCCAAAAATGGCATCACGAAGGGCCAGGTCCGCGAATGCAATTTATGGCTGAATGCCGCGAAAAATTATTAAATTTTATGCGCCCCATAAAAACTGAATGGCTTTTTTTAGTAGACAGCGATGTAGAATATAAAGGGAATATTATTAAACAATATTTAGCTGTAGCTAATAAACATCCCGAAGGTGTAGCTTTTGCTCCATTTATAGAACATAATATGAAATGCCATATGCATAGATTTGTAGGAAGACGATGTAAAAAAAAGGCTTATTACGATACGTTAGCTTTGGAAGATACAAAAAAACAGAGGTCAATGCTTTTTTCTTGTAATCCCTTTTGGGAAAAAGAAGATAGAAAAAACTGTGATAATTTAGTACCTATTAAAGTAAATATGGCATATGGGGGAGCAGTTTTAATAAAGACTGAAAGCACGCAAACCGCTTCTTATTTACCGTGCCCCGGTAAAATAGATCACGAAAATTTCTTGCGTAGTATTAATGACCGTGGTGATATTTTTTTAGTCCCCAAAGTTAGAGTTTATACTCATATAAGACAACCTGTTGTGCCCCCTGCTGCTCAATTACAGTGGCAACACAACTTACTGGAAGATCCTTGGGCCAGAATGATAGCAAACCTTTAAGTATTTAGGGAATATGTACATCATATGTTCAAAAACGAAGTAGCAGAATTTATCTACAAACGCACATATTCGCGGTGGATGGAAAAAGAAAAAAGGCGCGAAGAATGGCCTGAGACGGTAGACCGGTTTATTAATTTTTTAAAATTAGAAAAGGGAGATTTAATTCCCGATAAGACTTACCATAAAATCGAAAAATATTTATTAGAGTTTGCGGTAATGCCCTCAATGCGCTTCCTCTGGGCAGCAGGTGATGCTGCGCGAAAAGACAATACAGTTATTTACAATTGCTCATTTTCTAAAATCACAAGTGTAAGGTGTTTTGCCGAATGCTTGCATATATTAATGTGCGGCACAGGATTCGGGTTTTCTGTTAGGAAAGAAGATATAGACCAACTTCATTATATTCCTGACGGAATTAAATCAGGGCAGGGAATGCTCAAAACAATAATAGAAGATACGCGCGAAGGATGGGCCGATTCTGTCAAAATATTGATGGATAATTTATATGATGGGCAAAATATTTATTTTGATTATTCACACTTGCGTCCTGAAGGAGCTCGATTAAAAATAATGGGTGGCCGTTCTTCGGGACCTCAGCCCCTCATAAAACTCCACGATTTTATCAGAGAGACTATGCATAATGCTCAAGGAAGAAAATTAACTACACTTGAATGTCACGATATATGTAATCAGATTGCAGAAATTGTGGTAGCTGGTGGAGTTCGACGAAGTTCACAAATATCTTTATCAGATATTGATGATGATGAAATGCGCCACGCTAAAGATTGGCCCTTTCCTATTCGTCGCGCAATGGCTAATAATTCTGCTATTTATTTAGATAAACCTTCAGCAGCAGATTTCTTACAAGAATGGGGAACTTTAGCTAAATCAGGCACAGGTGAGCGCGGTATATTCAATTTAAAATCAGCACGCGAAAAAGCACCTTCGCGCAGATATGAATCTTTAATTGAAGGCACTAACCCTTGCGGGGAAATAATGTTGCGTGATATGGAGTTCTGCAACCTATCAGAAGTGGTAGTACGCGAAAATGACACGCTGGATGACCTTTTAGATAAGGTGGAAACAGCTACTTGGCTAGGAGTCATTCAGTCTACTTTTGACCACTTTCCTTACCTCCATAAGAAATGGGCTAAAAATGCAGCCGTAGAACGCCTTCTAGGGGTTAGTTTAACCGGTCAGATGGATAACCCCCTAGTGATGCACCCGGAGTGCTTAAAAGCGCTTAAATCGCGTGTCTTACGCATTTCTCGTAATGCTTCTACTAAGCTAGGCGTAAATATGCCCGCGGCAACTACTTGTGTTAAGCCAAGTGGAACTGTTTCGCAACTTGTAGACTCAGCTAGCGGCTGTCATCCACGTTTTTCCAAATACTATATCAGGCGGTATCGCATAGCTACTTCAGACCCTCTTTTTAAAATGCTGAAAGATTTAAAAGTTCCCGGTCATCCAGAAGTAGGTCAAACTCGAAAAACTGCTACTACGTGGGTCCTTGAATTTCCTGTAAAATCACCAGAAGACTGCCTTACACGTAACGATATAACTGCTATGGAGCAATTAAAACATTATAAAAATCTACAAATGAATTGGTGTGAACATAACGCTAGTATGACAGTCTATGTAAAAGAAGATGAATGGTTTGAAGTAGGCAATTGGGTATACCAAAATTGGGAAATAATAAATGGGATTTCCTTTTTGCCCTTTGATAGTGGTCATTACGAACTTGCTCCCTATGAAGAGATTGATCATTATACTTACGAAAACCTTATAAAGAAATTCCCCGTTATTGACTATAGCAAGCTTTCCAAATACGAGCTTCAGGACGAAACTGAGGGTTCTAGGGAATACGCTTGCACAGGGGATAAGTGTGACATTTGAAACGGATGTAACTGGTTACGGTCGCAAAATGGGACGGCACGGTGGTAACAACGGAATTAATTTCGATGCTCCCGCAGCTTACATTGGCGTAGAGATTGACGAAACAGTTCAAGAAGAGACTGGTCGTGATTTTTTTAAATACGGCACATACACAATTGGAGAGGCGGTGAGGTATCGCACAGCTAATCCAGGCGGTTCAGAATCAGCTGGTGGAGAATGGAAACCTCGCAAGACTGGTTTAGGTCTTCCTTGGGATTTGTGATTTTTTTAAGCTAAAAATTGAGAAATTAATGGCGGTTGTTTGTTTATAGTTAATGAAATACTATATTCACCAACACCAAAACTAACCTGTTTTCCTATAATCCTAAATGTACCCCTCACTTCCGTTTCTTTATCATCTATAAAAATAACATCATTTTCTTCTAAATAAACCCCATCAAAGGTTTCTAGTTTATATTCATATTTAGTTCTTAAATTAGCTATAAATAATTGTTGAGCGAAATTATAGCAAGCAGCTTTAGATGTCAATTCATTATTATCTACATTTAAGAAATGTTCCCCAAATGCAGTCATTGCAGACGTATGTTTATAAGTTGCATTAACATTTTCTCCCTGCACTGTAATAATAGTTGGTATCTCTCTATTTTGAACACTGAAAGAAATAATATTATCATAATTAAAATTCTTTACAGGAACAGCATTATCTATATCGGCTTCTACCGCAAAAAATAATTGAGATTTAAGGCCGTCGTCCTTTACTCCCAAAAAATTTTGGCGTGGTAAATCTGTATTGGTGGTGTTTAAAACTTTATTGAGATTCTCGTTGATGGTATCTAATATAAATACACTTCCGCGAGTACGTTCTATTTGCGCAACAGGGTCCGTATCTCCCAGAAAATCAGTCCCAATATTAGTTAACCCAGCCATATTTATCATTTTCTTAAGAGCACTTCCTATTGAACATCCATCAATATTATTTGAATCGTCTAAGGTTACACGAGCTCTATTAAGTCCTGTTAGAAAACCTAATGCATCAGTGGCCCGAATCCTTACGCTTACATTTTCGTTAATCTGGGTATTTATTACGTATCCTCTAAACATAGGATAAGTATCATCCTTATTTAAAAAAAAGGTAATTTCCTTTCCCCAAAATTTACGGAAAGAAACATCGTCGCCCGGAATAGTGAAAGAAAGAATGCCCGCAGTTGTCTGGCCTTGTCGGTCTAAAGTACCAGCTATGAAATCAGTTCGTATTCCATCTATATATATTTCAGGTGAAATTTCGGGCATCGGCTATCCCTCCTAGAGGTATGATATCAGTTATCAAATCACCCGAAGTATCCAAAAGACAAATTTCCTCTACTACTAAATTTCCACTAAAGTCAACTGAAGCGCGTTTTCCTTGCACAGAATGTGTTTGTTGAACAGATATTATATATCCAAAATATCTCACCCACGTTGCGTCTTTTTGTTGTTCATCCCACATCACGCGAATTCCGTTTGCTTCTATATCTCTAAATTTTTTCAAGGCGCTATAAGAAGTGAAATTATCGCTATAACTGAATGATTGTTCATCTCCCATTGCTTTACTAGAAAGAGTAATGTTTTGTATAGGAGTTCCTGTTCTCACAATGAAAACTTTACCATTCTTAGAAATAGCTTGATAAAATGTACCCGCAAAAGTAACAGAAACATCACTAGTAATGCCCACATAATTTATATCATATGCTGTATTATCAGTTTGCTTTATGATTTGAGAAGCTGAATTATCTGCCGGCAAAATATTCCACAATTCAGTTCCGGGTTTGCCCGGTGCTTGCCTAAGAGCAGCTCCGCTTAAAACAATTTTCAATGGGTAAGTATTCTTGACATTTCCGGAAACTTGAGCGGGAGTAATAGGCCGAGTGAAACCTGTTGTAATTGGGGCACCAAACATAAATTGATAAGGCCACGCATAGGTACCAGCGCCTTCGCTTTGTTGAGGTACATCTGCCCATTTTCCTTGTGTCTTTCCAACACCATCAAATACATCATACACATTAATTCTTCTCATAAATCCCGCAGGGACAGCCGCTTCACCCACCCCATTATTAATCGACGCTCCTGAAGCCAAATAAAGAGAAGGCGGTGAGCCAGCGATACTACTTGAAGCTACCCAAAATGTTCTACCTGCATAACTATTAGTGCCACTTACATCAAATAAATATTTATAAGCACCAATGTCATCATCCGTATAATCTGCTAAAGCTGTGCCTATCAATGCTCCTGTAACGTGAATCCAAGAAAATCTATTACCACTAACATTTGCGGGATTTACCGTTCCTAAACGATTTCCATCAACATTAGTGCCAACTCTTATAGAATAATCGTTGGAGGTATGGGTCACACTTATCGCTTGCCCTGAAACATCAAAAAAGCCCCCACACAAATCGGCCATAGAAACTTTGCTCCAATCAGAAGGTTTATCAAAAGATATATATCCACTACGTGCTAGAGAATTAGTTTTATTAGAATAAGTAGAACTACCACTATCCCGATATACTTTTTCTATACGAGTGTGGTCCGTAAATTCCAAAGGAACCCATTCAGCTTTTTGTGTAAATTTATCTCCATATTTATCATTAGTGAGGCGCAGATAAAAAACTCCTTCAATAATATTTCCAGTCATTCCGCTTAAATCAGTCATTAAATTAAGAGCGTATGCACTTGTATTAAAAAATACTTTATCGAATTTAGTGTCATTTGCTAAAAATAAGTATTCAGATGCATCCCGACTTCCGCTAGCCATATCATAGAAAGAACCGCTATTCCATCCACTAGTAGATAAAAGATAAGCATTAGTGTTATAGTATGCTTTATCTGTATAATTTTTTGTATTGGCGTTAATATTATACATCCAAGAAGTAACCTTTGCAGCATTAACAAATAAAGCACTTTGGTCACCACTGGTTTTCCCCTTAGCATTATAAGGAGGTTGAATTCTATAAGCTGCATTAAAGGTAGATGTATCACTACTTAAGCCACTATCACTAGTAGTAGTTATTCTAGCTAAATGATAAGAATCATAAAATTGATTAAATTCATTTATCAAAAATTGGTCTCTAATAAAACCATCCGTAGCCCCATATATGAACGCATTTCCAGAAGTTAAAGCAATTGTGCCGCTACTATCAACCGGAGATACTCCCGTTAAACCATCAGGGCGCGTGTAGTAAGTATATTGGTCTTTAATTAGAGTATCAACTGTTTTTGTTGTATCAGTAAGTGTGGTACTACTAGACGCTTGCCATTGGTCAGAAGGTTCCCAGAAACCCTTTCCACTATCAAATTTATAGTAAGAAGGAACTTTGTTAGATGCTTTAGAGCGACTTTGGGAAAAATCTAAGGTAACTTGGCGCTTATTATCTCCAAGTGATTTAACAGGATCTCCATTAGACACATAAGTAATAGGATAAAAACTACCATCATCTCCTTTAGCAATTAAAAATATTTTCAATTTATTGAAATCGTCATTAGCAGTATCATTGTAAACAGTAGGCATTTTCACAGTCATTAAACTTACTTTGTTAATTCCTAATAAAGGACGCTCAGAATTATTTAATAAAATAACATCACCTGAGCCAGCAACTAGTCTGTCGTTAATCGCAAAAGTCTGTTCAATAGTTCGAGTTACTCTTTGTAAGCCGAGAGGGAGTGGAGAAGCTGTTGCATCAACTGTATTTACATTAATTTGTCGTATCGCTTCGACTACTTCAGCTTTTATTTTTAATGTTTTAGATTTTAAATCAGAGGACACACCACTATCTAATATAGGAGCAATCTGGATATAGACATCTTTTGCTCCTTCTGAAAAAATATTATTATCAATCCCACTTAAAACGTGCTTATTTTCTATTCTTAATAAAGAAGTAGGTGCTCCATCTGCCACTGTTAGTGGAGCAATTGATTCATTCTGCTCATAAGGATAAACGCCAGTAGGAGCTGCAGCTGATGAACCATAATACTTAGATAAAATACCTTGAGAATTAATAGTTCTTATCAAAACATTGTAATTCCCTGCTTTAGTATAAACGTGCGTTACATCAGCTGTTGTACGTGTTCCTTCTAGTGTATCCCATTGATGTATACCATTTTCTAATGTCTGGTCAGTGCCATCTCCCCACTCAATAAAAACTCGCTGTACATCACTGTCATTAAAAGTAATCGTGCCAGATGCGGTATCATATACCGTAATTGAACTATCACCCCACACTAGTCCCATTATGTCAACCCCGTCGCTTTCCATCCAGCTAAATTGGATTCCGTAACATCTGCGCTAGATTTACCTCTGATGTTGTGGAAATCCATTAAAAATAATTTACCTTGATATGTATATGACTGGCTTCCTGTGGTGTCTGGTAATATTGAATAATCATACACAAAACTACCAGCTTCTGTCGGAAGTTGCGCACATTTAGTGTGGAAGGTGATTTCTTCTATAAAACCAGTCATATAATCACTTCCTTTCCATTTAGCGCCTATTCCTACTGTTCCACTCGCAATAAAATCGGTAGTATAATCTGCTGTATCTTCTAATCTTCCATTTACAAATAATTTGATATTATTATCAAGTAAATTTTTATTGTATGTTAAAGATATAGCTAAAGGCTGCACTCCATCGCACTCATAAGAGGTTACACTTGTTAAACTTGCAGCATTATTCACGCGTGCTCTTATTTTATTCCCACTTAACCACACTTTTAATGCTTCAGTTTCAGCAGACGCACTTGCGTGAAATATAGTTCCAGTCGCTGTAGTAGGATTACTATGAGCCATAAAAGTAAATTCCGAAGCACTTCCTAAAGTTACAATTGCACTTGAAGATAAAACAGCCGAACCATCAAATTTAGCTCCATAACCTTGAAATCCCTCTATATCCTGAGCTACCGTTCCAGCAAAAGCAGTACCAGTAGTATCCTTGGAAGTATTGTAAAATGTGTGAGTGGAACTATCTTCATTCAATGGAGCCCAAAAATTAATTTTGTGATATTTATTACTAATTAAATCAACATCAATAAATAAAAGGCGGTACCACATATCTTTATCCCCTTCGTCCCATTTAAAAGATAGCGCATTTGACAAAGCACCCTTTGTGGCATCATAAATGTCGATATCGCTGGTTGAACCGGGGCGTCCAGTTTGTTGAGTCCCTACATAATCTACTAAAGAAGTAACTGTTAAGGTGGGATTAGCAGGTCTTTGATCATATAATCCCCACACCAGCGTAAATTTATTAGAAGTAGCATCTTTTGTATTAATATCTATTTTATAACTTTGTTCCATACCCATTGTTTGAGCATTTGGATATATCCCCAAATTGAATACATCAGAAAATTCGGGGGACTCTTTTTTAACATACTGAGACAGATTAAGGAAATTATTGCCGCTCACTAACGCTGTTTTATTAATAAAGCCACCCCACTTTGTGCCTCCTTCCCCTGCTTGATAAACCCCAAATCCGTAATCGGTATTAACTTTAACTATTCCTTCAGAATCTGGAATTACACTCCAAGAATTTAGATTAGCCCCATCTGTAGAAAGATATTCATTATATGTAGTTCCCAATGAACCTGTTGTATCTAACAACAAAACGGGACCATAAGTGACACTAGGGAGTTGCTCTTGAAGATAAGTATTTCCTGTAAAAGGTAGATAAGTTTCCCCAAAATCATTAGTGGAGGCTATGCTGCCAGTAGCATTCATAAGTATTATATTAAACCAATATTTCTTAGGACCAATCATTATCTGATTAATATTGGCTTTATTTTGATAATCGGTACCCTGCTGCGTTCCAGAAATATCAGTAGTAGCTAGAGATTGGAGATTTTCATCATCAACTAAAATAGAGCGATTTAAAGTTATGGTTGAAGCACTTCGTTTCTCAATTTGGAATAAAGGAACATTCCCAGGAAATGAAGGTGCTGGAGACAAACCGTGCCCAAACCCAAAACCACACGAACCAGTTCCATCATTTGCTTCTTCTAAAGTATTAGATAATTGTGTCGCATCATCCCACCCTTCTGGACCCAACGACCATACACAATATTCAGTCCCTCCGTTTTTGGGGTTTCCTAAAGGTAAATCAAAGATTTGGGGATTATCTACAGTAATTTGGGTACCTCCCTCATCTATTGTTAAAATTCGCGCAGCCACATAAGGGTTCTCTCTTTTAGCCAATGTTGTCAATCCAGAGACTGAAAAATATCCCTTTTGTTTAAAATTATCGATGAAAAAAGGAGCTCCGTTCACAAATGCCTTTTCAGCAGTGACACCCCCATTATAATCACCTAAATTGTAAAGGTCTCCCCAAGTCTTCACATCGCCCACCATATCCGAGCTTCCCGAAGACCCCAAGTTTATTTTTCCCATCGAAGATGGTATTCCCCTTATTGAAAATTCATCCATTGCGGTAAAATT